>Ga0136596_1001316_pt1 | contig 11287 bp, 16 predicted proteins | sample AntRauTorcE11897_FD_101387 | JGI IMG/M metagenome (GOLD analysis project Ga0136596, IMG submission 101387) | Saline lake microbial communities from Rauer Islands, Antarctica - Metagenome Torckler E11 #897 | ecosystem: Environmental > Aquatic > Non-marine Saline and Alkaline > Saline | place... | reverse complement strand
TGAATCGATGATAAATGAATCGATGATAAATGAATCGATGATAAATGAAAAAAGTAATGTTATATCAACCCTTGTTCATGGTATAGAAGAAATACCACCATTTTCTTGGTTAGCTAAAGTAGCAAAAGCTGGTGAAGCTGGAGCAAATAAATTAATAGATCTTTTGAGTAAAATAACTGAAAAGATGGGAGGTCCTAAATTCCACCTACCTGTAATTGCTACCTTAATTGGTATTGTTTTCGAACAATTAATTAAAGGTCAAAGTGGTCATTGGTTATTAGATTTAGTTGGATCTGGAACACCTTTAGGTTTAGCTATCAAAGGTATTAAAGTAACAGCACTAGTTATTGCGTGTATATTAGCTATAGACTCTATAATAGGAGATAAAATATTAGGTAAACATTAATATGTCAAATAATATTAAAAAGGAAGTATATATACATGAACATTTCAATGGTAATGAAATATCAAATGCTGTTTTAAAAGAAAATATAATACATAATTCTAGTTTTAATAATAGACCTATCCCTAATGTTGGAGAAAAAAAAGGATTACTATATTATAACTCTGATATAGATAGAATAATGGTATGGGATGGAAATGTATGGAAAATTGTTAAATATTTAGATGATAATAATTATAAAGTCTATAATGGTGCTTCTGGATCTCAATTATCACAAACATATGAACTTCCCTTATTAGGGTTAATAAGCCGTGATAATGAGTTACTTAATATTTCTTTAAACGGTGTTGAATTATTAAATGATACCTACAGTATACAACCAGATGGACTAGGTGATGTTAATTTAGTAATTGATACTGATCTTTTAGGATATATTATTGATACTACACCACCAGAGGATTATATCCAATTAAATTATTTAACATATTAATTATTTAATTTCATATTGATAAATTCAATAATAATTTTCTTTTTTTCTTTATCATCATTAGAGCTCATCCATTTCCAAGTATAAGTATTCTCTAGAAAAATAGATCTATTCTTTAATTCTAACACCTTAGTATCAATGTTATCTAAATCATCAATCTCTATGTCATAGTCTATTTCTAATTTATCACAAATTAAATATAGGTGAGATAGATCATTATTATCATAACCATCAGTAGCTTCTAAGTATAACCTATTTAATTCACCATTATCAATTTTATCAGGATGTGTTAATTTAACTATTTCTCTATATAAAGATTTAACCTTTTTGTTCTTAGGATCTTTACTTTTTTCTATTACTTCCGGTTCTGGTTCTTTATTCTTATCATCATCACTATTTTCATCTACTTGTGGGTCAGTATCAATGTTAGATTCAGTGTCAGGTTCATCATTCTTTGATTTATTTATGATATCTTCAATTTTAACATTTTCCTTTTCTTCAAATGTCTCTTTTAATTTACTATTAGACTCTAAAACTGAGTTCATCATTTTTAGAAATTCTATATCTACACCATCCAACATTTCTTGTTTATAAGACAAGTCTAATTTTAGGTAATTTAACTCGTTCATTAGCTTTTTCATCTTCAACTTACTTAAATTCATTAATACATTTTAGGTTTTTTATATATAATAAAAAACCAATCATACCATTATGAATATTAAAGAAAAGTTGCAAAATTTAGACATTATAAACTTAAAAAGATTAAAAAGTAGAATAAAAAGTGACATTAGGAAAAGTGATGATATGTCTATTAAGGAATCTCTAAAAAATTATATGAGTGAAGTAAATGATATGATTATGATCAAAGAAGATGGAGATGGAGGATCAGCTGGTGTAGCTGTAGCTAATCAAGGTAATGTAAGTGGAATGGGGAATGTTTCTTCTTCACAACCATCAGCTGTCCCAGGAGCAGCTTCTACTGGTGATGGTACAATTGGATCAGGTGATTTGGGGATGCCTTTGGGTACATATACAAAGAAAGGTATAACGGGTGACCAATATACCAAATTTAAACATAAGCCTGGAAGTAAAGGTAAAGATAAGAAAGATAAAAAACCTAAAGTTTTATCTGATGTTGCTGATTTTTTAAAGAAACATAAATCTGGTTCTTCTAAAAAAGTAATGGACTTTGATGGTTTTGTTAAAGATAATATTAATGATATTGGTTAAAAAGTATTACAATTTAATAAAAATTACTACCGTATCACTTTCTTAGTGATTCCATCACTATAATATTCAAAAACAATTCCTTTATAATTATCTCCAACTTCTTGTCCTAAAGAGTTTACTCTTTTCAACAAAATGTGATTTTTAGTATTATCGATTGAAATGATGTTGTGTGTGTTAATCGTACCATCGTAATCAACTTGCTTTAAACGGTAATAATTGATTCTGTTTTCAGTAATTCTATGATAGACTTTATAAAAATTTTGAAAAGTAGAGTTACCAGCACCATCTACTTTTGATACCTCCCTCCAAACTTTACCATCTATTGTGAATTCTAATATGAAATAATCGTTATTTATTTCTGAAATTGTAAACCATTCTATTATGTTCATATAATCATCGTGAATACTTGAAGAGACTGTAAATTCTCCCAATTTTATGGGTAACCCAAAACAGTCTAAAGTTATAGTTGATCCATCTGCGGATGCTGTACCTAATGAACTACCATTAACATCAAAAACTTCAATTTGTCCATCTGGAGCCATATCAAGATCACATCTCAAGGAAGGATTACCACTAGTACCTTCTGGCACGGTTAAATTTAATTCAGCACCACATCCACATACATTAAAAGTTTCAGTTGATCCGTTCTGAGCAAGCGAACCAGACCCTATTGAAGCTCCATTAGAGTCATTAATTCCCCAAGTAACATCGTTTCCAATACAATCAGGCGTTGTTAAGACAACCGTGTAATCTTGAGGAGAAGGTGAATCAACCGTTAGTACCAACGTCTCTGTACATCCTTCAGCGTCTGTAACCGTTACCGTATAAGTTCCGGGCTCAAGGTTACTTAAAGTACTTCCTGTTTGCCCATTGTCCCAAGAGTAAGTATAAGGGCTAAAACCATTGGCAGCAGCAGCAGTTACCCCACCGTCAGCCGCACAGCCGTCACTCGCATCTGTGGCACTTCCACTTACTGTTAGTTGACCAAAACAAGAAGTTGCGTTAATAGTAACTGGAGCACATCCGAGACCTGGCTGAACACCTCCAAAAGTAACATCAGTTATGGGATCATCAAAAGTAACTGTAACAATCAAACAGTCCGTATTTGCGTCATCAGATAAGAGATCCCCTGTTGTATCATCCCAGTCCCCATATTCTATAGTACCGGTTCCCGAAACGGGTGGTACACTGGCATTCATTACATTACCAGTAGTGGGTCCTGTAATACTTGCATCATACCCTATTAGGTTGCCCCCAGTAAAATCAAGCCAGAATCCATAAGTTTCTGATCCAGCAGCTGTACCGAAACATACCTCAATCTGATAGGTATAAGTACCATCTCCATTGTCTACAGCCGAAATTTCGGTAGCTGTAACATCATGACACCCAAAACTGAATAAAGAACTCAGTAAAAGGGTTGTCATTAGTATTATATTTCTTAAATAGTTCATTTTGTTATGATTTTTTATTTTTAAAGTATTTTCACCACTAAGGTATAAATATAATTGAAAATACTATTAATGATATGTAGTATAATAGAAAAAATTATCTTATTATGTTTAAGTAATAAGATAATAATAGTAAAATAAGTTATAAGGAATAATAATAATAGTAAGTTAAATGAGATCATATGATTAAATTTTAATGATATACTTATTTTTTAAAATATTTTTTTTCACCATAAAAGATCCGACCTTGATCGTCCTTTATAGCAACCTCTTCACCGAGAAATGGGTTCTTGAATATTTTTATAACTATACCATCAACCCATTTTTCAAGTCCACTTAATTCCGGACTGACCCTTGCTTTTTCATTAATCTCAAAATTCATAATTCTATCATTTAATTTCTTATCTTTAATTCTTTATATGCTGCTATCAACTCAAATACTGATTTTGATGTACCACTCGAATCAAATTTAAACACACTTTCCAAGTGTTCAATGTGTTCATTAATGTTAATTTTAATCTGTTTATTTTTACCTCCCATATTTTAAACTATAATCCTTTATTTAAGTTTCATCTTTAATTTATTAAGATTTTCTATGAATAAAAGGGTAGTTTAAAATAGGTATTGTGATTAATATTATTTTAAACTACCCTTTTATTTATTAAACCTTATTTAGTTTTCATTCTCAGGTGTCTCATCATTATGATCCATAAGCTCCACTTTCTTCGTCAGAATCATCTTCATCAGAAGACTCATCAGTTATCTCATCACCATTATTTTCTAAGTTATCCATAACTTCAACTACATTGATATCAAATATCAATTTTTTACCTGCTAAAACATGGTTGAAATCTAAAACCGCTGTGTTTTCTTTAATTTCTTTAACAACAGATGTTAAAGGATCTCCCTCTGGAGTAGTTCCTTTTAAAGGTGTACCAACTTCAATTCCCTCTGGTAGATTAGCGATAGGCATTTCTTTTACCAATTCTTCATTCATTTCACCATAAGCTTCATCAATTTCTAATTCTATTGTCTTTTCATCTCCAGAATCCATTCCTATCATAGATTCTTCTAACTTAGCTATTATTTGATTAGATCCAATAGTTATTTCTAATGGTTCTCTGTCTTTAGATGAATCAAAAACTTGACCATCTTCTAATTTTCCTGTGTAGTGTATTTTAACACTATTTCCTTTTTCAATCATAAATATTTTTTATTTTTATATGTTGTGTATTATAATAACAAAACATTAATTTGTTTATAATTAATTGTTTTTGAGTTATTTTTTTAATATATACAGTAGTTAAATATCAAAAAAATAATAATATTAATTATGAAAACGGAAATTGAAATATTAGGTTTCGAAATCGAAGTAAAAGAAGAAGATGGAAAGGTCACTCTTATAGTAGGAAAAGGTGATGAAGTAATAGAAGAAATAACTTTAGACCCATCAGAATATGAAGATGAAGAAGGAGGTGAAGATTTAAAAGGATTTGATGAATTCGGTGAAGAAGGTGAAGAATTACCAGAAGATGATTCTGATGATGATGATTCTGATGATGATGATTCTGATGATGAGGATGATGAGGATGATGATGAGGATGAAGCAACATTAGAGTCTTTTAGTAAATGGTCTAAAAAATCTAAAAAGTCTAAAAAATAAAGATCACTATGTTTAAGTACTCTGATTTTAATAAAATAACTGAAAGTTATAAATTAAAATACATGGCTTTTGATTGGGATGATAATATACTATTTATGCCAACTAAAATACATATGCAAAAAAATGTAAATGGTGAGTGGATAGATGAAGATGTACCCACAGATGTTTTCGCTAAAATCAGAAAATCAGAAGAATGGAGAATTAAAGATAATGACCCATCAGAAGCTTTTTCTGAGTTCAGAGATTTTGGACCAAGAGGGGATAATGCCTTTATTGAAGATGCTATGAAAGCATTATCTAATAAAAAGTTTGGACCATCTTGGGATCAATTTCTGAAATGTCTAATCCGTGGTAATGTGTTTGCTATAGTAACAGCTAGGGGTCATGAACCTCAACCTATAAGAAAAGTGGTTGAATATATAATAAACTCATATTTAAATGAGGAAGAAATAAATGAAATGGCAGCTAATTTAACTGCTTACCATAATTTATTCTATGGTACTGATCATATGAAAGATTTACCATTTAATTACTTAATAGATTATTACCTTTCACATTGTGAATTTATAGGTGTGACTTCTGATTCTTTTATTGAAAGGAGTGGTGGAGAAGCTGATTCCTCTAACCCAGAGAAAGGTAAACAACTTGCTATGGAAATGTTTGTGGATAAAATTCACACATGGGGTAAACAAGTTGATAGAGAGGTTATGGTTGGGTTCTCAGATGATGATAAACGAAACGTTGATCATATAAATAAATTTTTCAAAGATGAATTATCATTGAAATATCTAATTGATTATAACGTGTTTGATACGTCTGATCCTGATAAAGAACCGAAAAAGGTTGAAGAAATTGTAAAATTTAACGAATTTAAAAATGAAGAATGGATAAACCCCATAAAGGGAGATAAAAATTACCCATTCTAAAAATGAATGAACAATTAGGAAATACAGGAACTAATAGTAATGACCTTCTGAAATTTAGAAACTTCAATCCCATAAATAAAGGGACAATGGATGCTATGGATAAAATAAAATCCATACGAACCAAAGATGTTATAACAATAAATAAAGATGTCCTTGAATGGGATGATGATATCGATGGTATAGAAGATATCGAGGATATCGAGGGGGATGGTGACAAAGAAGATGATGATAGTGGAGAAAAGGAATACACCAATGGGATGATTATTGATGATGATATACCTGAACCATTAGGTATAAATGATAAACCATCTATAAGAGGATCAGGAAGTAAATATAACAGTTACCCATTTGGGTTCTCAGGAGCTCCTATGGCAATAGGAAATAGTTTATCTGAATCACTTGGATCACCAGATGGTATAAAACCTTGGGTAGATCTTTTATTCAATATAATGAGAAATCAAATCTATGTATTTATTGATGTAGTGAAAAATACAAATGATCATAACATTAAGGTTGAAATTAATGATGAAGACTTTGATAGCAAATCATTAATATTTAACCAAACAGAAGAACAAATGAATGAATATACCAAGAAACATATACCAAAAGGTAATGATTTAAAGGTAAAAGATTTAAAGTTATCAACAGGTATATCAACTGTACCTGACGGAATTTTCAATTTTGATACATGGGAAGCTAGTTTTAAAGATACTGATAGTTATATAAATAATAGTATATATCATGATGTTGAACTTTTATTTGAATTTTACCTACCTGAGAGTATTTTAGAAATAGAAAAGGGTGATAATAGTGATGAAGAAATAAATCAGTTTTTGAAAGATAATAATATCTATACTAAAATGTTAGGAATGATATCACATGAAGTTACTCACTTATACGAATACTATAAAAGGAAACTTAATAACATACACTCTTGGAAAGATAGGTTAAAAGGAACTAATAAAATAATAGCTGAAAAGCAACTTCTTTCTAATATATCAGATGATTGGAAATACTTTTTAAGACTCATTTATTTATCTTTAGATTATGAAATAAATGCTAGAATAAGCCAATTATATTATGAACTTTCCGATATGGATATAGAAACGAAATATGATTTCATATCATCTCTAAAAAAAACCCAAACATGGGAAGAGAAAGAAATGGTTAAAAATTTTGACACACAAAGTTTTATTGAAAATTTTTCATATAAATCATCAGATGAAGATATAAAAAGTGTTTTTAGAACATTAGATATCTACACCCAAGAAGAAATTGAAACACAAGATATTAAAATGTTACTTTTAAGAGAATTAATATCAATATGGAATCGAAGTATTGATGATACCAATAAACTTTATGATTCAAATATGAAAAAGATATCCGAAACTCTATTGGATAACCCTACTAAATTTATCAAAAAATTCGAAAAATTATTTAAATTTAAAGCAGATAAATGGGAGAGAAAGATGTATAGATTATATGATAAAATAGTTTAGAACTTATAACCATGTGTATCATATAAGTTAAAAATACTTTTAATATATGATTCGAACTATACCAAGTAAAAAAGATTTCAGAAAATTCACCAAAAGCAATGGTATTAATATTGATTCCCATTCCACACAAGTAATAAATGAAGATGGTAATTTTGTTGACCTATACTCTAAAATGTTAGAAGATAGGATAATATTTTTAACAACCGAAGTTGATTCTTATTCTGCTAATACAATAAAATCACAACTTTTATATTTAAATACTATCTCATCAGATGATATCTCAATATACATTGATTCACCTGGAGGTGAAGTGTATACAGGACTTGGTATATTAGATGTCATGGACTTTGTTAGAGCTGATATACAAACTGTTAACATTGGTCTGGCAGCCTCTATGGCAGCCGTTATATTAGCATATGGAACTAATGGTAAGAGGAAATCACTTAAAAGATCAAGAACACTTATACACCAACCATTAGGTTATAGTGGGTACAGTCAAGCATCAGATATTGAAATAAACGCTAAAGAGATCATTTCTTTGAAAGAAGATTTAACTAAAATATTAGCAGACTCAACTGCACAACCATATGAGAAAATAAAAAATGATTCAGATAGAGATTTTTGGATGAATAGTAAGGAATCTAAAGACTATGGACTCATAGATATTATATTATGATTATGACTAAACAAGAAAATCAAATAAATTATTTAATATCAACTATTAGGGATTCTGAAATACATGAAGATAAACCAATAGATGAATATCTTTCACTTATATCAAATATATTATGTCAATTCGACACTGATATCGCTATTAAAGTTATGGATGAATTAGAAACCACTTTTGGTGAAGAAGCAAAATACCAATCAACATCAATTAAGGTGAATTATGGTTATTAGATATATACTATTATGACAACACCATCAGAAAAAGACCTAGCTATTATCATCATAGATTACTATGAGAAATTAGGATACCAAACATATAAAGAAGTTACCGCCAAAGGGAGTAAAGGAGGTGGAACAAATAGAGCCGACCTAGTAGCAGTTAAAGGAGATGAACAAATAGTTATCGAGACTAAAATTACATTTGGTTTAAAATTAATTCAACAAGCATATACTTGGAAATCTAAATCACATAGGACATTCATATGCTTACCAAGAAAAAAGAAAACATCAACTAAAAGATTCGGATATGATATATGTAGAGATTTAGGAATAGGTATTATTGAAATAGATATCAAAACTAAGAATATAAACTTTTGTTCCGAATCATCTATAAATGATAATCCTGATTTACCAAAATTATATGAATCACAGAAAGAATCAATTGCTGGAACATCAGGTAAATATATGACACCATTTAAAATGACCAAAAATAAAATTTTAGAGTTTATTAAACAAAATGGAGAAACTTCACTAACAAAATTAGTAGAGGATATAGAACATCACTATAAATCAAACAACTCTGCTAAACAAAGTATCTCTAAACTAATAAAGATAGGGGTAATAGAATTAACAATATTTAAAAAGAACAACAAAATTTTTATAAAATGAGGATTTTTAATTACGGTACAAAGATTTTAAGAAAAGTTGCTAAAAAAGTAAACTTTGAAAATTTCCCATATAGGGATTATTACAAAACAATAACAACTAACATAAATAAGAAATATGTTGATTATATGACATTACCACAAATGGGTGATGGTAAAAGAATGTTTCTTGTTAATTTAAGCAGTGGATTGAAAACATTCATGAACCCATTTATTGTTTATAGAGGAGAAAAGTTCAGTAGTAAAGAAACTTGTAATTCCCTTCCTGGTATTGAAGTAGAGGTAATGAGATATAAATCAATAGATGTTATATATACTGATGAACATTTAGAACAAAAAAGAGAAAGATATACTGATGGTGATGCTTTTAAAATACAACATTGTTATGACCATTTAGATGGTATTTTCCATATAGATTACCTAAAAGAAGAGGAAATAAAAAGTATTAGCGGTAAGCTTAATATAATATCTATAGATAAAGAAAGAGCTATGAGAATAGGAGGAGAAGGAGGTCAAACCCGTGGTTCTAAAAAGAAACGTGGGGGGCTTCCATACTTCACATCTAGTAGTAGCAACCCTTTCTCATATAGTGGTAGTGGGGAATTACGTGGTGATTATGGATCACAAATAACCCCCATATACGGAGAAGATAATGACGTAGAACCTGATAATGACGTAGAACCTGATAATGACGTAGAACCTGATAATGATGATACTTGGACACCAGGAGGACGGTTTGATAATGACGATGCAACACATGGAGAGGTTCCTGGTAACGATGGTATGACTTTAGGTTCAAATCATGAACTTCATAATTATTTAAATGAACTTCGGACTTCTATAAATGGGTTGAATGAGTTGAATGATGATGGTACTGCGGGATTGAAAAAACCGACACATAAAAAAGAATTAAAAATGAACCCGCAAGGTGAAATTGAAATTATAAATACTCCAATAACCGAGGCGAATGAACCTACTGATGAAGAAATAAATGATGAACTTATAAAAAATATTAAAGATATCCGACGCGACCGAGATAACCATACAAAAGTAAATAAAAAGAAGGTTGATTCTCCAGAACGAAGTCCAAAAATACATAAAAAATCGTGGAAGAGATCCATCAACTATCCTCACAAACCCATAGAAGACCTCTTTTCACAGGAGCAAGAAACTATCAACGAAGAAGAATCACCGGATCTGAGAAACACTGAAGAAACAATAGATGATACTAAAAAGAGAATTATTAAAATGTTAACTAAAAAGAGGAAAGAAGGTGGGACGCAAATATAACCAAACCAAACTAAAATTATAAAAATTAATGGGTTAGATGAAACGAGTGGGTGGACTTTTGGAATCTTAATATTTATATATAAAATAAACAATAAAGATTTGAAACAATTTAAAACAACCTTACTGGAATTTTTGAATGAAGGTAAAATTAATATCGATACCAAAGTGGTTGATGGAAATGGGAAACCTTTAGTTATGTACCATGGTGGGTCATATTCAAGAGGTGAATTTAGAGGTACTGGTTGGTTTACCGTATCAAAACAAGATGCTAAATATTATGCGAAGCAAAATGATGGTATTTTGACGAAAGCATATATAATAATTAAAAATCCATTATATACTGGGAAAGTTAATATAAACCCAACGAAAGAAATGATTTTATCTATTAATAAAAGGAATCTTAATATTAAAACTGAAGATGGTGTAATATCGTTCATAGAAGCAAATGAAGGTGTTCTGTTAGCACAAGATATTGGTAGAGATGGTGTTATTGATATAAATGATGGTGAAATATTGGATGTTGTTATTTTTAATAGTAATCAAGTTATTTCATTATAATATAATATCTAATACCGAATATGGTGAAAAATACGGTAATGAATGATCCATCAAAGTAAAATAATAACATTTTTTTATCTACGTTATTTAATTCAGTTATTTTAATGACGTTGAGTATAAAAAATCGTTTTAATGTTTTTTATAATTTGTTATAAGTCGTTAAACAAAAATTATACATATGAAAAAAAAATATATATTTGAAATTGATTGGGATAGAGGCTCAATTCTTC
>Ga0136596_1001315_pt1 | contig 11299 bp, 19 predicted proteins | sample AntRauTorcE11897_FD_101387 | JGI IMG/M metagenome (GOLD analysis project Ga0136596, IMG submission 101387) | Saline lake microbial communities from Rauer Islands, Antarctica - Metagenome Torckler E11 #897 | ecosystem: Environmental > Aquatic > Non-marine Saline and Alkaline > Saline | place... | reverse complement strand
CCGCACAGCCCTCTCCAGTACCTAATAGGGGTGCGCTATAGGCTATCTACCGAACGGGGCGGCGGGAGGTTCGCCTAACTTTGGGGTGGGTTTAGTGAGGTTTCGGCGAACAGCTACGAACCCCTATGGGCGGGTAGCTCAACTGGGAGAGCTTCGGCTTTACACGCCGACGGTTGCAGGTTCGAGTCCTGTCCCGCCTACCATCACACTGGCATTCGAGAGGGCGGACGCAGTCCTTTCGGCCCCCTGCTTCCCTTGCGCTTGCCGCCGGCCACAAGGAACTGGATGCTGTCCGGGTGATCCCATCTTGCGTGGGAGACCACTGCCCTGAAGTCCCGCGTCCTCAGATCAAACATGATGCGGTGTTCCAGCACGAGGCTGTGCTTTTCATCGGGGAAGCGGATGGGTGCCAGGGCCCAGGAGATCATCATCGAGGACTCCCCCTGCAAGCGCTTCATGAGCCAGTGCCCCGCCTCCTCGATGGCGTCCTCTCCGAACCGGGTCTCGTAGGCGTCGGCGAGGTCCTCATCGAGTTCGAGGTGCCCGATGTTCATGTCATGCCCGAGCCCTCTCTCATCGACGCGTCCATGCGTCCCATCGAAGTGGGCATGCCCTTGAGCCAGTGCCTCACAGATGTAGGCCACTGGCTCGCGCAGGCTTCCCTCGATGGCCAGCACATCGGCCGCCACGTATTCTGATCTGTGTTGCAGGTCGCGCTTGAAGAACTTCAGGTAGCGCATCGCTTCGGAGCGCTTGGTGAAGATCAGGGAGTCGGGTGGTGGGATGGTGATCTGCTGCATGGCCACCTACTACCCAGCCTGAAGACCTTTTCCACCTACTACGAACGACGAACACACCACCGCGCGGTCAGGCCGCCAGGGCTTGGGCCAGTTCGGCACGTCGCTTCATCACGTTGGTGACCGGCGTGTAGAGCTTCACCTTCTTCGAGAGCTTGTAGCCGTTGAAGAGTTCCTGGGTCTCGCTGAGCTTGTTCGCCCCTAGATGAAGGGCCAGCTTGGCACTGTCCAGCTTGCCTTCGGCAAGTGCGGCCTCTGCTACGTCGAGGTGGCTAGTGGCGGCAGCGAGAAGCTTTTTGATCTGCATGGCGGGTCCCTCCGCCTGTACTACGGATGACTGGCCTATACTAAACCCTGTGATCGGTGATCCCGATCGAGTTCTTCGCCCACGCGGTCTCCAGGCTCAAGTAGAGCCCCAGCATGGAGGCTTGGTAGAGGGCGAGGGCACCCCAGGGGGTTGGAGTGGTTGAAGCCGCCAGCGCTCCACCCAGGAGCAACACGGACACCGTGCGGTAGCTCATCGCTTTCGCGACGACCCGCTTCATCTGGACTTGGTCCGTCTCGACGATGATCCCGAAGTTGGAGTCGTGCCAGATGCGCTCGTGCACGAAGTTGAACCCAGTCATCAGCAGGATGTAGGCGAGGAGCAAGAGAGGGGGTGTTTCGAGGTAGACCTCGATGGCCAGCAGTCCCCCAACTGATCCGACCCGGTAGACCAGCACCTTGAGGGCTGTCCGCCAGTGAGAGGAGTAGGCTGGCCGGTCCGCTTCCCAGGGGATCTTGCCGATGGCGCGGTCATAGGTTCGGAAGGCCCAGAAGAACACGGGGTAGACGACGGGCTCGAAGTGCCAGACCAAGAACACGGGGATCAACCATGGGACGCCGAGCCACCAGGACAGGAGTGGGAACAGCCCATCCTCGATGATCTCCCAAACCACCGCGACGATGACGAAGCGGAGGCCCCATTCTTTGCCGGTGTCGACGATCTCCCTCCACTTGGCGCGGAGGTTGATCTTCTCCCAGGCTTCTTCGACCATCCAGGCCAGTGCTTCGCGGGCATGCCCGACCTTACCCGAGCACTGCGGGCATGCCCGCGAAGTCTGCTTCCACCGTGGGGTGGTTGGGAGCGCCGATGGCGACGTGGTCGTCAGCAACCGGGGTCCAGGTCCGAACCGCCATCCGCATCCAGGGGATCGACCCGTAGTCGCCGTTCCAGAGGTGGGTGAGGTCCCGCTTGGTCGCGAACACTGCCGAGGCGAGAGCTTTCTCCCACTTCCGGCCGTCAGCCGGAGTCACTTCGACCTTGGCGTACGTCCGGGTCTCCCAGTTGTAGTCCCCATTGACCTTCAGCTTGGTGACCTTTCCGGTAGTCAGGGCTTCGAGCGAGTCCTCGACCCGCTTCGAGAGGTCCAGAAGGCCAGTGATGAACTCCTTGGCAGGGTCGCAGCTCTTCTCCCAGGGGAGCCGGCCGGTGCCGGTGCAGCTTCCCATCCTCTCGCCACCGTAGCCGCTGTAGTCCCGGCCGTTGATGGTGTATCCGTGGTCCGCCATCAGGCCGTGCGTGTGGCCGCTGGCCTTGATGTCCCGGAAGCACACCGGGCAGGTCCGGATGGTCAGGTCCGTCCGGTAGTCTCTCGACCGGGTAGGCAGGCCCGCCCGCTCATCAGGATCTTCGAGTCCGAGCGCCTTGCTGGCCAGTCCGACGATGGCCTTCTGGGCAGCGGCCTTCGCAGCCCAGTGCTCTTCCTTGCGTGCTTCGTAGGCTTCCCGCTCGGGGCCTTCGGGGTGGTGCTCGTACTCGGGCTCGCCCGAGGGAGCGAGGCTTCCGTACTTAATTTCGTAGGTGTCTTCGTCCATTCCGGGCAAGGTCACCTTGAAGCCGACCAGCTTCCGGCCTTCTTTGACGGTCTCTGGGTTGAGGCCCATCAGTTCGAGGGCCCGAGCCCACTTGGCTCCGGTGAGCGCAGCGCCCTTCCGAGCCTTCTTGAGGCAGTCGTGGTCTTCGGCGGGAGTGGGCTCCTTGGCCATGCCGTCGAGGTCGTATCCGGCAGCCTCACCGAGGTAGGCCACCTTGACGATGACGCCGTCCTTCTTGGCGGACTTGGCGATCCGGTTGATGCCCCGGTGGACGCCGACCAGAACCGACACGGTCTTCCCAGTCAGGTCGACGGTGCCTTCTCCTTTCCGAAAGTCAACTTTGTACTTGTCCATCATCCGGCTGATGTCGCCGAGCGCGGTCTTTCTCGACCAGTCGTTATCGCCTGCGGCAGTGATGGTGAGGGCTGCGTTGTCGAGGATGGCGAGGGGGCGAAGCATTGTGGTGTCTCTCCTTACATCTGCACTACGCGTGCACTTCAGAAACTAAACCCTCTCCACCCAGAAAAATTGATCCCTGGCTCAGGAACTCCGCTCGGGTGGGTATTGGTGTGCGGTACGAAGGAGACCTTGTCATGTCCGAAGAAGTGTTGGCAAACCGCGTAGACGAGCTGGAAGACACTCTCGAAGAGGTCATGGGCATCTGGGAGAAGTCCTTGGATGTGGGTGACAGCAAGACGGCGGGGGCAGAGATGATCCGCCTCATTCGTCTGGCGACTCTCGGCAGACTCGATGATGGGACCACCCTCGAAGGTGTGCGCTCGAACTCGATCCGAGAGCTGCGCCATCGCCTCATGTCATCGGAAGCCCAGCTCTCAACGGCTCGCGAGATGCTGCGGGACTGGAACCCCACGCCCATGGCGGACTCGCTCCGTGTGTTGCTCGATGGCCAGATCGAAGAGCAGCTCTCCGAAGAGGAGCGCGCAGAGCTGGAAGCTGCAAAGGCACGTGCCGCAGCGACTCCCACCTTGACCTTGCCGGATGAGGCCGATGAGCTGACGGTCCTCCGCCACCTCGTCGGTCTTCAGGGCCTGCTGCTTGCCGAGAAGGGCCACGAAGCCGTCGCAGAGTTCATGGTCTCCCAGCGCAGACGGCTCGGGGACGAGGGCGGCAGCTGTCCCAAGTGCGGCCACAACCTGCTGAAGTGATGCAGCCCGGCACCACGGGCCCTGTCTTCACGTTCAATCGAACGGATGCGGCAGCGTCGCCAGATCAGATCACTATTCGAGTGGGTCCCTCCACTACAGCTGCGACCCAGCCTGTAGAAGGTGCCGTGTCTCGGAAGCCTTTGAGTGTGCAGGCCAAGGCGAGCAAGAAAGCCGCCAGGAAGCGCGCTCGATCGTCTCGGCGTCGCAACCGACGTTGAACATACCCCCGTAGCTCAGTTGGATAGGGCGCAGGTTTCCTAAACCTGAGGTCGCAGGTTCGATCCCTGCCGGGGGTGCCATCCCGACGAACATCCAGTCGCCCGTGGGCCCAGCCACCTCGCAACATGCGTAGGGGGTATAGATGAACAGCTTTCTCGATGGGATCACTGAGGGTGAGAGGATCTCCCTTGAGCAGAAACTCGCTGAACTCCGCCAGGACTCCAACGCTTTGGTTGAAGCCGAGCTGGTGGATGCACGTGACGAAGCACCGAGCGATGACCTGCACTGGCGGAAGTCGATGGCGATTGTGGCCTTCGTTCTCTCTACAGGTTTCCACAGCTCAGGCATCGCCGAGAAGATCATCAAGGCGATGCGAGCGGAAGGTTTGGAGGAACAGGCTCTTGTGTTCGAGCTGGTCTGGATGAAAGCGCGATCCGGGTGGATGCAGGACTTCATGGGGTGAGAACCCCTAGAAGTCCCGTTTGTTCGCAACGCGCTTGGACATCTCGACGATGTTCGCATCGGGCTCGACAACTTCCGCGTCGAGCTGGATCCAGCGCTTGGCCAGACGAGCGGCCATCTGATCATGTGACTCCCGCTGTGAGGCAGCAGGAGTCCTGTGTGGTGCTCGGGGCACGAGACCCCTCCATGATCAGGGGGTGTAGAGCGTGCCGTCGTCGTTGTAGACAGTGACAGCCGGGCCCGAGACACCTGCGTAGCGGAAGTCGGCGCTGAGCATCTTGGACAGGCGACCCTCTCCAATAGAGATGCGCATGGCACCCGTGTTGTAGAGGTTCCGGAGCGTGCCTTCGAGGAAGCCTGCGGTCTCGCCTTCAGGGGCGGCCAGCTCGAACTCGTTGGCTGAGTTCTCGATCTGGCTGCCAGAGGGCAGGACGTAGCGACGGCCGGCCAAGAGGTCCATCAGGTCGCTGTGCTGACCGGGGGTCAGTGCTCCGGTGGTCAGAGCGGCATTGACCGTTGCGAGGTCGAGAGCGGTCCCGGCCTCGACAATGGCGAGTACGTCAGCAGCGTTGGTGGATGCTTCAGCGTCTGTCAGTGCGACGGAAGCCGTGCCGCCGGCCATGCCAGCGGGAACGAAGCCCACGTTGGCAACCGTGTCGGTGATCGTGACGTTGACAGCAGCCGGCGTCAGGTTCGGGTTGTCGTTGGTGAGGTCGACGGTGGCAGCTCCGCCGTCTGCTGCGGAGATGTCGAAGTCGGACAGAGCGGTGATCACACCGATGATGCTGTCTCGGACCTCGTCAGCCGTAGCGACACCGGACACATCCACAACCAAGTTGCCGACGGTCGGAGTGTAGGGGGCCGTGACCTTGAACTCGAAGACCTTCGACGAGGTGCCGTCGGAGATCGTGAACGTCTCTCCGTCGAGAAGGTCAGCGACCGCGATGGTGGTCAGCGAACCCGTTGCAGCAGCTCCCGAGCCATCAGAAGCAGCTCCGAGGAGCCAAGAGGCGAGACCCTCTCCATCCTGCACGGTGAGGATGGGGCCGGCACCGGACACGCGAGGGGCAGTCGAGCCCTCCGCCAGCACATTGCGGGTGTACTTGGTCTGGCCGGGGTTCAGGTAGGGATACCTGCGTTGCGAGGTGTTCGGCTTGAGATCGAGCGCTGTTTGAAGGGTGCCCGTGGGGATGTCTCCCCGCCTGATCAGGATGTACGGCATCTGAATGCTCCAGTGGTGGGGATGTCCATCACCATTCCGGACCTATAGCCGGGCTACCGAGCTGGGGCTCCGCTCGGTAGCTCTCGCCCCTACAGCGCGTGCTTGGAGCGGAACTTGTCCCAGTCGCCGTTGTCTCCGTCGAGTCCGCAGTCGATGCCGTCGTAGATAGCGATGGCCATCCTCACGTCGGCGAGATCAAGCTTCCCGCTGTCGAGAAGGACCGCGAGCAACCTGTCGCACTGGTTGGACATGTGCCGCCCAAGCATCTCCTTCTGGCGGAGCAAGTCGCCCAGAGCCATCTTGTCGCCCAGAGGCTCCAAGACCATCAGCAGTGCTGCTGCCAGCTGGTCAGTCTTCGACTCCAAGTCGGTGCCGATGCCTCGGACAGTGCCATCGTGCTCGTCGGACAGCTTCAGAAGGCGTAGACGTACAGGCTGTACCCGATGCCACTGCACACACCGAACCCGACCACCAAGGCCAAGAGAACGGCACCCAAGATGATCTGCTGCTTCTTGGTCACATTCGCTCCAGAGGGACATTGTGCTTGGGGCCTTGGAAGGCATCGAACTCGGCTTCGCTCTGAGGCCCCCCTCCGACCTTGACCAGCACGTCGATGTAGTCGAGGAAGGCAGACGACTCGTCGCCCCAGCCCGCACCCCTGTAGACGATCTTGTCGACATGGTGGTGAGGGTGCTCTTTGGACTCGTCCGGCGCGAAGCCAACCGTGATCATCCCGAGCTTGGACGCTTCTTCGTAGGCGAGCTTGGGGATCCCGAGGTCCGTGAGTCCGGAGACCACCTCGATGACCCGTCCTGTGTGGGTGTCGTGGAGGTGGAGGAGCTGGTCTCGAACCAGAGCCCTTGCAAGCTTGGGGTCGAAGGACCAAGTGCCGTACTCGCCTGAGAACCCTACGATCCCCACACGAAGGGGCTCTTGAGCCACGATCCAGCGGTGTGCGATACGTTCAGAGGCGGACTTCAACATGGTGTGGTCTCCCAACCAGCAGTCCCTATAGGACGGCTACCAGGGCCTCTCTCACTCCCGGCACGAACTCGAACGCGTCGAGGTCACCCAGCGTGATCCACCTGTACTCGCTGTGCTCCCAGTTCATGTCCACGGGCCCTGTGGCGTCGCCGACGAAGACACTGAGCCGCCACTTCCCGTTGTGGGAGTAGACGAACGCGGGGTCATCAGGCAGGTCCGGATCAATCCCCGCCTCCTCGAAGCACTCCCGGCGTGCTGCTGTGCGGAGGTCTTCCCCTTCTTCAACCCCACCCCCTGGGAAGTCCCACACGTTGGGGTACCAGGGAGCTGTGGCACCACGCTTCATGATCAGAGCGTGGGCGTTACGGCGGAGAGTGACGGCAGCGGCTTCAGACATGGCCCTGTCTTACCCGAAAGGAGTCGGAATACAATGGGGTGGACGTGCAGAATGCGAGAGGAGCCGACACGCGCCGATCTGCGTGAAGGGCGGGTTGAGGTTGGGGAGATGTGGTTTGCGAGGTGGCTGGTCACCGAGGACGGCGTGCCCGCTGTCGACAACTACCTGTCGACCACCTACATCGCCAATCGGATGGGTGTCCGCCCACCGTTGATGATCCTGCTGCCGGGCAACGTCGAGTTCTGTTTGGACGGGCGTGCCGACTGCAATGGGGGCGAGGTCGGCTGGGAACTCAAGGGGGAGCTGCCGAAGCTCACCGCGAACCCTTCCCTCAACGTACTGGGGACATGGCACGGGTTCCTTCGGGACGGTGTGTTGTCGGATGATCTTTCGGGCCGGTCCTACGGGTAGGATGGTTCCAAAGGAGGCTCGATGAGTACCTGGGAGTTTCCATTCATGCGTAGGTCCAGCTCGATGCTGGCTGAGCATGACGGAGTTCAAGAAGGAGTGCTCTGTCTGTGGGGGCGAGGGGAAGTACACTGGGGAGGCAGGTGGCTTCAGCACCGAGATGGTTGATCCCTGCGATGAGTGCGGTGGCGCGGGCTCCATCGGAGTTCCCACACACACTGCCGTGGCCATTGGACCTGCGCTCTCGCCGGAGATTGATGTGGTCACTGGACGCGACGGACTGGTCAAGACTCGCCTGCTGTAGTAGGCTGGGCTCATGATGTTCCAGCAGAGACGAAGGGCCTGAACGACTCCTGCGCCGCCTACGAAGGCGAGCGCGGGCTTCGGCCCCGTAGCTCAGTTGGATAGAGCAGCGGTCTTCTAAACCGCTTGTCGCAGGTTCGAGTCCTGCCGGGGTCGCCATCTCTCCTCACGGAGTAGTAGGTCAGCATGACTGACGCCGACACAATTGATCTGATCTCTGCGCTCCACTTGGGCCTGCCTTCCCTGGTCATCGACTTTGGGGCGGAAGTCAGCTCACTCGACCGCAAGCAGCTCCGAGAGATCTTGGTGCGGCACGGGCTCTGCCAGATCAAACGGCCCAGTGATGCGCGGGCTGTCATCACACAATCAATGCTCTCTCACCTGCGAACCCTGCACCCTGAAATGGACCTGTCCGAGCACTCGGTGCTTCGATCCATGGTGGAGGCCAATGCTTCGATGCAGGCAAGTTCCCTCTTGCAGCTGGAGCCCATGAAGAAGCACTGGTCGCTTGAGGGCACCACCCTACTGAAGGAGACCGTTCCCGAGGTTGAGGTTGAGGAGGCCGAGATCGTGGAGGCACTCTTCACGGACCCCGCCTCCGCTCGGCTGGTCTACGAGATGATGGGTCGTATCCTCCCGCCCTACGAGGATGACTGGACGGATGATGAGCATTCCCGCATCCGCACCTCGGTGACGGGTGAGATCGTCGGCATGATCCTCGCCACCGCGAACTCAGATGGAAGCTACACCTGGACCGCCACTCCAGAAACGGGGATGACGATGGGGGCATCCCCCAGCCTTGCGCGAGCGGAAGCGGACCTCGACGCCCTACTGATGGAGAAGGGTTGGGTGTTGTTGTAGGTACAGTCCAGCCTCCAAGAGCGTAGAGGGGTCCCATGGACTTTCCTGACATCACCATCACAACTCTCGTCGGTCAGGCGATCGGCGATGCATACGGTGCCCCCTTCGAGTACCACCAGGACGCCCCCGCCTACGCGGCCCAGTCGTTCAAGGTGAAGCGCTACCTCGACGTGGGGGACGACATCGACGGCGGGCGGTGGCACCCGGGTCGGGAACCCGGTGTCTACACCGACGACACCCAGCAAGCTCTGGCGTTGCTTCGTGCTTGGGAGCTGGCAGACGATCCGCTGGACGGGGGCGAGATCGCACACCGGTTCTCATCCATCATGCGCCAGATGGCCTCCGTTCAAGGCTCCCGCTACCGCTTTGGTGTGCACAGAGGCACAGGGAAGAACTTCAGGCAAGCTGTGCGGTCTCGCGCACCCGTGCCCACAGCTGGGCTCGGAGCTGCCATGCGCATTGGTCCAGTGGCTACGCTCTTGCCGCATGCGGACCTTGTGGCACCTTGGGTGGTCCGAGTGTCCTCGGCTACGACAAGCGACCCTGTGGCTCAAGCCTGCGCGGTGATCTTCGCCTACTGCTGTTGGCAGGCTGCACACCCGGGGGAGCCCATGCCCTCTCTCGCCGCCCAAGTGGATGGCATTCCCTCGAACCTCTGGGAGGTGTGTGTAGAGGCACATGTGCGAATGCAAGCACTCGGAGAGGAGGGCCTGTTGGAATTCGCACAGGACACGGAGCTGTCGAACAAGACGTTCGACTGCGCGGCCAACGGATGGGCGCTCACCGGGATGCCTTGGGTGATCTACCACGCCATGCAGGCCGACACGTTCGAGGATGCGATGGTGGGTGTGTGCTCCAGCGGTGGAGACACCGACACTGTCGCGGCAATGGTCGGTTGTGTTGCGGCGATGCGGCTCGGGCGCAGGGCCATTCCCCTGTGGATGCTCGAACAACTTCAGGGACGGGAACATCTGTTTGATCCCTCCACGTGGCACCCCATCGAGAGTGAGCAGAGGTTGATGGATGAGTGAGCTGCCTCCCAACCTGGTGCTCTCCATATCTGGTCATCTCCACTACCCAGGCTATCAGCCCTGAGTGGTGGAGATGACCATGACCCCCACAACACCCTTGATCTGCAATGGCTGCGGCGAACCTTTTGACAAGCCTACGAATGAGGTCACACGCCAACGCAAGGCTAATCCGAATCGGAAGTTCTTCTGCACCTCGTCGTGCTACGGGAAAAACGAGGTTGCCCTGGAAAACCGCAATCCACTAGGCAACACGCGGACGCTACGGGCGGGGAACCGACAAGACGATTTTTCATCCTTCCGGTACTTCATGAGGAAAGCTCGGAACAGGAGGTATGAGACGGACCTGGATCTTCCCTACCTCAAAGCATTGTGGGAGTCTCAAGAGGGCCGGTGTGCACTCTCTGGCATTGCGATGAAGATGCCGCGCAACACCAGCGCGTGGGAGAAGGACACGGGTAATCCGTGGAAACCGAGCCTAGACCGTAAAGACTCGTCTCGGGGATACCTTCGAGGCAATGTCCGGTTTGTCACGGTCATCGCCAACTTTTGTAAGCAAGGCTTTACGGACGAGCAGGTACACACGTTCTGTCAGGCCGTGGCAGCACACACGCTGTAGTGCTACACAAGACCTCACTCAACTCTGACGGCCGACGAACTTCCCCCCACCTGTTCGTCGGCCGTCTTTGTTTGAAGGGGTTTGCCTTTGGCGATTCATGCGTAGTGGATGCATGACCAAGGACTCTGACGTGGAAGACAAGACCATCAACGAGCTGCTCGGGCTCGACAAGGGCCAGTTCTGGACACCGCGGCCCAAGCACGTTCTGAACAGCCGGTACGACTGATGAAGGTCTGCAACAAGCCTTGCAAGCAGTGTCCCTTCAGGCGGGAGAGCATCCCTGGCTACCTGGGGGGCTACTCGGGCCCGGAACACTTCCTCAACGTGCACTACCACCAGGAGGCTCCGAACCCCCGTCACATGACGGTGGACTACGAGGGCGACGGGTGGGAGGACCGTGCCGACCGCGCCCCTCGATGCGCAGGCCAAGCCATCCTGTTCGTCAACGCCGCCAAGCTCCCCCGAGCATGGGACATCCCAGAGGACACCGAGAGAGACACCGAGGAAGTGTTCGAGTGGCCCCACGAGTTCCTCGAACACCACAACACCCCGCTCGGTGAGTGGGTTGCCAAGATCAAGAGCGAGGGTGGGCCGGAGTAGCGGCTCGCTGGCGTATAGCGGGATCAGGAGGTTGGATGACCAAGCGCACTGAAGATGACACCCAGGCAGCCATCGTGATGATCCAAGGCTTGTCCGAGCTGAACCCAGAAGGTGCTCCTCGCGGGCTGATGGACCCTACCTACACCAAAGCATGTGCCGACTGGCTCCCCGACCGGGAGTCAGAGACCCCACTCACCCTGGAAGGTTGGAAGGCACTGCGGGAAGCAGACGATGTGGGGCCCGCCTTCGCCCGCAACATCCAAGATGCAGTTGATCCCATGGTGTTCCTGGCAGTGCTTCGGGACCGGCTTGTTCACACGGCAGGGAGTGCGGGAGTCATCATCTCCCTCATCCCCACGCTACTCGATACGTTCAT
>Ga0136596_1001309_pt1 | contig 11327 bp, 13 predicted proteins | sample AntRauTorcE11897_FD_101387 | JGI IMG/M metagenome (GOLD analysis project Ga0136596, IMG submission 101387) | Saline lake microbial communities from Rauer Islands, Antarctica - Metagenome Torckler E11 #897 | ecosystem: Environmental > Aquatic > Non-marine Saline and Alkaline > Saline | place... | reverse complement strand
GTCTTCGGTAGTCTTGGCGTTCGTGCCTGGGACGCAGAAGTCCGTATGCATCAAAGGGTCATCCCCGCCGTCCTCGCGCGGGGAGCTGATATTCATCAACCCCTTGATCGCGAAGTTGGTCATAATATCTCAGGCGTAATGGTCACGGTTTCAACGACCGTAAGGTTCGCCGCGGAGTCTAAGTTATTGGCAAGATCCTGTACAGCATCCTGTACTTTATCTACGAACTCTTCCGCCGCACGAGCGCTGCGACACAGCTTGGTGAACGTGTTGATCCGGTAGAACGGACTGCCACCAGCTGGGGCATCCTCTGGGAGGTCGGTCATCTGTGTTGCGTTTGCCACACACGAGAGGCTGTCAGCAAACACGTCAGGGTCGGTAGTGGCCTGCATTACGAAGATCTTGGCCACGCTGTCGTCCGCGGAGTAAAGCGCGGTGAACTCAACCGCCCACTGGTGGCGGTTGTTGATCGCGTCGGCGACGGTGGTCTCGGATCTGGTAATCTTGAACATAAACAAATTATACTCCGCGCGGGAGAATCAATCAAGGCGTTACGCAGTCCAGCACGTTACCGATATAGCTGTCGTCAATTGTGAGTAGGTTGTCTGCCAGCGTGAGGATGTATTCATCGCAGTAGTAACCATCCTCAGGAAGATACAGGCCATGTTCGTCAAGGAGCGGCACTCCCTGGTCGTCATAGACGAGGTTGTATGGCGCATTCAGATCGATACTGAACAGAAGGTTGCAGGACTTGGGGTGGTGCTCAAATAGGAAGCGCTGCAATCGAGTGTTGATCTTCGGGCCGTGATCCTCCGAGATCGCAAGGATTAGCTGCGAGCCGTAGAAAGTCTCTAGGAGATCCCATAAATCGACCGTGGCCGGCAGCGAGGGGGAGCCCAGCTCGTCATACAGGAATACCTGCGTCTGTTGCTCGTGGAGTCTGGAGAACTCCCAAAACCTTTCCTGAACACCAACGGGGCCGTCGAACTGAAGCCGCACATGGGGAGTTCCGGAAGCAGGGTCGGTAGCCACGGTGTCGATCACCACTTGGCTGTGACCATCCCAGGTGAGACCGTTGACCGGCAGAATACCATTGAGCGAGATCGGATCGTTCCAACCTTCAGCCACGGCCTTCTTGATGTTTGCCGTCGAGCCGTAGGGCGTAGCCACGACTTCGAACTTGTTGCTTATCACGTAGCCCGGGTCAACCTTCTGCGCGGGTTGGAGTTTTACGTGTGGGTATTCGATCTCCACGGGGCCGGCGATGGCCATGTTGTAGATCGTGAAGTCAGCTGTGATCTCTTGGACCTGCATGACGACGTCAGACTTCTGGAAAACGTAGAGGCCGGCGAACTCGGCCGCCGCGCGGCGGAAGGACTCAAGGGATTGGGACTTGTAGGTGTAATCACTAACCCAGCGGCCTGGTTGCTTGTCCGAGTGGGCGGACAACACATAGGCGTCAGGCGACTGGACTTTCTTGTAGGCTGAGTTTATACGGACCAGACCGGTAGGAAGCATGTCCGCCGGTGACTCGCGCATGGCGATGAATCCTGGGTGCGTAACGAAGTCGATACCACTGACTAGGAAATCCCCAGCTCCCTTACCCTCGATCACCAGCGGAACGAGGTCTGTCGGGATCGGGACAAGATACCAATCTTGGGAGGGATCCATCAGCGCCGGGTTCTGATTGATGGCGCGAATGAAGTAGGAGCTGATACGGGCCAGTCGAGTAGGTAGTGGATCCGGGCTCGATGATGCGATTCCAGTCCTGTAGGCGACATGTATGCGTGTGCCGTCGTCGAGGATGCCGTAGTGGTGAGCATACTCGCTGAAGTTTTGACCGATGATGGCGAAGTTGCCATCCATGAACCGGAAGAACTGGTCCTCGACGATCACCTGCCCGGAGTCAGTTGCGGCCGCAGAGATCTGGTCCAGCTCGGTGAGAGTAGGGACGTTGCCGGCTTCCTTCACAATACGCCGGATGCGTGTGCGCGTCTCAGCGTCGACCTGCTGCTCCCACATGGAGCCCTGCTGGCCGAATAGCTGGTGGCGAAGTTGGTAGTCAGCTCTCATTACTTCTCAATGAATCGGACGCTGGTTGAGTCAACCATGTAGCGCACCGTGCGCTCAGTGGCCGCCCAAGCGTCAGGAGGGCCGCCAGGGGACATCTCGCCGTCCACGAGGTAGTTCGGGTCTGTGAGCTCCTGTAGAGCCACGAGAGGGATAACCTCGAAAGGATCCGACTCAACCTCCCAATCAGCAAGGATGTCGGCCCCGCCGGGGTCGGTGATCGTGCTGCGGAAGCGCGCTTCAGCAGCCGACACAGTGATGCGCCCGTTTAGGTTGACGGAGATTACTCGCTCGGCGCCTGCATTACGCATGATGTCGTGAACCTCCGATATGCGAACTGGATCTGGATAGCCGGCCGTTCTGAAGTATTCGACGATCTTTTCGCGGGCTGTCGATAAGGTAGTCTTGACTCCCTCCTTCTTGGAGTAGGTGACAAGGAAGTCATCGAGGACGACTAAGGGGCCTGACTTCACTAGGACGTCCACGCCGGCTGGGCGATACTCCGGGGACTCCATGAGCGATGAGATGGTCTCAAGTAGGGGGTCCGCGTCGTAGGTCACCGTGAAGATAGCATACTGCCCGTCTTCATCATCCTCTAGGATCGGGATGAGCGGGGTGTCATTACCGTCCAACACAGGCACGAGGTCCACATACATGTCCTCGTAGCGGGTGCCGCAATGTAGTGACCCGTAGAGGTCGGAACGGGAGGATAGGCTGAAAACCTTGTAGGAGGTTACCCGGCTGGTGGTCGTGGTACCTGACCATTCGATGTCAACAATGCGGGATGGGCGGTGAAGGGCGGGTATCACACCTCGGAACACTCGGTCGGTAGCGCCGGTGGGGAGGACATACTCCAAGCGGATGTTTTGAGTCTCACGCTGGATGTCACGCGAGGAGCGCACGTAGAGGTCCACGGCTGGGGCTTGCAGGGCCATCGCTGAACCAGCGGCCACACGTTGCAGCTCAGCGTCGCCTGGGACCACTGGAGACACCATGTTGGCCTCAGGCCAGTTGCGGTAGACCAAAGCCTTAGTGGAGGCGCGGGAGCCTGCGGTGAGAGAGAAGGCGATCTTGCGCGCCATCTTAGCCAACTCAGGGAGCGACGCAGATGGAAGGCCGGACATGAAGTCGATTGCCGCGGCAATACCGACGAGCTCGTCGTCCAGCTCAGTAGTGATACCGCCGGTGCCGGCTACGATAGGGACATCGAGGACTCCGACTAGAGGGATGTCGACTGCCCACGTGCTCGAGGCAGTCTGCGCGAGGACGTAGGTATCAGCGCCCCCGGGGTGCGAACTGCCTGGGGCGAGAATGGTGATCTCGGCGGCATCCGGATTGGCAACCTTGATCGACCAGTCGTTTTCGTTACCAAAGCGGTAACGAGTAATGCGCGGGATGGTGCGGGCGTCTGGGGAGGAGTAGGTCAGACGGGCTAGACCTACAGCTTGCAGGTTCTCGACGTCGTAAACTGAGAAGTTACCGAGGTAGGCTTTTACGAAGTCACAGGAGTAGATCAAGCCATCGGCTACGTTGGACAGATCCAGGTCGCTCATCAAACGACTGTTGGCTTCACCGGCCGCAGCGCGGTAGACAGCCAGAGGAGTGACGACGAAGTCACCGGTAGGAGAACCAGGAGCCAAGTCGACATCAGGCATCACAGGCTGGAGCGCCAATACGACTTCTTCCCGAGCGGTAGCAATATCACTTTGTGAGAGCTCCGCGATGTCAGGGTAGTATTCTGTGGTAAAGTTCAGGTTCATGTGATCGAGGTGATTTCTTTAGTGGTCTGCCCGGCTTGGTTGGTCACTTGGATACCCACCTGTGCTGAATTATCTTTTACACCAATCAGGGTCAGGCGGACAGCAGCAACTCGGTCTTCCGGGGCTCTAGTGATTGCTTCGTCGTCCTGCATGTCGGAGCGAGCCTTTAGGCCGCCGAAGTTGAGGACGTGCTGCATGCTTTGTAGGTCGAACACCCCGTAGCTGAACAAGGCGTTGGTTACCTGGGTGCCGCGGTCAGGGAGGAACTTGTCCGAGCCCTGGCGGGTCATCACGGAGATGCCAGCACGCTGAGCCACGGCGCTACCTCCAGATATCTTCTGGTTCCAATCAATGGAGACGGCCTTGGGGCCGGCGAAGTTTACCTTGAGTGCGTTCATTCTGATGGTGGGGTTCCGTCTTGGATTTGCCCGCCGCCGTCGTAGATCGAGCGGATGGCCTGGCTCATACCAAAGATTCTAAGATACCGACCGGAAGCAACACTGTGCCTACTGTCGCGGCGAATGGCAAGCTTGAGGCGCCGAACCACCGAAGAGTCTCCGGATTCAGGGACGATGTCATCGAAGGTCAGATCCTGCGCAAACTCGTAGGGACCAGTAGGGAGACGCCCCTGGATCTCCTGCTTCATGTCCTCCTGAGCGCGGGCGCGGTCAGCGATCTCGGTAGTTCCGTGGCCTCTCATGAGTAAGCTCCTTCTAGGTCTTGGTCCATTTCCGATATCTTCGACCCGATGCGTTCGGAGCGACGGGTCACCTGAGAGGGTGAAATACCCAGTTTTGCGGCTATGTGATTTTTTTGCATTATTTGCGACCCTCCGTAACCGGTAGTCATCTCGATGATCTTGCGGTCAACTGGGTCAGATCCGTCGTAGATATATTCGAGTGCCTCACCCATGAAGTCAGGCAACTCGGTACCGTCGTCATACATCTGCGAGTCGGCAGCAATCGGGCGGGTGATTTTGCGGACGTTGGCGATACGCTTCACGGATAGCCCGGAGCGGTCAGCGAGCTGCTTCACGTCAGGCTCAAATCCAATTTCGTCTTCGAGCTCCCGGGATGCACGTTCGATCGCCCAAGCGTCGATGGCTGCGCGGTCAGGAACTTTGACTGGTCCCTGGTTCTCGCGACGGAATCGTTGGAGACTCTGCAGCTGGCTCTGTGTCCAAGTGCGGAGGCTGGCGCCTGATGCTGGATCATACTTCTTCACGGCGTCGGCCGCGTAGAGCCTTGCTTGGTGCTTCATCTGCGGGTTGTCCGCTGCGCCAATGGTGGAGAGCTTGTAACCGATGGTGTTGTCCATCGACTTTACGACCCTACTCAGGTTGTCCGTGGTAGGCTCCACCGCCCACATGTCGTAGAGCGACTCGGTGGTTTCTGGAATCTCTTTTTCTGGGGTCAGATCGGTCACGCGTTGATCCTACGATTTTCTACCCAGTTTGTCACGCTCTCGGCGCGCCTCCACTGCGTTACGGTAAACTCTCACAATACGATGGGCCTCACATCGACCACAACCTCTTGCCCTCAGGGCTGCGCGATACTTGTTTTTGTATTGCAGCTCTAGGTCCGGGTAGGCCGACATCCCGGTGATCGTAGGCATGGGTATTGTGCTCATTTCAGTTTTTTGAATGCTTCGGTCTTGACCAGTCGGTCACCGAAGCGACGTTGGAGCTTGCCTCGCTCGCAGCCTGGGCATCCTCCTGGGTTGTTCTCGTAGGCTTTCTCTAGTTCGCGCAGTGCCTCGAAAAACTCAGCCCTCAGTTCGTCGGTCCCAGGAACTGGGTTCTCATCGATCTGCTCCGCGCACCAACGCGGTATGATACCTTTGAGGTTAACGGTGGTGGGGTTAACGGCGGGTTTAGATGGCTCGGACTTTCTCGTTTCAAGCGCGCCTAGCCGATCAGCCATGCGGGGGTCCTCATACTCTTTTGTTATTACGCGGTCCTTGTCGTATTCTATAACCCAAGAAATTTTCTTACCTGTTTCTTTGTCGATCTTGAAAAGACCGACGCGGCGGGTAAATTCTTTTTTGTCTTCAGGCATGGCTCAGAACTTTTGGAATAGGGCGCGACCTAGGAATGCGCTACCGGCCCACGCGGGAATCAGCAGGCAAGCCAGCGCTACACTGGGGGAGGATAAGAGGAAAGCAATCAGGACAGGGAGCATCACAACGTAGGACAGGTGAGCCGACATGCACCCCGGACATGAGAACAGCCCCCGAAAGAATAATGGAGCATCAGATTCAGCATTGAGGAAGGTGTCGAACTCAGGTGTGGTCATCGCTAATACCCGCTCCGGTGGTAGGCCATTAAGCCAGTCAGCCGGGAAGATATTAGCGAACAGGAAGTGCCGCACTTCCCCACGAAACATCCAGTGAAGTAGGGAGGCGATGGCCAAACCGTTGAGGGCTACAATTCCCAGCGCGATGATAACATAAGGTAGTAGTGTCATAGTGCTCTCAGGTTTAATCGTCCCCCACTGGTGTGTCAAGCGAATGAGAAGGGGCTACGCCGCCGTGGGTCAATACCGTGTGAAACTCTTTCAACCTGGTAATCGGCTTCAGCTGCGCGCTACGCAGGTAGTCTAGGCAGTCCCGCTTCTTCTCGGACTTCTCACCCGGCTGGAGAACATTGAACACGACGTCCAGATCATCCAGGTAGAGCGCAGCCCTGTAATCGAACAGAAGCAGATTCTTGTCCTGCTTGCAGAGCGTGGGCATGTAGTTGCAGTCATCGAGTATCTCCCATCCTTCGGCGTCTGCTACATCTGCACGTAGGGTGGACTTTCCGGCCATCTGGTTACCGATAACACCGACCCGCTGGTGCTTGGTCATTGCCTCCTTCAGTTTACGGCGAAAGCCATCTGCGTCGAGGATCTCCCGGGTGCAACGATACAGGTCGCGACCTGCCTGCTGACCGAGCCCTACGATTGAAGTGAAGTCGGTGTTGTCCAAGATCATCTGCATATACTTCGTGGACGGCTGGCGCAGATGTCCCTCGAGGTAGAACACCTTGCGGGTCTTCATGCAGGATCGCGACAGTATTCCCAGTCGGTTTTTTAGCTCCTTGGTGTCGATCACAGAGAGGAGCATAACAACGTCGGCCATTGGTAGGTTGTGCCATGCTGTGGGTAGATCGAGGTCGTCTAGCTTGAAAGCTACGTTGTTCTCCTTCAGCCCGTGCGTGCCGTCCTCCTCCTGCAGGAGGTGGTCGCGGTATTTCATGGCAAGCTTGAACGCGTTGCTGTCGTATTCCACTCCGGTCACGTTCTCGGCCCCGTTCCACGCAGCCCAGAAACACATCTGACCTACATTGCAGCCAAGGTCTAGGACGGTGGCATCCTTAAAGTCGGAGGTGACGAACTTGGAGGTTCGGTCCTCTAGCTTGCGCGTCCCCTCGGTGACCCCAGGGATGGTCTGGTAGTCTACGAACCAGTTGTCTCGTTTTTGCATTATCGTTGGGTGTTGTTTAGGTTGTAGGAAGAGTCGATGCCTAGGTGCTTAATCCACACCCTGCCGTTAGGTGGGATGACATAAGCCTGCTTGTAGCCCTTAGCGTCAAAGCGTCTCGCGAAGTGGAACTCGAATGACTGCTCATCCAGAAAGGGACCGGTGTCTCGCAGTTTCTCCATGTCGATCAACCCAGGATTCAATGAGAACCCTGGCCATCTGTTACGGCTGGATGATCGTATGTGAGGGGAATAGAGGGTGCTATTGGCTGTCACCATACGCTTATGAGCGAAGCTGCGGAGGCCAGCTACGCCAACGGATGGGTCATGCGCCAGCACGTCTAAGCACTTAGTCACCAACTTACCTTCGGTGCAGAACTCCCAGTCGTCCTCAAAGTGGAAGGCGTAAGCCGTGTCGACCCGCGCAAATAGGTTGTTGAGCGCTTGGGGGTGTCCTTTGTCGTCGTTGCAGAATATCTCCAAAAACGGGTAACGCTTGGAAATAGCGCATATATCCTTGGTGGAGCTACCGTCGTCAATCGCAATCCAGCGCGAGATCAGGTGTGAGTCCTCCACCTTCTCCAATAGCGAGTCCATCGTCTTGATCATCAGACCAGGACGACGACACATCGTTACGGTTGCCGTAATCGGCGGGGGATTGGTTTCGGTCATACTACCAGGGTTTCTGCCACGTAAGCTGCGGCGTGGTCTGCTGGGTCACGTCGGACTCACCGGCCGCTTGGCCTACGAACCAGTTCTTAGGGACGTATACGCGCCAGGTAGGCTCGCGGTGAAGGTCTTCCATGCGGTGGTCTACGTGGCCTCGCGTGTAGGCTGCGAGCTCCGAGATGTGCTTGTAAAGCGCGTGAGCGGACCTGGAGTTCACCACGTAGGCGTGGGTGCGGTTCACACGCTCAGGGCGCATCACGAGATCGCTCAACTTGCGGTGCTCGACCCCCCTGACCTGCCCACCAAGGTAAACTTGGTCCCAGTTTTCGGGGACTTGATCGAGAAATTCGAATAACTCAGCATTCATACCAGGGAGGAAGACGGCATCGTCCTCGAGTATCAAGGCTCGGCGCCACCCACTGCTGGAGCATAGATCCTCCAGTAGACGCTGGTGCGATCGCATGCAGCCCCACGCTCCTTTGGTGGAATCCCACGAGTCAGGGGGCGCGAGCTTGACTCCCCTGACGGCGCTGAATTGCTCGACGCGTTGTGGGGTATCGGTCACCTGGGATAGTCGCAGATCAGATATAAAACGCCTGAGACGGTCTTCCCTGTGCTCGCAGTTGATAACGAAAACCCGGTCGAAGTAGTCGAACAGGTCTGGTCGCGGATTGTCCATGACAAGATTCAAGGCCACCCCGAGGGAGATGGCAAGAGGTTAATTGACATCCTCCCCGGCCTAAAGGCACGGGGTTTCCTCGCCAAAATTCAAGATAAGACACACGCCCGGTTTCACTTAATTACCTATGACCGAACAAGAAAGCCCCGCGCCTTTAGGTAGGGGTAGTTCAAGCGCTGGGTGTGCAGTTGAAACGGGCAGCGTAGTAAGCCCCTTCATGGTAAACAGCATCGCCCGTGGTGAACTCCAGGACTAAGGTATGGACTGCATTAGCCGCTAAAGCGTAAGGAGGAGCCACCAGGTAAGTCACGGCCACGGGACCCATCGCGCAGGTCCCGTACCCCAATGTACCCGGCGAGTGGGCGGTGGCTACTAGGTCCCCGTTCACAAACACGTCCATTATCTCGATATTGTACAATGCCTCCTCCCCTAACCCGCTGAGGGTCAAATCCAAGTCCAAAGCAGTCGCTCCTACTGTTATGGTACCAACTGCCTCTGCTGTCTGAGGATTGTTGTTGCTTCCTGCGCAATCCTCTGGATACAGAGAATCTTCTACGTTCACTCGGATAAAATTACCACCCGCCTGAGTAACCCAAGGGTCGCCGTTAAGCTGCCCGCTGTATGCAGAAGTGTCCCACACAATAGTGCAACCGCAGTTGTCCAGACAGGGGCCGACGACTACATTCCCCGACAAGTCCGTGATGTTACCACCTGCGACAGCTACGAACGGAAGGGCAGGATCACATCGCGCGCCCCCCATGGTTCCTTCCGATAAGCCAACTCCATCGTCCAGAGTTATCGCCCACTCGCCTAGCCCGTCATCCCACGCCAATGTCCAGTCACCAAGCGAGTCGGACCCTACGAAACTACCGACGCACACGGAGCCAGACAAAGCTATGCACCCGGGTTCGTCTGTGTGTGTGGCATCCGAGAACGTGTAGTAAACACACACATCGGTGAAGTCAGGATCGCATTCGCAATACTCACAGCAATCGCAAGCCGGCACTCCAGCCTTCGTCACTAGGTTTCCGTTTGAATGTAGTTTAAGTCCCATGGTTACACTGGTGGGCTTGGGCAGTCTTCAGTCAGGATCCACTCGGGCGTGGCGCCAGCGATAGTAGCAAGTACGTAGGTGCCCGCCCCTTGTGGACCGGATACCACAGCCCATTCCTGGGTTGTTGGGTTCCAGTGAGTGAGGTCGTTGATGTACGCGCCTTCAGGTAAACAGTATTTACAGCGACCTGGACCGGGCGTCAGAGGGTTATCATCATCGCCTCCGCTGCCGTAGTAGTAAGGGTCGCTCTCCTCTTCTTCGCAGCACGGATCGGCAACCACTAGAGGGCCGGAGTGTGCGGTGACCGCCATCTTCGACGGATTGACTGGGTCGCTAGAAGTCCATAGGCTGCCCATGTAGAAGTATTGAATCTCCGGATTGGCGGTCTGCAGGTCGGATAACTCAACGAGACCGGATGGAACTCCTACGCCAGTTTGTCTACCGGCGGCGTTACGCATCTCTGTCTCTGTAGGCACACCAGACTCCACCACCTTGTAGATCTTAGGAGTGTCCAACGCTTCGCACTCAGCTGCGATGAACACGTGGGTGGTATCGCTGAGCACCCCATCGAATACCTCACCACCGGCGTCCTGTAACGGTTGAATGCTCATACCCTTAGGAATACAAGCGTTAGCTCCGCCTCCGCCTCCGACGACCGGCACGGCGCTACACATACGACCGCCGCCGCCAGCGTGGAAACTAAGTTGCCCACACTCGCCTGTCTCCTGGCAGTCGAGGAATGAGAGTAGTTCGATCTCGGATATCGTATCAGCAGACATCGTCGTGGACGCCTGATGGATCGCGTTGGAGGTGCCTCCGTTGGTGGCCACTTGGCCGGGGTCTACGCAGTCGGTTAAGGTGCGCGGCCAGTTGATGTGTGTGCAGTCCAAACGTCCTATGGCGTTCTGCTTGGCTTGAGCACAAGCCTCACCCGGCGTGGCCGCCTCGGCGTAGCCCTCAGCGCAGTGATACTCACCCGCCGGATCTGGGGTGACAGTATTTCCGCCGATGTAACAATCGATGATCTTACCGGTATAGTTTATATCGGAGCCGTCTCCATTCGCAGGGATGCCCGCCCATGAGTAACCCCAAGGCAAGACGCCGCCTAGCCTAAATCGAGCAGGAGCCCCAGCTGCGAACGGGGCGTCCGATCCGCCGTCGTTGTAAGGGACACCGCCTCCGCCCGTGCAGACGTCAGTCTCCGGGTCATACGTAGCGAATTGACCACAGGGGGTCTCAGCATTCCACTTGGCAAGGGCTGCCGCAGTCCAACCGGAGAACTGACCTACGCCGTTGGGCTGGCCGTTTACCATCACCGTGCGGGTGTCAGGCTTCGGCGCGCAGCAGACAGTCTGACAGCAGGCGAACAAACACTCTACGGCCGAACGACAGATCTCAGGGATGTCGGGCCACACGAGGGGAAGATCATTATACGCAGGATCGGCTACGGAGTTCGGGTAGGTTGGTGAGGTGATTAGACCACGCTCCACTAGGTTTGTCGTGCCTACGATGCTGAACTCAGGGTCTATAGGCTCGAGCCCTCGTCCGGTGTTCTCGGTGGGCAGGTCAGCGAAGTCGTCGACGGCCGTAGGGCAGTCGCACGTGTGCTGAGGCGAGATCCAGTCACAAAGGAG
>Ga0136596_1001302_pt1 | contig 11344 bp, 19 predicted proteins | sample AntRauTorcE11897_FD_101387 | JGI IMG/M metagenome (GOLD analysis project Ga0136596, IMG submission 101387) | Saline lake microbial communities from Rauer Islands, Antarctica - Metagenome Torckler E11 #897 | ecosystem: Environmental > Aquatic > Non-marine Saline and Alkaline > Saline | place... | reverse complement strand
AGTTTTACCTGTACCAAGCTCATTCAGCACGTAGGCTCTCTTGTTTACAATCAGAAACTTTGTGGTATTGATCTGGTGATTAAACGGTTTCCAATCTTCATTGGCTAATGGCCAATCATACTCATCAAATTTAAGCTTTAAAGCCACCGGCTTTCTCCTTAATCATTGATATAAGGCTGTCTAACCTTACGGCATTCTTGCCACGAATAACGCAGGCTAGACAGCCTTGACGATCCAAGTGCCTGAGCTGAACCATTTGTAATGCCGTAGGTTCTTTCTTGGAATCTGCTTTGTATTCAATTGCAAACATTACACCATTCCATAAACCTAAGTCATCAGGCGTACCGGCTTTACCATACATGCCACCAGGTGCAGCATATAGCCAAACGTCTGGTAATTCCTTCTTTATCTTATTCCGGGCCCAATTCTTAACTTTACCTTCTGGTGTAGTACCCACTTAGCTACCTCTTGTTAAATGCTACGCTCTGATAGCGCTCCTACTAAATTTTATAGGGGCCAGCCCGTAGGATAATATAGCTTTATAAAACTATAAATCAGAGCGCATCTAGTTTTAGTCCAAAAATAACGACCGGAAGCTTTTTGTGTCTGCTTCTTGTCATTGTGCTTTTACATTTTGGTGGATCAATGTCAAGGCTCCAGATATATCTACACCGTTTGCAAGCCATAGCGTCATCAACCTGAATGCCTTGACATGATTTCTTATAAATCTTCTTTGGTGGCATGTGGACACATTGATTTGGTTGCTTCACACCAGTTACAGAACCGGTTCTTTTTGGCTAAGAACTTATCCTCAGCATTGATCTGCTCTGACTTGGCATCAAAGTACTGGCGGATCGGAATGAAGTCACTGTTGTTGTATTCCTTGTTCACAGCCTTACGATGCTCGACATAAGCATAGCGGGTTTTAACCCTTTCAATTTCAGGCTTCAGAGCAAAGATGAATCCAGCTGTGAGCTCTAGCTGACCAAAACCAGATTCAGGCGTGTACTGTACAAATTTGCCAGTCTTCCAGTCAATGGCTTCAGATTGGTTTTCACCGTAAGCTGAGAAGTCAACAATTGCTCGCATATATGTCTGAGGCGCAAACCAGTCACATGGCTCCCAGTTCTTATCGACGGCTAGCTGCAATTCCGCAAACACATTTTCTGAGCCATACTCATCAATAACTCGGTCTGCAAACTCTTTCCCATTCTCAACGGCGTCAAGCGAATTCTCATCTGTATCGCGACCTTCTTTACGGTGGTTCACAAAGTCTTCCAAATACTTGTGAATCTTTTCACCTTTGATAAGATGCGGAGATTTGCCTTTTGCGTCCATTTTAAATTCAGGAAGCTTGTCAATGTACTTCAATTTGAACTTCAGCGGACACTGATCGAAGTCATTGATTCTTGAATGTGACAATGCCATTATCTTTCCCATGGTAACCTCTTATTTAACGTCTTTGAATGATTCGCCCATTTTTGACTCATAAGGCAAACTGATTGGAGGCTCAAAGCCCCAATATTGCTGGTAGTCGATATCATCCAATACTTTATCGACCTTAGCTCTAATCTCATCAGCACGACCATCATCTGGTATGTAGCCGAATGTTGCATCGTGCAAATCTAGAGCAAACTGGAATTCCGGCACTTGCTTGTAGAGTTCAGCAATTGCTATCTCCTTCATGCTGGCCCCAGCGCCCTGTATTGGGAAAGATATAGCTGATGACTCAGTCATCCAACGATCTGAACTCCAATAGGCAAGCTTGAATCTGCGTCCACCGAATGCTTCAGTGTAACCATCAAGTCTGGACTGTTTAATGACTTCATCCCAATACTGCGGCACACCAATGTAAGACTGATTAAATGTTTTAACCAAGAAAGCGCCTGTGTTTACTTCCATAAACTCGTCATACTTTTCAAATGACTGCTTCGCCAATGCTTTACCTGAAATCCTGTAGTTACATGACAAATTGGCCAGCTTGCCCATCTGACGGTTTTCAGTGTATGGGCCTTCACCGTCTTCAGCTATGTAATGCTCCATGAACTCGTTGTAATCCATTGTCAGCACTTTGGACCCAGTCATCGAGTGGAAGTTTTTACCATCTCGGAATACTTTGATCATGGTTGGGTCACCTGACCTAATTGCCATGAGCCTTGACTCTTGGCCAGCTGCGTCAGCCTCGTAAATCTTATAGCCTTCATGTGGACAAAGCATTGCACGAATCATTGTAGCCTTACGTGGCACCTGGTGCAATGCAATACCGGTCTTGAATTTCTTCATTGTGGAATTGCTGTATGTCATACGACCAGTATAGGTACCAAAAAGTCGTGGACTGCCATAGATATAGCCGTCACCATTATGAGCCAGTGCTTCCTTACAAGTCTTGACATATTTTGAGAATAGTGTAGTAGATTCTTTTGCTTCGAGAATCTTTGTGACTTTCTTGTATGCATCACTGTGCTCCCCTTCCCTGGCAAGTAGATCTCTGCGGATCCACATCAGGTCACCTTTAGAAGTGCCTGGATTACCTGACGGAGTTTGTGATACCGGCGTCAATCCAAGATCTGTGAACAGGAATTTAACTAACTGCTTTGGTGAGCTAAACAAGGTTTGTGGAACTTCAAGGTCCCTGGCAATATCGCGTTTACGGTTGCCATAGTAATCTTCACAGATTTTAAGCTGGTCTTGATCAATACGAATACCGTTCAGCCAAGCATTTGCCAGTGGTACAATGCAATCAAACTCTGTGAGCATGCCACGACGCATTGTTTCTGGTACTTTGTCACTGTACTTACAAGCGAGTGCTTTTGTCATGATAACGTCAAGCTTACCACGCTCAAGCCAGTATTCATCATTCTGACCAACCTGATCGAAGCCCTTAGCCTTGAAGTCAATAAACTCTTGAGCTTGCGGATGCTCAGACATGAACACTTCAACAAGGCCGGCCAGTGACATGCTTACATTTGACTTTTCAGCTTTCTGACCATTAATCAGCCATTTAATAAGCAGACCGGTATCACGCCACTTAATGTCACGAATACATTGCGGAATCTCACCGCCACGTTCTGGCTGAAGCTGAGCTATGCACCATGCAACATCAAAGATTGCATTGTGACACCATACAACTTCACCTTTAAGGCTTTCAAGCATTTCTTGAAGCTCATTTTTAAAGTTTCCGCCGTAGGCTTTCTTGTCTGGATTTACAATTTGTGTGACGCTATCGTCTCCACGAATCAAATCTGCTGACATGATGCGAGCTTGCTTGTTTCTTAAACGCCATGGTTCAAGAGCAGCATACGCTATCATCTCTTCATACAACGGATCGGTCTCCAGGTCCAAGCTGTTGTATTTTGGATTTGTGTACATAGTTATTATCCTACAAGTGATTCAGCATCATTGCTTGAGGACCGCTTATGCTTGAGAGTTTGCAGATTCCTGTAAAACATCTTCCTAATATCATCGTCAGACTCTTCGTCTAAATTACGAATCATGTTTATATGGAATAGAATCTCTTCTGAGTTTGGCATAGCGACCTCGCCATTTGGCAGTACCACCGGGACGTTGACCATTTTTCTCATAGCGCCTTTACGCCTGATCGGTGATATGATACCTTTACGTTTTAAATCACGAATTATCAGTTCAGCATCGTCCCTCCATTTTTCATGTAATATCTTGTCACCCATTCTGAGAATGTACAGCAGTGAGCTATGTGACAAAATAGGTTCAACACCCAGAAGATTAATACCTTGCTCGAAGTAATTAATCAGCCAGTCTTCCTGATCAGTCAGACCTTGTCTAACCATTTCTTGTTTAACTTCTGTCATTGGAGCTCGGATAGTGGACAAGTCCATCTGAATCTCACGAGCTGCTAAGAAGTGCCGCAATGACTTGATAAGTCTAAGTCTCTCATAAGAACTCTTACAAGAGTTTGTGCTTTTGATGATGTCAAAAAGTCTATCAACGTAGCCCACTTCTAGTTGCGGAGCGTGAGTATCTATGACCCATACACGACGATCCATTTCCTCCATCGGAATGAAACCATCTGTGTTACCCGCCATAATCAATGCAGCCGTATTTGGCATCTGCATTGTAGCACCACCTTTCAATTCTACAGGGATTACCTCGGCAGTTACAAGGTTTTTAAGATGCCGCCAGAAAGTGTTAAATTCTTGTCTCACATTCTTGTGAATGCCAAACTGCACCTCATCCATCAGATTCACAAGGCAACTTGTAGGGTCAAAGAATCTACCAGTAACTTCGTCCAGCTTAACCATTTTGGCTTGACCATCACCAAAACGATTTACGCCCATAATCTGATGTACCAAGTTAAAATAGAGAGACTTACCAACGCCACGAACTCTGGACAAAAGCAGTGGTGCAATTGACATTTTCTGACCGGGTTTTTGGAGCAGCCATGACAGGAAGTCCAAACCTAGCGTGTGATTCTCTGTACCTGGCTCACCAAAAATCCTTGTCACAAGCTTAATGAAATCATCGCAGATTTCTTGATCAAAGTCTTCCTTAGCAACGTCATCTTCAGGAGCATTGTATATATTCATGAACGTTGTAGCCCTAGAGTCAGAGCCAATTGAGAATACCTCACCAGCACCAGGTTTAAAGCCTATACTATCAACTTTATGCTCATCCGGTATACGGGGTAAGATAACGTCCATTGGATTAATTAGCTTTTCCTTGCCATTACCTGTAACAACTATTCGAGCATACTTAGCCATCAGCTCTTTCATAGTGGCTGAGTCATGTGGACGTCGAGTTGTTAGATAGGGGTTTTCATGGGGCAGGCAGTAGAATGGTTTGTTCTTGTAGTTGATTATCTGATAAAAGCCACGATTAATTATGTCTGCTGCAATATCGTATGGATTGTCAGAGTCAACCTCGAAGACCCTAGTTATCATGTCATCTATGTCGACTGATTCACCAAGATCATCGCCTTCGCACCTTGCAGCAAGTTGGTTAGCTAGAGCCTTAGCTGCACTGCGGCTAATACCTTTACTTTTAAGGGCGTTGATAAACAAGTAGAAGCCTTCATTACGGCCTCCAATTGGCACTGTATCAGGTAGCTCTCCGTTCTTGAGCTTCGTCCGATAGTCTTCTTCATCTTCCTTTACAACTGTGATGCTTTCCAAATCATTGTACATCGTCGTTGACTTGGTAACACTCTCAATGAAAGGGCTTGGAATCGTCGATAGCTTCTCCGCAGGATTACCACGGATCATTGTATAGACGCCTTCTTCCCATTCACCAGCTTGTGTAGGACCTACAACAAAGCCACCATCACCACGAAGATCGACACCACCATAAATGATTTCGTTGATTTTAATATTGCTGAGCGATTTTACGTGCCGATTACCAAACCCTTTGGGCCTGTCATAATAGAAGTGATAACCACCTGATTTTGACTTGACTACCAGCTTGCATTTTGGAAAGTCAAATGTGTCAAACATCTCATTGAAACTGTCAAGACCACCTTTGTCATCTTTAATATCAACATCAATGATCACGCACCCAGTACCTAGCACCCCGTAGCCAGATACAGTGCTTTTGTATTTCTTCTCTACAATCTCATCCCAACCCTCAACTTCACTGACATCGCTTGTAGCAGCGATAGCTAAGTGCTCTTTACCAGCCTTAACTTTTTTGCCAGTCCAACCGTATGGTTTTATGGGGCCGTCTTTTGAATTTATTAGTGGAAAAACTTTAAAACCATTCTCTGCAAATAATCGAGCATAGATTTTATAAGACATTTTGTGGCTGATCCCGATTAGTCCAAGTCCAGTATACAGGCATGTCCATATATCTACGTTTGCATGCTTTAATACGTAATTCTAAGTCTATATTATTGGTAATAGACTTGAATTCCATTTTGGGCATGTGCGGAATAAGGTATGCAAGCTTGTGATGTTTGCTAAGTCTGAAATAATGCTCTTCGGTGAGTTCAATCAGGTACTGCATTAGAAAGGCGTAATTGCTTGAGCTTTCAGCTACCCAGTTGTAGAAATCTTGGCGTCCACGAACAGGGTACAAGGCTCTATGAATCTTTGAATCTCTATGACCATTACTGAAATAGTGCGCCGCATCAAAGGCCACATTCTCAGGTTGGTTAATCCACAGATAGAAACTCAAAGCCATACCTGTGTCCATGATTGATTCGTTTAAGTGTGAGTCGCACAAAAGAGTGCAGCTCTTACGAAGATTTTTCGAGAGCAAATATATCATTTAATTATACCTTGGAAATGTTACCTATGAAATTCACAAACCTTGGGTCTATACGTTTTGAAGGCGTTTACGACCCTATTTTTGTTATAGTGAACCCATTCCGCAGTAACTTGTATACCACCTGGCAGAACGTAGAGCCTTTTCTTGCATCTGGAAAAGCTCAAAGGCACTACGGCAGGTATCTTGATCTCGTCAATGACTAGCCACTCCTGATCATCGCCTTCGAATTTGATCACTGCTTTCTCCCTGACAACATGCTTGCGAATACAATGATGCCAACAACTGCGAATGCCCAAGCGCCGAATGCAATGCCCATGCCGATGGTAAGCGCAGTAGCCATCAGAACAGAGAGGAATCCGCTAAAAGATTCAACAGCTTCACGCTGCGCTTTACCACGCTCGCAGTTATCACCGGTGACAAAAGGGCCCCAGCTTTTGATCAACCATTTTCTGAACCTGTTGTTTTCAATGCTCATCGTCATCTCCTATTTTGACAATAACCTCGACTCCGAGGATGTCTACTTTGGTGTATTTATCTGCATTATATAGCATCTGAGCTTCTAAGTACTCCAAAACTTCGCGATTTTGTGTATCTAAACGCATCGTTTTGGGTTTTTGACCGTTTAGCTGCTTCTTTATGCTTGATGTGATGTTGGTGCGTTTCGAAGTCATGATAAATCCAATGCTTGTTGATTGGGCACATTATAATACACATTGATGCCTATGATATATCTAATCATTAAGATTTATGAAATTGCCAGTGTATTATCACTCAGCTATAAAGTATGATGTAGATAAAATGAAGGAGCATATCATGTATTGTGAATTTCTAGTATTTCTCAGATTCGGTTGTTACGTTCATAGCCCAGATGATATCTTCACAAAGAATCGGAAACCAATCATCCAGTGGCTGGAGAACATAAAGTTAGATGACCCAGAAACAGGTTACAAGATCATTTCAGACACGAACACATCACGATCCGTAGTCAGTATCGATGTCCCTAGCTCCTTGCACACCGCTTTATTGGATTGCACCGGGGTCTGGATTTATAGTAACCCACCAATTGCGGTGATTAATTCTATTCTAGCATCAAAAAGAAACGGGTTAAAATTAACAAAGCATAATCTTAGAGTTTTTATGAAATACACTAAGAGCACTCCTGCTGAGTTCGTCCATGTGATGGAGAGCTATTTGTCCAGGATTGAGATGAACCCTGTACAGCCTGTTGATGACGAAGAACTCAAGGCTATCAAAGACCTAGGTGTTCGATGGGACTTGGCGTCAAGGTTACCTAGATTTTCAGATGGCGGCTTCGACCCTATTTACATTACTGATGAACATCATCGAGTAAAATGTTTGTGACAGCGTGTACATCATCTATCGCACCATTTATAGTGTGACTATATCAACGTGAGGTGTACTATGCATATTGGGATTATAGGTTTGGCAATACTGGGTTGCATCATTTGGGAGGAATATTGGGCTATCCCTTTTCTGATCTTTGGTGTTGAGGTTTGTACCGGTTTTGCTGGTTCAATGGTTGGATGGTTTTCAGGAATGGGAGATGACGATGAGCATTGAAAGGCCACAGCATTCAGATCAGGCTGTTAAGCTTTTAGAAACAGGTAATTGTGACTTGCCTGTAGGTTGGGCGGAGTTAGCTGATGTTGTTCGCAGACATCCAAACTACACCTACGCACTTAAAGCTTTGTACCAGCGTGGCGATACTAGGATACTAAAACTTATCACTGAGGTCTGTGCACTTAGCCTTTGCAGAGATTTTATGCCAGAAGAGGATAGTAAAAATGAAAGTTAAAGCACTAACTCACATGGGTGAGTATACCTACAATCTCACAGACTATATTGAAACCATTATCGATGATTCTTTAGATTCTTGCGGAGCTATTGAGCAACTTGAAAGACAAGTGCAACGTCAGACAGACATTATTGCCAAACTTGTTGAGTTCATGGTTTACACTACAAATATGGACGGGCAGGCGTTAGAGATCATGCTACCTATATCTGGCTCAAGTATTGTCGAGCTTTACGATGACGATGGCAATAGATTCCCCTAAAATACCTGGATAGTGTGTTAATCTCTACTAATACCGATTATTATGTATTTGTAATTAATTAATTAATAAAGAGGTGACTTATGGACTATGATACTTGGAAAACCACAGATTTTGAGTACGAGCGCCAGTGTGAAGAAGAGGAGGCACTGGAAAAGGCTCGTCAAGGTTTTGGCACAGACTTGTATTGCGCCTATTTCAACGAGAATGGTCATGCTATCAGTGAAGTCGAAGATCGTCTTGCTGATCAGATGGAGGAATTCTGTGCAGCACTTCGTGAATGTCATGCTACAAAAGAAGATCAGTCAGTCGCGGTGACTCATGCTTATCAATTATTTATATCAAAGATGTGCAATGAGATAGCTGAGAACCTTGAGTCGCATGACGCTATCGAGCGGGCTTACACAGATTTAAAGTTGTAATGGGTCGCAGAAAGTATACGCCTGCAGAGGATCGAACTATTCGTGAATTTGCGGGCGTTAAAACCGCGGAAGAAATCGGTCTTATGATTGATAGGCCTAAAAATGGGGTTCATCATAGAATCCATAAACTCGGTCTTAAAGGTCATATTCATGGTCAGCATCATTGGAATGCTAAGCTCAATAATCTTCAAGTGTCAATGATAACGACATTGATCGATGCTGGGTTCTCACCTGTTGAAGTTCACAAGATGTTCAGTGAGCCTACGAATGTAAGCCATAACACCATTAAATGTATCGCTGCTGGGATATATCGAAAAGATGGATGAAACAGACGTTGAAGATAGTGAGCAAGACTTGTCGTTTGTGGTTTTACTTGTAGCTGCTCTCTTTATAGGATGTCTACTTGAGGGTGAGCTAACGAAAACCCTCAATAAACAATTATCTGGAGATGTTTATGGCCAGCAAAGTGCTGAAATTTCCAAAAAGAAAGACTAAGATGAGTCTTGGATTGTTAGAGCTTTACATGACAATTCAGCTTCGTCTTAGAACTGAGAATCTGCGTGACGTCGCTGAAACAGCAAACTGCTGCGAATCTACATTGCAGAATTGGCGCGATGAAAAGACTAAGGCGCCACGCATTTCGACCCTTGCAAAAGTGGCGGATGCACTGGGCTACTCAATATATTGGATAATTGAGTCAAATTCTTAAACAATCAAAGACGTTGATTTAAAGCATTTACAACAGCACGCAGCAGTATATAATGGCACTTGTAAGTTGATAAAGCAACCAACCACCGATAAAGGTGGATTTTAAATAACCTGGAGAATTACCATGACTGAAGCAAAAACAGAAACTCAAGCACCTGAAGCCAAAGCCGCCAAAGAGCCGGTCAAGAAAGTTGACATCATCCGCGGTCGTATGCCAGTAGCAATGGTCTACGCGGTACGGTTCGGTAACCTGGCTGAGGCTTCTGCTGATAAGCAGCGTCTGTTTGCCACAACTGTTGGCAAGATTTACGACATCGAAAAGGGTCGCAACTTCGGATACGTCACCGAAGACGTGAAGTTCACTCAGGAGCAAATCGATGACGGTATCGATTGGATCGAGCATCACCCTGAGTTCAAAGAGCAAGGCGCAGACACGGTCGTCAAGTACCTGAAAGCCCTGCCCATTGCCTCTGAAGAAGATGCTGCCAAGTTCGAAGAACTGCGCAAAGCTTCACGCGGTCAAAACACCAAGACCAAAGACGGTGAGACTGCTGATGCTGGCGGCGGAAATCGCCGGAAAGGCAAGACCAAGGCTGAGAAGCAAGAAGATGCTGACGCCGAAGCTGCTGAAACCGCTGACACCGCTGACGACCTCCTGGGTTAACACTCAGACGTCGGTGCCAGGTAGTAAAACCCCAGCCTAAGTGCTGGGGTTTTTTATGCGTAGATTTCGGCGTTTAGTGATGTACAATATACTCAATCACGGTAGAATGGTATAGTGTAATTAATCATAACGAGGTAATAATGAACGTATTCATGACGAACTTGGACCCACAAATTGCAGCTTACGAGCACTGTACGGTTCATCGTATCAAAATGATTATTGAGACTGCGCAAATGCTGTGTAGTGCTCATCGTATTCTTGACGGCGACAAGTGGGCTGACAAGGTCGGTCTGTACAAATCTACCCATGTCAACCATCCGTCTACTAAATTCGTCCGTTCAGGTTGTAATGGTTACGCTTGGACTTACGAGTTATTTGTGTATCTGTGTGAATACCAGTATAGAGCTCGTGGTGTGGAGCATGCATCAGCAAGGTTGATACCTCATCTTGTCAGCATTCCGCGCAACGCACCTAACAATCTGCAATTCAATCCTGTACTGGCCGCTGCTGATGACCAAGCTCATTCAATGTGGAAATCCGAAGGTATTGAGCGGGCTTATCAAGTCTATCTCAATAACAAGTTTCGTGAGTGGCGTGACCGTGACAAACCAATTCGTATCGTGTGGAAATACGGTCGTCCTAGCTGGCTCGATGCTGACGTTCATAGGTACGCTGATTTTTGTGGGAGTAAATAGTATGACAACAACTAACCACCAGATCGCTCTGAGTGACGACCCTCGGGCCCCGTATACTGTATCGTTTACAGTCCACTTTGCTGATGGGAGCGTCCGGAAGAGGCTCAGAGTAGGTCTTGAGACTGCTCTTAAGTTTGTGGAACGTCATAATATATCTATTGCAGATATGGAGCAAGATGTGTTTGAAAACTGGTTAGAAAAGACTAAGCCATCTGGTGATGCTGAATTTGTGCAATCACAATGGGAAAGCAGCTATGAGTTTCATGAGTTCTGTGATGACTGGGGGAAATGAACCAATCACAATTACTGGCAACCACCAAAGCAGGAGGAAGACAATGAGTGACCCACGCATTCGCACAACAGAGTTTACTGTGGTGTACCACCATTACTTCCGGGGATGGCCCCGCCCCGGCGAGGACGACCAGATATTCGTGGTCAGTTTACCGTGGGACGGGGTTCTCCTCCCGATACTGGAGCTACGCGCGTTGGTCGCCGACTCCTTGAATCTGGATTGGGAGAACCGCGGACGACTAGACTTTGATTTCT
>Ga0136596_1001300_pt1 | contig 11347 bp, 19 predicted proteins | sample AntRauTorcE11897_FD_101387 | JGI IMG/M metagenome (GOLD analysis project Ga0136596, IMG submission 101387) | Saline lake microbial communities from Rauer Islands, Antarctica - Metagenome Torckler E11 #897 | ecosystem: Environmental > Aquatic > Non-marine Saline and Alkaline > Saline | place... | reverse complement strand
GATGCCCTGTGCCTGGAAGACGGCGTACCAGTGGTCGTACCACTTCTGAAGCTCCTCGACGGAGGGCACCTCGTCCTTCGGGAAAGGCACGGGGTGCGGGATGGTTCGGCCATCCTCGGTCTGGAAGTCGGTTTCGGTGACGCGGGTGATCACGGTGCGGGGCATCCTCTACTCCTATGGGTGAGCTATAGGCGATCTACCGAAGATCACCCCACTCTACTCAAGATACCCGCTACTGCTCACGAACCCCCCGTCCCTATAGGCCCGTCAGTGGGAAGGGGGTCCGGTTTCAAACCCTCGCGCGTATGGTTGGCTAGGGGGAAAGACCCATGAGCACAGCACCTGAAGCACCTGAAGCAGCTGACTACTGCTGCCCCACTTTCAAGGGCCAGATCGAGTGCCGATGCGAGCAGCACGACGCGGAGGGCGTCACCTGTCCTGATGTGGCCGTCTACAGGTCTACCACCTCGGGCTTGTTGTTCCTCAACGCACCCAACGCCACTTACACCCTCAGGTTCTGTCCGTGGTGTGGCGCTCAGGTGCAGCAGGACCCCAGCGTCGACGAGCCTGCCACCGGCACGCTCGCGAGGCGCTTGGACTTCGGGTAGGGCCTCTACTCGGGGTCGCCTGCCTCATCCTTGTCGCGATCCCAAGCAACCCACACCTTGCCTCGACTCTCCATTCGCTGTTGGTCTTGAGCGAGCCGGGTCTCGCGGCCCATCCGAGCTATCCGACTGACGAAAAGCACTGTCAGAACGGCTCCGAACATCGTTCCGAGGAACGCCCCAGAGAGGAACGCGAGCAAGAGGATGGCTGTGCTGTGCGACATGGGCCCACCCTACTCCGACAGAAGGTGTGGTGGGGTGGGTCCGCTCGTTGGATCGTCGGAGTAGTGTAGGAGACCTACCCACCTCCCTGGAGATGATGCCCCATGTTCGGTGTCCGTGATTCCCTTCGTCGCCTTCAACAGCGTGTCTTTCCCACGCCCCCTCCGCCGCCACCCACTCCGCCCAAGAAGAAGTGGAAGATGCCACTCTCAGAGAAGCCCTTGGTGTTCTTCGACACGGAGACCACGGGACTCGACAGCAACATCCACGAGATCATCGAGCTGGGCTTCGTCATGGAGCGCCACGAGGGATGCTGGTGGCCCTCGGAGAAAGTGATCCGCAAGCTGGAGGGGTTGGCGATCCTGGCGGAGCCCCACAGCCACTTCCAACACGACGAAAGTGGGCTGGAGTTTCAAGCACGCATCAAACCCCAGAACATTGCTGACGCCGAGCCCATCGCTCTCGAAATTAACGGGTACACCGAAGACGGGTGGAGGTTCCAGCCACACCTCAACGCAACGTTCGCTTCCGTTCTCGTGAGCTTGCTTCGCAACGCCATCTTCATCGGGCACAACGTTTCGTTTGATCACGACATGCTCACGCGGGCTTGTCAGCGGGTCGGGGTGGCTCCGAAGTTCGGATACCACAAGATCGACACCGTCACCTTGGCGTACGAGCATCTCATTGGGACTACAGACAGCTTGTCCCTCATCAACATCTGCCCCATCGTAGGGGTTACGAATGAGGATGCACACACCGCCCTGGCTGATGCCTACCGTTGCCGGGAGGTCTATCACAAGCTCTCGCGGGCTGACGAATCCCAGAGAGCAAGCTGGCGCGGCAGCGACTCCCCAAGTTGAAGGCTGGGGGGTCCAAAGCCCCCGGCTTTGACGTACTAACGTGCAGGTCTGGTTGGTTTTATGGGGCGGATGGATGAACGCGAGTGCGACACGGGCAAAAACAGCACACGAACGACGTTCCAAAGGGGAAGCTTGGCAGAGCATCGCAGTTGATCTCGGCTACGACTCGGGCAAAGCCGCCAAGTTCGCAGTACGACGCTACGCCAAAAAGTTCGGTTGGACATGGCCCCTGAGCGGCGAGCCATCCCCTCGGAGCACTGGGATCCCCATCGCCGGATACAGCTCCCATCCAGAGGCTGCTTACCGACTGCGTGAGCAAGGCTACAAGTGGCAAGAAGTAGGCGCACGGATCAACCTGCACTCGGCAAATGCCCGCGAGATAGCCCTGCGCTACGCTCGCAAATACGCCAAGCGGAACGATCAGCCCTGGCCGCCTCCCCGCAGCAAGACCCCACTCCTACCGGAAGGTGGGGCGGAGGCATACCAAAGCCGTTCCACAGGAGCGACATGGTTCGCGGTGGGGACCCATACGGGCCTGGGGACCAAAGCTCGGGGGAGAGCGAAGCGCTACGCAGAGATCAAAAAGCTGCCGTGGCCACCCGAGTTCGAGACAATGGCTGCCAAGGCGTACCGGTTGAAGCGGGAGAGCCCCGACAGCTCTTGGCGCGATATCGCAGGCCAGTCAGGGTACGCACACAGCCACCATGCAGGTGTTGCAGCAAGCCGTCATGCGATCGAACTGGCGCTTGCTTGGATGGAACGGCAGGCAGGCTTCGACGACCCTGCTGCACTCGCCCTAGCTGCCTGGGAGGCTGTCGGGCTTCACAGCGGGCCCCCGATCGACTTGCCTGAGATCTTGATCGGGCGAGCAACAAAGATCATTGGGGGGTGAGGTTTGGGCTGTTCACGCGTAGTAGATCGTAAGGAGTCGATCACACATGCCCAAGATGACCAAAACCCGCCTACAAAAGCTTCTCAGACTCTTCCGTCAGCGGGTCATGTTCGGTGACAAGGGGATCCGCTGGTACATCGAGGCGCACCCGGGTGGCTTCGATTTTCGCGAGTCTCTCGGCCTCTCCCCCGAGGACTACGAAGCGTTCGAGGACGACAACGACTACTCGCTCTCCCTGCTCACCCACTCCGTGGGAAAGCTGTCGGGCGAAGAGGTCATCCGACTCCACCGCGAGATCAGTCGCGGGGGTGGGGTGCGGGAGTTCGTCGACTACATCCACATCGACCTCAAGGTGCTGCCCGAGATCGAGGGCGTAGGGTTCCGATACGAAGATCAATTCGGAGAGGTCAAAGTCTCCCCAAGCGCGTTCCAGGCATGGGAACGGCAACGCAAAGACATCCAGGCGCGGCTCATTCGCGATCCACAACAAGACGAGGTGACCCATGTTGGGTGAACACAAGACGACAGAGGGTTTCACGCTGATCGCGTACAGCGCCGCGTACATGGATTGGGGGCTCTCGATCCGAGACTCTGAAGGCAACACGGTCTTCAGCAACCCCCACTACCTTTCCAACGACAGCTACGGCCGCAAGCCGCACCCGAAGTTCGACGACGATTGGGACGCCGCAGAGACGGCTTCTCTGGATGGCGACGACAACGCCTTCGTGCCCTGGGAGCAGTCTGACTGGGAGGGGTGCTTGCGAGAGCAGGCAGATGACCTCATCGAAGGCGCTCTCGGCGAGTGTCAGCCCGGATGCTGATCCAGTGCCAACTCCATCCACAAGTTCAGCTTCCGTTTGGTGAAGATGTCACTCACCTTGATGGCGCAGGTTCCGAAAGGGTACTTGTTACCTTTCTTACGCCTGCTCACGGAAATGACCTTGTTGAAGTGTTCGGCGGAAAGGCCCAGCTCAGCACCCCAATGCGCCACAACCTCCTCCGAGGTTCGACCCCCCTTGGGAACATGCACGCTTACGCGCATCCGAGCGTCCGCGAGCCCGATTTGGTTGAAAAAGGTCTTGGACGCACGAAGCACTCTAGGGTCCGTGTTGGAGATCGAGACTGCGCCGCAAGTCCCTTTTCTCCCCTCGCCCACGTAGAGGGCCAGCCCGAACATGAAGTCCGGGTCTGCCCGGAGCCTTTCCCACTGGAGCTGCGCCTCCAAGTGAGAAGCAGCGGTTTTCTCCGCCGCGATGCGGCGCGATGCGGCCCCAGCCGCCTGAGAGCAGGTGGGGGGACGCCAGAGCAAATCGGCTCTCTGGGACTCCGTCAAAACAATGTCCCGAGTCCACAGGCTCACAGTGCTTGGAGCCACGCCGATCTCCCCCGCAATCCTTTTGATGGACCATCCGTCTTGACGAAGCTGTCTGGCGTCCTGACGAGTCTCCGGGCGATATGCCATTTTCAAACCTCAAGCATCCGGTTATGTAACCTTTAACACAGTTCAATGCACGGTCCCGTAGCTCAGTGGTCAGAGCCGGGCACTTTAAATGCCGTCGTGGTCGCGGGTTCGAGTCCTGCCGGGATCGTGCATGAACTGTAGGAGAAAACCATCATGGGAATGTGGAACGCTACGTGCGCCATCAGCCAGCTTCCGATCCAGAAGGGAGAGCCGGCGGTGCTGGTTCTCATTCAAGAGAGCCTCTACCGCGACATCACAGAGTGTGAGGGTCGCGACATGATGGCCGGCCCTGGCTCCATGTGGGCTCCCCGAAGCATCCCCATCCGGGGCACCTACAACGGGTATGGGATCGTCGAAGTCGAGGACCCAGAGCACTGGACTGTCCAACTCGCGCTCCATCGCTTCCGGCTGGACCTTGTAGAAGCCCCCACTGGAGAGCGGAACCCCATTCACGAACCTGCGGTGGTGCTCGACGAGGTTCTCGCTGGACATGACCCGTCCTGGTCTCCCAAGCCGTTGAACGGGATCGAATGGCTCCAGCAGCTCATCGAGAAGGACCGTTTGGCGGTGAGGGTTCCGAAGTGGCTGAGCCAGGAGGCCGACAGGAAGAAGCGGGTGTCCGTGTGTCTGATCCGAGCCGACATCTACGACGACCTCGCCGCCCACTTCACGGATGACGGGTTCGGCCAAGGGCGAACGGTAGAGTTCACCAGCAAGCGGCTACGCGAGCACCTCGGGAAGTCCTCCCGCCAGGGCTCCCGTGACGACGCGGGAATGGACCACTTCATCAAGCCCCGGATGCTCGGGGCCGCCAAGGCGTTGACAGAGAGGACCCGAGAGCTGTTGGGAGGCGACTTGCCCGAGCTTGATGGGATGGGCGACAGCATGGAGTCCATGGCCGTCGAGCGTCTCCGTGCACCTGCTGACCGTTTTGCAGAAGACTACGCCTCGCACTTGCTCGCAGCAGGGGTAGCATTGGACGATCCCACCCTCACCAACATCATTGAGGAGATCGCCGCCTTCACCCAGATTCAGCTGCACATGGGCCTGCTCAACAAGTTCTGGCACCCGCAGCCACAAGGCGCGACTGGGTGGCTGAGCCATGCAGCCATCGCCATGCGCACTCTGAAGCTGGCGCAGCGACACTCCAAGCAGGAGCCGGAATGAGCCAGGACGACGACACCCCCATCGAGGCCCCCTCGGCAGAGATCATCCACCTTGCTCTGGTCCGAGAGAGGTTCCAAAACCTGACGGCTCACCAGGAGGTTGTGGAGGAACACGAAGAAGCACCCATCATCGTGTACATCGAGCTGATGCGCGGACTTGAGACCTGGGCCGCCAACACCCTGTGTGTCGACATGGAGCGCGTTCGCCGTGACGAGCTGACCCTCGAAGATGAGCTGCGTGATCCCGTCACCGACTTCGAGCGCCAACAGATCCTCCGCGTGCTCCGTGAGATGCACAACGAGCTGGCGAAGGGGTGGGGCCTCGAATGATGGACGTGCTCTTCGACACCGAAGCCGATCCCTTGGACGTGGCCCGTGCTGTCATTGCGGGGGTGGAGCACTGGATCGTCACGCCCATCACGTACTCGAACATCGAGGGCGTGTGCGGACTGCGGCTCGCCGAGGACCCCGCATTCCACGGGCCGCCATGGCTTGGGTGCGTGCAGTTGAAGATGGCCACCCACGAAGCGAAGCCCGTCCCCAGTTGGTCCTCCCGCGCACTCGACGACCTTCGGGAGCACGAAGCCTGCCTCTCCCTCTACGGAAGAAGCCATCGGTGGTCAGACGGTGTGATCAACGCCGTCATTTCGCTGGGCACACCTAGCGATCTGACGGTTGTAGTCGAACACCTCCGCGAAGAGTTGGGCCTTCAAATCGACCTTGGGGGGGTTGACCTCTGATGCATAGAGAGTACAGTTCCCTCATGTTCTTCAGTCACCACACCTAAGTACACCGCGCTCGTGGCCCCCCTCGGCCGGTTGATTCTGTACGACACAGCTTTCAACCCATCCCGATCTAGGACTACGAGACATGACTACCAAACTGAACGACCGCGCTTCTTTGCGTGAGACCCTGAAGACCACTGCCGTCACCGTGCGTGACCTCCGCACCCAAGCACGTGCGACTTCGCATGACGAGCGTGCTTCGCTGAAGAGCGAGGCCAAGAGCTACGCACACTCGACTCGATACGAGCTGCTGGCCTATGGCTACCTGCGCGGCCTCTCCATCCGCGAGATGGAGTCCCCCTTCACGATCAACCATGCCCATGCACAAGGCATCATCGATCAGGCGGAGGGGTGCTTCCGCAAGCGTGCCGACCAGCCCGATGAGGACTACGCCGCCGCTTGGGCGGAGTTCAAGACCACCATCCAGTCGGACCTGAAGGCTTGGAACAACGAGTGCAAGCTCCGCGTGATGAAGCGTACTGCCGAGCGTGCGAAAGCGCAGCGGGAGGTGGCGTGATGGTCCGCGAATTGATCACACGGCTCCTCGGACTTGGACACCAGCTCTCCACAGAGCACTGGCTGTTCGAGCTGCCGGAGAACGCTTCCAAGGCGATGGTGCTCTACCACGACTGCAAGATGCAGCACCGGGCGGAGTCCATCGAGGCTGACAAGGTGTTCAACGTCGCCCGCAACAAGATGCACGCCGACTGCAAGGCCATCGGCAAGAACAGCTCCAACGCATTGGAGGAGGGCCACCCGATCAAGGTCGAGTGGAACAAGGCCCTCACGGCTCGGGATGCCGTCCGACAGCAACACAACGTCCGGTCCAAGGCTGCTCACGCCGCCATGACCGAGCCCGAGCAGGAGACGTACGCCAAGCTCTGGAGCGACTGGTGCTACTCCGACGCCAACGCGAAGGACCCGGTCGAACAGGTGTCTCCATGCGGCATGTTCAAGCTCGTGATCACCAAGCACGAGACCAGCCCCGGAAGCTGGGGCTACACCAAGGGCTGCGTCTACCACCACAACGGGGAGAACCCCATCGCGGTGGTCCGTCGCAACTACAGCTCGTTCCCGTTCGCATGGCTGACCGAGCATGTCGACGGCAACGACTACCTCGCCTGTGGCTACCACTACATGGGACAGACGTTCGTGCACCTGAACACCGGCGAGGTCAAGAACCTGCCCAAGTCGGAGCTTGGCTTCTGCTGGTCGAGCTACCGACTCCTGGGTGACAGCAAGACGCTGCTCGTGGACGGCTGCTACTGGGCGTGTCCCTACGAGATGAAGTTCTTCGACGTGTCCGACCCTATGAACGGCTGGCCCGAGCGGGAGCTGCCCGCTGATCTGGACTACCTCGACCCCGAGAAGTCTGAACTCAAGGTCGAGGGGGACAACATCCTCTGGGAAGAGCTGGACTACGTGTTCAAGCCCACAGGTGAGCGGGAGGTCGAGATCGAATCCAAGTGGAGCACCTTGTACCATGAGATCAGCAAGGCAGAACACCAGGATGCTTCCGAAGAGGTGCTCGCCGCCGCGCGGGCGAAGCTCGCGGAGCACGACGAGTTCTACTCTGGCGACCACGAAGAGGAGCCCGAAAAGTGGGAGCGTGTCGTCAACCGGCGCATCCAGCTCAAGGTGGTAGAGGGGCAGTTCGCTGTCGCAGAGAACTGGAAGTCCGACTGGCAGCTCGAACGGGACCGCAAGTACGAGGGGTACCAGAAGAAGGATCGTGAGCGGCGAAGCAAGTGGCTCGCAGAGGACACCTTCTACCAGCACCTTGTCGACACGGTCGAACGAGACGCCTTCACTCTGTCCTACTCACACCAGTCGTTGGTGTCCCGCTGGAAGGGTGACGCCAACGAGGTCTACTTCCGTGCGACTCTTCAACAAGGGGACATCAACGCCGACCACTCCTCCACACTGATCTGGGGCCACAACGACGGCAAGATCAAGACGGAGCTGTGGGTCCGGGGCAAAGGCAACATCAAGTCGCCGGAGTTCCCTCGATCCCTGGCCGGCATGACCGCCGCTTGGGCAACGGCCCAAAAACACATGGGGGTGTCGTGATGGAAGACCGTGTGGCTATCCAGACAATGCGTGACCTGGAGAGGCGGAGAGTTGAGATTCTCCGGGAGAACAAGGGCAACGACTCCAAGGAAGAAGACGCTATTTTGGATGAGATGGATGTGGCTTGGCGGGCATGCTCGCAAGACGAGCTGGACCACCTCAACCAGGGCGGAGGGCCCTACAACGACGAGCTGCTTCAGTGGCTCAACACTCGCGGGGTGTCGTGATGGCGTACCAGATCACGGTTGAGACAACCAACGGCTACCGATGTGCATGCTGCCTCTCGTTCTGGGAGAGTTCCTCTTGGGTCGAAACCTTGGAGGAAGCTCTACAGCAGGTCCCCACCGAGCTTGTGGACGGAGAGCCGCACTCCTTCAACGGCGACACCGAGATCGAAGAGGTCACCGTCATCGACGGCACCTCTGGAGAGAAGGTCGCTTGGGGGAAGGCGTGGTGGTCTACCGGCTACGGCAGGTACAGCGGCTACGACTACACCTGTTGGAGTGGCTACCGTCCCGACAGCGGGGCGTTCGAGACGGTGTACAAGGGGCAGGGCCGGCAGCAGATCGACACCAGCTGGGCCGACATCCAGGCCGGACTGAAAGAAAAGCAGCGAGTGAAGGAGCTGGCCAAAGCCGAAGCAAAGCTTGCGGAAGCCCAAGCCAAGATCAAACAGCTTCAATGAGGCCGCTAGGTCTACCTCCCCCGTGCTTTGGGTACATCGGAGGTAGACACTCAACCATAGGAGTCGCCCGGATGCTTCAACTCGCCCCCAGCCTCTGCGAAGGTCAGGGCACGCTCTGCGTGCTCGACAACATCGGCAACTTCGACGAGAAGGTCTGGAGGAGGCGAAACCCCCAACGAGATCGCCTCCGCGCGATCCGAGTTCGAGCGTCTGACAACGCAGGGATTCGTCGCCTTTGTGGTGGATGACGCGGGCGTCTCTCGGGGCACCATTCAAAAGTTCGATCCGAGCGTGTCGAAGATCATCATGAGCCCCCTCCGTGGGAGTCTCCAAGTAAAAGGGTTTAGTTCCTACGTGTCGCACGTAGTATGAGTGTGAGGAGGCCACACCATGAAGATCATCGACGGCTGCAAGAAGAAGGGCACCTACAAGACCCTGAAGGGCGCGAGAGCCTTTGCCCACAAGTGGGTTGGGAAGGATGCCTCCATGTGCGGATGGTACGCCGTTTCCTGCGACGGCATCGGCAAGATCACCGTGGACGGCTGCACGCTGTCGGAACTCTTCGACGATGAATACACCCTGGCGAAAGAAGCCGCCATGCTGGCCGAGATGGAAGAAGAGAGCGCAGCGAGGGAGGCATACCTGAGGGGAGATGCACCGGCTGTGAAGTACAACTTCGCCACGGTGGAAGAAGCTGAAGAAGCCTACGGGTGGGCGATGGAGTCTTGGCACGAGTGCTACGCAGAAGCGGGCTCCAGAGTTCGGACTCCCCGAGCCCGTGTTCGCCCACTTGGCGGCGACCCCCGCAAAGACCCCCGCCCCAGTCGAAGACTGCGACATCCCCTTCTAGGAAGCAACGCCATGCCCAAGCCTCCGAGAGGCTACTGCCTTCACAACGTCAGCACCGGCTACGCTCATGTCTCCACCTTGGACGGCAAGCACGTCGGCGAAGTCTGCCTGGAAGCTGAGAGCGGTCCGCGAGGTGGCCGTGATGCGCGATGGGTCGCCTACCGCCTCGACATGTCCACCTTGAACACCCGGTCCGGCAACCGTTTAACAAAACTTAGGTGATCCTATGCTCTGTTACCGTCTCTCGCGAGAGCGGCCCCCGGTCTGAACTCGGACCCCGAAGGATCCGAGTGCCGGGTTCCTGCTTCACAGAGGTCTGCCTGACCAACCGAAGCTGATCAGGTCTCACGTCCTCTCCACAGGCGTTTTTAACGAGGTCCGACGAACTGGCGGCCCTCAAGATGTTGATCGCAGCATTGAGGTCAGCATTGGCCTCGTGCCCGCAAGACAAGCAGCAGAACTCGCTCTGCGAAGTCCGATTGTCCTTCTCGACGTGCCCACACGCACTACACCGCTGGCTGGTGTAGTGGGGTGGCACAGCCACGACTTCACAGCCGTAGAGTTTCCCTTTGTACTCCAACAACCTACGGAACTCCCCGAAGGCGGCATCCAACACGACCCGGTTGAGGCCACGTTTTCGCGAGCCTCCCCCAGCCGTCATGTTCCGCACCTTCAAGTCCTCGATCACAACCTTGCCGTGGCTTTTGGCAAGCATAGTCGTGGCCTTGTGCAGTGCATCACATCGAACATTCCGAACCCGAGCGTGGCCTCTCGCCAGACGGCGAACGGCCTTGCCCCGGTTCTTCCATCCTCGGTCTTGAATTTGGTTTTGGTGATTTGGGTGATCACGGTCGGGGCCATCCTCTACTCCCATGGCGGTCGTATAAACGAACTACCGTAGAATACCCGCGTTCACTAAGTTCCTCGCTACTGTTCAACGCAACCCTCCAGAGGTCAGCCCCGCATCAACCACCATCTCGCAAGTGAGGTCGCAATAGCGAAAGTCCCACCCCGAGAACACCGGGCTTGGGGGGTCCACGACCGTGGCGTACCAGAAGCCAGAGCAGTGATCTAGGGCAAGGCTCGAAACTCCCACGGTGGTGTTCGAGGTGCCGGTGAAGCGCACGTTGCGGATCGAGAGCTTCCCGTCCAGGGACAGGACCGTGGGGTTCTGGAAGTCGATCCTCGTGTCGGTTGAGGGGTTCGCGGCATAGATGTACACATCGACCCCCGCCGCCGCCAAGTTGGAGCCGTTCCAATCATGGTCGCTGCCTTCGGCCAACCGGATGACGATGGGGTCATCGGATGCGGATGTGCCCGCTGCAAGAGCCGCGTCGATGGTCTGATACTGCCGCTTGGTGGCGTCAGCCCCGAGCCCTGGATCCACGAAGTATTCGTTGGGGGCTGTGTAGGTGTCCGGGCCACCACCACCGCCGCCTGGGCCGACGTTGGCTTTGCCATCGAGGTTGGATGAGCAGGTCGCCATCATTGACTCCTGAAGATGATCTGGACATAGATGCCAGAGGCCACGAGATCACCGGTGTCCGAGACAAGCTGGAACTGAACGCGGGTGCCCTCCGAGATTTGAAGGTCCGGACCAGTCCCAGTCAGGCCCAAGGTGGTTTGGGTGGCCGCCGTGAGACTCGTCATGTCGAACGTGGGAGCCCCCAACAAGTTGTTCGCACCGTCGATGTCTTCCACAGCCAGCGTGTAGGCACCTGCGGTTGTAGGCGTCACCTGTCCGTAGATCT
>Ga0136596_1001299_pt1 | contig 11360 bp, 10 predicted proteins | sample AntRauTorcE11897_FD_101387 | JGI IMG/M metagenome (GOLD analysis project Ga0136596, IMG submission 101387) | Saline lake microbial communities from Rauer Islands, Antarctica - Metagenome Torckler E11 #897 | ecosystem: Environmental > Aquatic > Non-marine Saline and Alkaline > Saline | place... | reverse complement strand
TCGTACACTCGGATCGAACTGGACCGTCGCGACGCCCAGGCGGTCTCGGAGTTACTCGTTCGAACACCGGACGGCTACGAGGACTGGGTCACAGAGTACGAGGGCGGCGAGTGGTCCGATGCACTCGGGGATGACTACTACCTCCGGATCAACAACGGGGGCGTCTCACAGCTATACCTCGACGTCGAGAACCTGCTCAACGAGGACGACGAGCCGCTGCTCGACTCGTACTCGAACGCCGTCTACGTCACCTTCGACTACGGTCACGAGGGGATCCCAGACACCGTCCGCAAGGCCGTCGCGATGCGAGCCTGTGCGAAGCTGTTGATCGACGACGAGGCCGCGCTGGGGATCCCTGACAACGGCCAGTTGGTCAACCCCGAGAGCAAGAAGCAGGCGATGGAATCGGCGGCCGAAGAACTCCTCGAGGTCTACCGCTGATGGAGCTCGCATCCGATTTCGAGGCCGACCTCCAGGAGGCGCTCCTGGATGACGTCGAGCAGCGAGCCCGCGACGTGATCGCGCCGGAGGTCCAGGCCCATGCCCACGATCTCCTCGAGGCGTACGGCCAGCGCCACGACTACGACGTCGGTACGATCATCGAGGCCGGCGAGACCCGAGTCGAGAGGCGTAAGGGTCGCGTGGTCGTCCGCTGGGGGTGGCCCGAGCCGGCGATCTTCTTCGAGCGAGGGACCGTCGACCACGTCGTCCAGGCGCGGAACGCAGACGTCCTCTCGTTCATCTGGGAGGACCCGCCGCAGTGGGTACGTGAGGAGTACGATCGCGAAGGCGAGGGGTGGCGCGTGTTCCTGCCCGAAACTGAACCGTCGGGGCTGCCCGAGTCCCGGTTCATCCGCGACTCGCTGAACTACGTCCGTCGGAGGTTCGAATCATGACAACGGAAGTCAACTGGGTCCTCGAGCAGCTGGGCAGCGTCGTCGACGACGTCGCGAATAGCTACACGAACCGTAACGACAACCCGGTCGCGCTCAAGCGGGTCAACCGCGACGACAGTAGCGTCTACGAGGGTGGTGGCTCGCTGGACTTCAACGAGCCGATGCACAAGCGCAAGGAGGACCTCAAGAGCGGCGTCTTCGTCGGTGCGACGCTAGCCGATCGGGCGGAGGATCCCGCCGGGACGGAGTACAACCTCAAAATCGAGACGGTTGTTGGCCTGACCGTCGAGGGGATGACGTCCCAGGGCGGGCTTCACGGCCATGTCGATCCGGACGGCGAGAACGGCATCCCGTTCACGGAGCTCGTCCGCAAGATCCGTCGCACGCTACTCGCCTCTGACACGCGGGCATACCCCGATCCCGGTGTTCCGAACACGTCGTATCACGACCTGATCCCGACGTCCAACGACCCACAGTCCGCAGAGTACCGCGACTTCTACAGGTGGCAGGGCGACTTCGCCTTCCGAGGCTACGAGAGTTTACCATGACAGATTTCACAGGCAACATCGAAACGACAGCGGAATCGCTCGAGGCTCTCCAAGGGGACCTCGAAACACACCTCGAGGGCATTTTCGGCGTCGACATCGACGTAGAGGCGCCGACGCTCGCAAGCGGTGGTGATGGCCTCCACCACATCCTCGATGTCTGGGTCGCGTTCCCAGGCGCCAAAGAGCAAATTGAGGATCGGCTCGGCGTCGACCGTGTCGAACGGTGCGAGATGAAAGTCAAGCTGCATGTCGGTGATGGCGAATGACGGGCGCGGGATCGGCAACGGTCGCGTACACCGTCGAGGATAGTTATGGTTCCGGACCGGTCGCTGAACCGACGTGGTATCAGCCCGGCATGAACGTCACCGTAGGAGATCTGAGCGTCGAGCAAGCACTCGAGCGCGTCCGCCACCCGAACGACCCGACGCCGGCAGGCTCTCGCGAAGGCAACTGGGAGGGTGCTCTCTCAGTGTCGTTCGAACTGACGGACGACAACTTCCATGATCTCGTCTTCGCCGACGGCGGGACCGCACTGCCGAACTCGCCGATGCGAGCGCCGTCGTCGACGTGGTACCTCGCCGTCGATATGCCCGACGGGACGACCGAGTCCCGCACACCGACGGGCGCGGTCGTCCAGGAGGCGACAGTCAACTACGAGCAGGGGAGCAACATCACGGTTGAACTGACGATCCTCTACGGGGACGAGCCGAACGACATCGCGGCACCCGGCACGATCCAGCAGCCGTCCGACGAGGACGTCTTCAGCTGGCACGGAGCGTCGTTCGAGGTCGACGGCCTCAACCAGCCCCTCATGCAGTCGGCGACGCTCTCGCTGTCGGGACTGGCGCGGTTCCGTCGTGGTCAGGATCGACACCCGTTCGACGCGGTCGTCGACGCAATCGAGCCGTCGTTCTCGACGGACTCGACGTTCACCGAGCGCGACCAACTCGCGCTGGCGGTCGACAACTCTCGAGAGGGGCCGGTCGGAAAGGTTCCGGCGACGTTCGCACTCGAGAACGGCCAGGGAACGACCATCGACTACTCCCTCACCGACTGTCAGCCCGGCGGATCGTACTCTTGGTCCGACCTCGTCGCACCGGACGCGGACCTCTCCGAACCGATCGACTACCACGTTACCGACGTGTCTGCAACGACGACCACTGCCTAACCCATGCTCACAACTGAAACCTACACACTGGACGGCGCGATCGCGGAACTGGACGACCGGATGGACACGCTCGGGGAGGACCTCGAGGGCCTGGAGCAGGGGACAGACGACTATTCAGCCATCAAGGCCCGACGTAATCGCGTCAGCTACCTTGAGAACGGGGTGCGCTGGCAGCGCGACGAGGAAGGCTGGGGAGGCGACACCGAGATCGAACTCGGTTCGATGACCGCCGGAGAAGAGGCCATGATGCACCGCGAGGCACCCGACGACGCCGGCCGCAAGGAGATGCGGTTGTGGTTCGTCGCCGCCAGCACGGTCAGCGCTCCGTACGCCGATCCCGACGATGGACTTTCGGAGACGTTCTCCGCACTCTCCAGCGCTCATCCGGCGTTCGTCGAGTGGCTCGAGGCAAAGGCCAACGGGCTCGGTGTATCGACCGAGTCGGGAAACGGATCCTCGACGTCCTCGACAGAGACCACGACCGGGGCGTCGGAGACCTCGACGGGCGACCCCGACTCGACTACTACATCGTCGTCGGACTCGCCCACGGAATGAGCTATACGGACGTCATGGAGGTGCCGCTCGAATACCTGAAACTGCTTGACGCCTACGCGGCCACACGACCCAGACTATGAGTTTCGATACTGAAGCACAACTCTCGATCGAGATTCCCTCGAGTGAGTTGCGAAACGCTCGCCAGCAGATCGAGTCCGAGATCGGCACGACCGAGGTCGGGGTTACAGACGGTGGGTCGGCGTCGGCCCAGGCTGCAGGCGGCGGCCGTGGTGGTGGGCGTCAACGTCGGCGTGCACGCCGCGAGTACCGCTGGGCCCGCGAGCGGACCGACTACCTCGAAGAGGCAGTGGTCTACCTCGAGGACATCGAGGACAAGGTCGGGGGCGACGGCGGTGGGATGCTCGGTGAACTGCTCGGCGGCGGCGCGATCGGTGGCCTCCTCGGCGGAGCCGGCGGCGCTGCTGGTGGTATCGGTAGCGGGGTTGCTACAGGTATCGGGGCTGCGGTCGGCTCCGCTGTTGGATCGGCGATCGGTGGCTCGAGCGTCGAGGTTGAGAAACCAGACTGGACGCCGCTCGAGGTCGACGGCCCCGAAGAGCCGTACGACGTCGACCATCCAGAGGAACCCTACGAGTTAGATCACCCGGAGGATCCGTACGACATCGACCACCCGGACGAGCCGTATGCGGTGGAGGACCCGTCGCCACTCGGTGTCGAAGATCCGTCGCCGCTGGGCGTCGAGAACCCCGACCCGTTCGAGGTTGACGATCCGTCGCCGCTCGAGGTCGAAGAGGTCGATCCGCTCGAGGTTGAGGACGTCGACCCGATCGAGATCTCGGTGGAAGTGACCACGGGAACTGAAGAAGTGAAGCAGCCGCAGGTCGGTGAGGAGCCATATATTAAACAGCCCGATGACGGTGGAGATGGAAACATCTGGTCCTGGGCGGGCAAGACCAATGATGGCGTGGATGAGTGGGCGGGCAAGACCGCTGATGGCGCGAATGAGTGGGCTGGCGAGACAGCCGAGGGTGCGCAAAAGTTCGCGAATGATATCAACCCGTGGTCTTCGGATAGCTCTGGTGGCGGTGGTGATGGCGGGGGAGGGAGCAGTTCGGGGACCCAAACGTCCCCTCGCCCATCATCGAGAACCACCACAACGACAGTCGAGACGTCCGTCGACCCGCGCCCAGCGGACATCGACGCCAGTGTGGGGCCGGTCGAAGTCAACGTCCGCGACTTGGACAAGATGGAGGATGATGTCGTGGATGCGGTTGAGGAACGTATCGAGGAGGTCCGGGACGACATCGAGGCACAGATCGAAGATCTCAAACGGGACATCCGGCGTGGGTGAGTGGGCGAAATTATATGTCTTACAAACAAGAAAGTCAACATATGAGAACACCAGATCCAACCGATCCGCGAGAGTTGGTTTGGCTGGCTCTATTCGCGTTCGTTACCATCGGCGCTGGCGCGTTCCTTTACGAAGCCCCGGCCGACGCCCTCGTCTATTCCCTCGGGATCTGGGGCGTCGTCCTCTATCTCGTCGGCCCGGAAGAGGTCCTCGACCGACTGGGGCTGCGTTCGTCTGAGGATCACGATCCGGCAGTCCAGTAGAGCAGCAAACCACCGCCGCCGCACGGTCACCGCGGTACTTTTCGATAACAATGACACTGAGGAGCACAGCGTATCTCGAGATCGACATCAACGGTGGCGACACTACCGGCGTCTTCGAGCTCCGGGAGGACCTCTCTGATACTGGTGATGTGACCAAGAACTACCTTCTTAGCAATCGCGGCCAGCGATTTAGGGAAGCGTTCGACATCGGCACCGACCTCCTCCCGGATGACGTCGCCGACGCGGATCTCGAGAACCGCAAAGGATACCACGTCGACGGCGGCTCCGGGCACTACCAGGAGACCCTCTCGTTCGCCGCCAGTCCCGGCGACGAGTGGGGAGACGGGTCGACGGACGCCAACGATCCCGACGACGTCAACAAAACCGATGCGACCGGGTCGGAGCCGATCGCGATGAAACAGGTGTTCGAGTGGTTCGTCACCCAGAGCAAGAGCGACAGCTCCGGCGGCACCCGTCTCCACATCGGCGAGTGGAACGACGGCACGTATTCGGAGACTGGCGAGGCCGGCGCGTTCGGCCATCCGATGCCTATCGCGATCAACGAGAGCAGCATCACGTATGACCCTGACAAGCCGGCAGCGATCGAGGGCTCGATCACGCTGACCTGGACGTCGATGTTCCCTGACGTCGATCTTGAGGGCTCGTTCGAGAACGGACTCAACGATATCGCCGACTTCGTTCAGGACTATTAACCGATGAAGTACATCTACAACAGCCCGATCCCGGAGGCCGCACAGACCGACGAACGCGACCGGCTTGGTCAGAAACTCGCCGAGGCGGGGGTCCTCCAAGAGGACGGCGCGGTCGTCGAGTCGCTTTCCTCGGAGGCGGCGGACCTCACACTCAGCGGGCAGTATCGCTGGGGCGAAGAAATCTCGACGATGCTCGCGACCGAACTCGACGAACTGTCGGCCTCAAGCCTGCCGACGCTACCGCTGTATCGGCGGAGTGGCGGCTACTCGAACGCTGGCTACTACGAAATCGCGAGCGCCGACGTTGAGCCGCTTCATGGGAACGACCGTAGCGTATGGCGGTACAGCCTCTCGCTGACCTTCGTCGGTAAGAAGGGGAGCTACTTCCGAGCCGTCGAAGCGACCCCTTGGAAACTCGACCACGAGCTCGGCAACTCGACATCGCCTATCGAAGTCGGTGTCCCGGCGGCCGCGACGAAGGTGCAGTGGCACAACCCCGAGGACGGGACGCGGTCGCCGGCGGTGCCGGTCGAAACTCGCCCGACCGCAGCAGCCGATGTCGACATCTACGACTTCGAGTCGGGCTACAACGCGGTCTACGACACCAACTACAACCTGGTGGAGGGCGGCACGGCAACCCTCCTCTACGCGGCCGACTATGCAGACGGACCCCCGTGCGGAGTCCGCGTTTACGACACCCGCGGGTACGACGGGAAGTTCACGAGCGAGGGGATCAGACAGTGGCAGACCGTCCACTCGACAGAACACGACATCGGGGACCCGGTAGTCATGTCGAACGCCCTCATTCGCCTCCGTCTCGACGAGCCCAACGGCACGCTCGAGGCCGAGGAGTGGGACGACGCCAACACGACCTGGACGACGGTCGGCCTCGGGTCCTCGCAACCGCCGACGGTCTCGCTGTTCGATGTCGACCTCATGGACATCGCGATGGTCCGCGATCGCGCCCAACTGACCTTCGACGTCGGCGGTTCGCTGTTCGCGCTGAACGCGATTCTCAACCGCGGCTACGGCGCCGTCCAGTTCACGGTCCCTGAGAACGAGACGGGACCGATCCCGGACGATCTCGAGAACTGGCTGTCGCCGATCGCGAGCACGTCGATCGCGGATCCGAACGCCAGCAAGACGCTGGTCGCTCGCAAGGAGGTGCGTAAGTAATGGCCTGGGAACTCCTCGAGACGGTCTCCGACTCGAATATTGTCCGCGATGCTGAAATCAGTCCAGATGGAGAGTGGCTTGTTTTTGGCACCTATGGTAACGAACTCGTCATCTACTCTACCGGGGACTGGGTTCACCAACACACCTACAGTATACGGGGAACGGCTTACGGAATATCGATCAGTTCCGATTCGAGCCAGATTGCCGTTGCCTCTGGCTCAATCACCTCTGGAGATTTCGAGGTCTATGAATTGGGAGGGGGGTGGACAGAGATCTACTCCGAGTCTACGAGACCTCGGCCGCTGGATGTTGACTTCAGCCCGAATGGGGATTGGGCTGCTTATGTCTACGGTGACGGGACTAAAGTTCTGAATACGAGCGACTGGAGCAACGTCACAACCGTCACAACAGACGATAGCAGAGGCGTTGGATTTAGTTCAGATAGTGGTTGGCTCGCGGTCGGGACAAACAATGATGAAACGCTGGTCTTCTCTACATCTGACTGGGCGGAGATTAACGACTCGCCGCTCACTGACCCTACTGATGCCGTTACAGCAACCACGTTTGACCCTGCCGACGAGTATCTGGCTTCTGGGTCACAGTCCAGTTCTAACCATATTTACAACACGTCGGACTGGACAGAAAGCAGCGCCTCGCCGATCACCGACGCCTCGGGTCAAATCGAAGCCGTTGCTTTCGATGCAAACTCCCTCTGGTTCGCGTTTGCAAGCCGAGATCAAACAGGCCGTGTCTATTCGATTACCGACGGCTGGGCGCTTGAGACGACGCTTGATGACCCGACCGATTACGCGTGGGGTATCGACTTCCAAGATGAGTATCTTGCACTGGCTGCCGACACATCAGTCTATATTTACGACGTTCCCGAGCCGGACTTTACACCAACGAACGTCTCTGTCGACGCAACTCGAGACACTGAGATCGACCTCTCGTGGACCGTTACGGGCGGTGAAGATGAAGTCCGCGTCTACCGTGATTCCTCCCCCGGGCTCGATGTCTCCACTCTAAACCCGATCGCGACTCTCGCGACCGGAACGGAGTCGTACACCGATACGGGACTCGATAACGGGACGGACTACTACTACAAGATCGCCGCCTATTCGTCCGATACCGAAGACGTTTCGGACGAGGTTTCAGGCCAGACGACGCTCCCGGATGTTACTAACGTCTCGGCGTCAGGTGGTTCACGAACCGTTGATATATCGTGGACTGCAAATCACAACACCGGCCAAACACGCGTCGAGATCCGCGAAGCTGGCGGTACGTGGACTCATTTGACGACCGTCGATTACACGACGACCTCGGCATCAGTCGCCGGCCTCCTCGACGGCACCGACTACGAAGTTCTGGTCCGCGCTGAGACCACCGATGTCGATGGGAGTCGGGTCACGGACACGGCGACCACGACACTCCCACAGATCGGCACGTTCGAGATCGACGAGAGCGTCCGAGACGATCTCACTGCCGACTGGAGCGATCTCCTGAACACTGGCCAGTACCGACTCCGATGGAAGGATGCTGATGCCTCGAGCTTTGATGCGGCAGATGAAGCTGTGGTTGCTCACGACGCTGCCACGCTCGAGTATGCGATTTCCGGGTTGCTCGACGGCACTGACTATGACGTCAAACTCCGGACAGAAACGGACGATGTCGCCGGCGACTGGCACCGAGAGACAGCCACGACGCTCCTCCCTGCTATCGATGCGTTCTCTCTTGATGCAAGCGTCCAGGACGAGCTTATAGTCGGTGGCATCGACCCAGTAATTGATACCGGACAGTACCGGATTCGGTGGAAGCGGTCCGAGGACGGAACCTATGTCGCCGAGAACGAAACGACGCTCGCCCACGATGTGGATCCGCTTGAGTATACCATCTCGCCGGTCCTCGATGGCGAGAAGTACGATGTAGGGATCCAACCGGAGACTGACGATGCCACCGGCGACTGGCACACCACCACGGAGATCACCAAACTCGTCTCGGCGGACGGGCTCGCGTTTTCGAACGTGACTGACCGCGGGCTTACGCTCTCGTGGACGGACAACTCCGGCTTCGACGGCAGTTATCAGGTCTGGCGGCGGCGAACCGACTACGAGTACGACGATCCGAAGGGGGAGTTGATCGCGACGCTTGCCGACACGGCCACGGAGTTCGTCGAAGAGACGACGCTCCATCCCGGGAGAGAGTACGCGTACACCGTCCGGGCGACGACCCAGTACGTCCACGCTGACAGTAGTGAGGCGACGGCTACCACCGACAGCATCGGCCTCGAGCAGCGAGCCGTCCCGCCGCGAGGCTGGTATGTCGAGGTGGATCACCCAAGCGGGACGGTTCTCCGACCGTCGGTCCTCGACGGTCCCGAACGTCGACCACGGGCGAACGACCAGCCGCGCGTCCGGATTCCGGTCCCAAAAACCGATCGCTGGTTCTCCGAGGCCCTCGAGGACGAGACGACGATGCGCGTCTGGGTTGACGGCAATCGCCTTCCGATCGGTGTCTTCAAGCGCGCCGAGCGCCAGTCCGGCCAGGCCGTCCTGGTCGGCATCGGCGGCACCGAACTCGAGACGCGCGTCGAGCACGAGGTCGATCAGCAGGCGACCCACGAACTCGTCGAGGAGCTCGTCTCAGCCAACACCGACCTGACGCCGAACGTCGACGCGCCCGAGAGCACGCTCCAGGAGGGCGTCGAGATGCTCGCAGTTGACACGACGTCTGAGATCCTCGGTGCGATCGAGGAGATTGACGAGACGACACCGGCGACGGTCGAAAACGATTCAATCAAGCTCTACCAGACGGCCTGGACTACCGAAGCGGAGGACGCGACAGCCGATAGTAGCACGATCTTTGACCCCTCTACGCACGACCCAGACGGCGAGTTCTCCGGTGGTGATGGTCTGCGACTTAACGACAGTAGCCACGACGCCGAATACGAGTTTACGACTAACCACACCATCCCCGAGGGGGACCTCGGTGTCGACTTTCGGCTCGACATCACCGCGGAGGATGTCCCGCAGTCGCGGTGGACGCTCGAGGACTCGAGTGGGACTGTCCTCACCCAGACGGACGAACTCGGGCTGGGAATCTCCGGCCTCCGATGGGATGATGTGTCGTCCTACGGCAACTGGAACCCGCCGGAGTTAGAGCCCGGCACCTATACCGTCCGGTTTGACTGTACGACCACCGCAGCCCCGTCCTACCTGTTGGATGTCGTCTGTCCGCGGGACACCCGCTTCGACGTCACGCTGGGCGACTCGATCCACGAGACCGGCGGCTACCTCGACGGGCCCGAGACCATGCCCGACGCCGTCGACGTCCTGTTCGACGCGATCGAGACGCCGTTCTCCATTGTCTCGGGGACTGCAGACCTGACGATCGACAACACTGGTGGCGAGCAGGCGATCGCCATGTCAAACGACTTCGGCGCAACGTGGCTCGAGGAGTCCAACACCAGTTCGGCGACCGTCGACTTCGCCGATCCCGGTGGGGCGCTCACGCTCCGGCTGACGCTCTCTCGGTACGGCCAGCGGGATACGGCGACGCCACGGACTGGCTATCAGGGCCAGACCGTCGACACCGTGACGCTGTCAGCGGACGTCGACGAGACGCCGCTGACGATCGACCAGACGTTCGACGACTCGCTGCTCTCGATCCTCCAGGAACTCGCCGATCGAGGCGACTTCCTGTTCGAGGTCCAGACCGACGGCGATACGCAGACCCTCGAGTGGACCCAGCCCGGCCAGCGCTCGAGCGAGCGGGATCTCGCGATTTCCGACCTCGAGCTCGCGAAAGAGAAGCGGATCTACCAGAGGGTCACGGTCAAGGGCTCGAACCGCGAGGTTAGCGGCGAGCGGTTCACTGCCAGCAACGACTTCGTATCGCTCGCTAACACCCGGCTTATCAACGGCTCCGAGACCGTCTACGATGATGACGGAACCCAGTTCGACCGCGGGACAGATTATCAGATCCAGTCCCGGGACGGCACGATCCGGCAGCTCTCGGGGGGCAATCTCGTCGAGGGCGACACCTACCGCGTTGACTACGAGTTCGAGGTCCAGGGGTCGTTCGCTGACGACGATGTCAGTGAGCCGCGCGAGCTCGTTGAGGATATCCCGGCGCTGACGAGCGTTCGAGCCTGCGAGCAGGCGGCGTTCGCCCTCTACCAGACGCTCTCGAGTCCGCGCTGGGAGGGGACGATCCAGCTGCCGCGTGACGAGGTCGGCTTCCAAGTCGTCGACGCGCTCTCGTTCGACGAGGCTCCCGACCAGGCTCTGCCGCTCGAGATCCACGACATTACGCACACGCCGGGATCGATCGAGCTCTCAGTCGGTCAGACGAGATCCGTCCAGGACGCTGTCGACGAGATCCGAAACCGGATCGGTGCCGTCTCCCGGCTGGTGTAGCAGGGATGTATTGCTCGAGAAGTATGCAGAGCACCTCCGCTATCGACATAGCGTGTTATAAAAGAAACCGCGGAAATTAGGGCCGGCGGAAGCCGGTAGTTTGACAGCTTAGTTCTGACGGCGGAGTGCCAGCATGGCAGCGCCGAGGAGTGCGACGAGAGCGTTTAACCAACAATCGGGGGATTAACTACCCCGAGTGTTGGTTAAGACTCAGCGGCGCCGCTGGCGGGTCGTCGGGAAAGGTGAGGAGAAGCCCCCACCGCTACGTAGGCAGTTCTCGATTCACCCCCGCCGGCGAAAAGCGTGTCGGCGCC
>Ga0136596_1001288_pt1 | contig 11422 bp, 15 predicted proteins | sample AntRauTorcE11897_FD_101387 | JGI IMG/M metagenome (GOLD analysis project Ga0136596, IMG submission 101387) | Saline lake microbial communities from Rauer Islands, Antarctica - Metagenome Torckler E11 #897 | ecosystem: Environmental > Aquatic > Non-marine Saline and Alkaline > Saline | place... | reverse complement strand
TGGCCCTAACACCATTTCTCTCACCGGTTCCTTTTTTTGTCTAATAATGGCAGAGATTACCCTTTTCGTATACATAAGTATGAATTAAGGAACTATTAAAACGGCTTGTAAAATGAAAGAATATGAGAGAACACCGAGGACTCCGGAGTGCTTGAATGACAAAGGGGAGACGTACTTCAAGATGTACTGCAACTACTTTCTTGATAGGAACTACCTCACCGAGGATTTGGTCCCTGACATAGAGACTCTTGCTTACCTACAACAAACGAGAGTCCAGTTGCAGGATGACCTCAACGAAGAGGATTCAGAGTCAGACTTACTTCAGGAGTTGAATAGGATTATCACTCAGATCAGACTGTTGAAGGACTCAATGGGCATAAAGGTTAGGTCAAATGAGTTTCATAAGCTTAGTAAGACCAAAGATGAGGACACACGTAAACCAGTAGATGTGGGGACCCTCAAGAGTAAGAACTTTTAATACACCCTTGACATGAGTAAAGTAATAGAATGTGGTATTGAAGAGATTGACCAATACTGTAGGGATATACTGGATGGAACTATACCTTCATGCAACTACACAATACTAACTGTAGAACGCTTCCAAAACGACCTGATCAGAGCAGAGGAAGGTACAGTAGATTGGTATTTCGAGCCTAAGGGGGCACTTCACTTCTTTGAGTTCGTAGAGACCTATCTTACCCACTTTCAAGGCAGATTCAGTAATAAACCTATAGAGTTGGCACCCTTCCAAAAGTTTATACTGGGACAGCTCTTTGGCTTCCTCAAACATGAGAGAATGGATGGTGTGGCCGTAAGGAGATTTAGGGAGTTCTCTCTTTTTATGGGAAAGAAGAATGGTAAATCGATAATGGGGGCGTTCATAGCTTTGTACTTCCTCCTGTTTGAGGGTGATGGTTCTGAGGTCTATAACATTGCACAAAACAGAAGCCACTCTATGAAACTCTCTTGGAATAGTGCAAGGCAGATGATAAGAAACAATGAGGAGCTACAAGATCTTTTCAAAGTAAACAACTCAATAGCTTCTCTCGGGATAAGATGTGATGATACAAAGAGTGTATATGAACCCATTGCAACTAAGAGTGACACTGCTGATGGTCTCAATGTATCCTGTGCAATATTTGATGAGAGTAAGGACAATACAGACTTTGAACTTGTAGACACCATTATGGCGGGTACATCCACAAGGATCAACCCTCTGTTCATAAACATCTCTACAGCAGGATACCATACAAACACAGTGGGATATAGATTCTACCAGAGAGATGTATCTCTTCTGGAGGGGGATACAAAAGATGACCAGGTCCTATCTATTATTTATACCATTGATGAGGGAGATGAAGAACGCTGGGATGATGTTGACGTGTGGAAGAAGGCCAATCCTCTCTTTGGCGTAAGTATTCTGGAATCCTACTTTGAGTCCAGAGTCAAGAAAGCTCAGGGTAATAACAGAGTTAAGAATGACATCCTTGTGAAGAACCTCAATGTGTTTGGCAGGTCGTCCTCCGGATGGTTAGACATAAGCAAGTGGGATGAGTGTGAGGACGATTCCCTTACATATAAAGATGTTCAGGATCTGCCTGCTGTTATAACTTTTGACTTGTCAAGTAAACTTGATTTAAGCAATGTCAAGATTACATTCTTTGACGGAAGTAGTATCAACAATGTGATGGTCTATCCCTTTGACTTCTTCTACCTACCTGAAAAGCGGTTCTCAAGAGATGATAACAGGACAGACAAGTACCTGTCACAGATACAGGAATGGAGGGACGGGGGCGATCTAACAGTCGCAGGTGGAGTTAGTATAGACTATGAGATGATAACCAACCAGATCATAGAGCTTGTGAGGGATTACAATGTACAATACATAGCCTATGACCCGTGGCACTCAGAATCAATAATCAAAGACCTTAAGAGGGCCGGTGTAAATGAAGAAGACTTTGTAGAGTACACTCAGATAGGATATAAGAACTGGGATACACCTATGAGAGAGATGGAGAAAATGATTGTGGACGGTCGGCTCAGTCATAATGGGAATAAGGTACAACGATGGTGTATGGAAAACGTAGCAGTCAAGGAGAACACCTATGACAGTATTAGACCACAAAAGATTACTGATGATCAGAAGATTGATGGTGTGATTACGATGGGGATGGCGGTCGGGACTTATCTCTGGAGTGATTTTGGAGAGAAAGAAGAGACCGGTAAGAACCTGAGCCCTATTGCTCAGAGGATTATGAAGATGAAGGAGAAGAAACAGGACATCTAAGAACGCTAAATTTAGCAGAGATCCGCGCCTCAGTATACATAATGGTAGAAAATGAAATTCAACAACATGAGAGAGATAAAATGGGAAACCTATTCGGACGAGCATTAAACAAATACAGGAATGAGCAGGTGTCCACTCTAAATAACCCGTCTCCGTGGCTTTTAAAGAACTTAGGAGTAGATGGTAAGGGTGTAAATGTGGATGAGAGAACATCACTTGCACTGTCTTCTTTTTATGGTGGGGTCAACATCATAGCTAACCATATTGCAAGCTTACCTATAGATGTGGTCCAGAGATCAGAGGAAGGGAACACTGTTGACGCGGATCACCACTTAAATGAGATTCTGAAGTACCAGTCAAGCAGATACCTGTCAGCGACACACTTTAAGAAGCTGTTGATGATAAACACCCTCGTATACGGTAATGGGTTTGCAAGGATCGAGAGGGACGGAAATAAAGTAGTGAATCTCCAGATCGAGAAACCTAAAGATGTAGACATCTATAAAAATAAAGAGAGTGGAGACATCTTCTACAAGTTCAAAAATATTGATAAGAAGTACCCTGCAAGGGATGTTATTCACGTCTACGACTTCACACTGGATGGATACAAAGGTCTATCAGTACTTGAAGCTGGTGCGAAAGAGTCTTTTGAGGGGCATATGAGTGTACAGAAGTTCTCTAAGAAGTACTTCGATAACAACGCACATATTGGTGGAGTCCTGTCTACTGAAGACTCACTGGGTACTGATGAAGCAGTGGTCAATAAAGCAAAATCAGAGATCAGAAAAGAATTTGAACATGTGTACAGTGGTGAGCAGAACTGGTTTAGAACTGCAATACTGGAAGGGACTTGGGATTACCAAGCTCTTGATATTAAAGCCTCAGATGCTATGCTTATCGAAAGATCACAGGCTACAGTAGAGGACGTCTCCAGATGGCTACAAATGCCCCTCTCATTCCTCAACCACACTGACTCACAGAGTTTCAAGTCTAAAGAGCAAGAGAGCAGAACATACGTTAACAACTGTTTGAATCCTAAGATCAGAATCATAGAGAATGAGATAAGAAATAAGCTCTTCTTGGAGACCGAAAAGCAAGCAGGTTACAAGGTAAATATCGATACAAAACAACTTGTAAGAGCAAGTCTTAAGGATACTGGTGAATTCTTATCACAGATGGTAGACAGAAGCATCTTCTCACTTAATGAATCGCGTGATTTCCTTGATATGGATTCTAAAGATGGTCTGGACATACACCTTCAACAACTGAATATGAAGGAACTGGGATCTGATCCGGAGGAGTAGCATGATCTTTGAAGTAATGATAGCGGTAATAGCAGTAGATCTACTAATCACGCTAATGAAAAACGACTGGTGATTTCAGGGTTGTTTGGAGAATGGATTTACTGATTATTTCTGACTAGGGGGAGTATTGAGATCACCATCGGACCTCTTGCGAGCCTCGCAATTTCACGATAAAAAGTGGTCGAGTTGTCGATGTTTTCTCAGGAAAAAGCGTAAAATGTCCTTATCTTTAAATAGTTAATCATATCATATCATACAGGACGACCCAGAGAAGGCACAGATTTAAGTCCTCTTGTTTAGGGTTTCGCCCCCGAGACGTTGTAATGACAAGGTAGGGGGCTAGAAGTCGGGTTGGCCGAGGTCACATTTGTTCATAGACCTCGGTGTTCTCCCCGATACGTCCAAAACTGCCACACTATAAAAGTGAATATGGGTGTATATGTAGAAATACATAGACGAACTGGTTTGCTTGAAAGGTGAAAGGTAAAATGGAGATCTTTGATCTTCTCTCCCCTAAGGGGGAAACTATATTTAACACACACCATTCAATAAACACCCACTAACCCAAACACAAAAAAAAATAGACGAGAACCACTTGTCATTTTGTACACTCTCCTCTGTTGTATTTGTTCTCTTTCATTGTCACTCTTCCACTCTTCTTTTCAGTAGTTAATGGAGAGTATTTGTTGTTTCAGACTGTACTTCTGTTCAACATCCGAAGTTGATCAACACCGACAATCGACCAGTGACAAACACACACTACTCCAAACAACTCTGAAATCAAGAGTTAATGTTCAATCTACTTCGATGATTTAATCTCTCGAAAGCCTTTCAATTGAAACACGACTAATGACTTCCCACCTGTTCGGTCGACTATTGCGAGTATGGAAATAAATTTTAGCAGAGATCATTTCTTAGACATACATAATGGTAGAAAATGAAATTAAACAACGGACAAGAGAGATGAACGATAAAGAGAGCTATTTAAACATCTCCATTCAGAAGAATGAGGGTGAAAACAAAGCAGTCATATCAATTGATGGAGTCATTGGTGAAGATCCTTTTGAGAGTGATGATGAGCAGAACACATTGACGAATATGAGAGATAAGCTTAAGGAGATTGCTTCTATAGACGCTGATGAGATCGAGGTAAACATTAATTCACTCGGAGGCTCAGTAGATCAGGGTTTAGCAATTCATGACCTGCTTGCAAGTAACTCTGCAACTGTAAAGACAAAGATTACAGGCATGAGCGCTTCTTCAGCGACGATCATCTTTCAAGCAGGTGACGAAAGAGAGATAAGTGCCAATGGTATGATGCTCATTCACAGAGCTTGGACTATGGGACTGGGTAACAGCTCTGACTTCGACGCTTTAGCTAAAGACTTAAAAAAGACAGATGGAGTGATCGCTGATATTTACGCTAAGAGGGGAGATAGAGATGCAGACTTCTATTTAGACCTGATGAGTGAGAATGGTGGAGATGGTAGGTGGTTGGATTCAGATGAAGCGGTAGAGTTTGGTCTTGTAGACAATTCAGTAGAACCGGCCTTTAAGAAAGTTGCTATGAGTAAGTCTGCGTTTGAAAAATTGGGCTTACCTGTACCAGAGTTGAAAGTAGAAAGCGATGAACGCGAACCCAACATGACCTACACAATAGGTCTTGAAGTACAAGGTATCGAAGAGATCAAAGATCAGCTTAAAGAGATTCAGAATATTAACGAACGAAAAAAAGATATAGACGCTACTGAGGAGAAAAGTTCTCCAGAAGAGCCTATTGCAAACAACAACACAAACAAGGGAGCTACCAGTGCTGAGAGGCAGAGACAGTTGACCCTTTTGAACTTTAAAACAAAACAACGACAAGATGGATAACATTAAGAGAGTAAGAGAAGAGAAGAATTCTGCTTTGGAAACTATGGAGAGTATTCATAGTGAGTTTGAGGGTAAAGAGCTCTCAGAACAAGCACAGAACAAGTGGAATGAAGCCAAGAGTACCTTTGAATCAAAGAGTGCTATTTTGTATAGAGAAGAATTCATTGAAAACAAGAAGAAAGATGCAAGTCTTCGCAATCATGAAGATGGTTCCGAGAAGGAACACAAAGACTTTAGCTTTAAAGACGCTATCAAGTTTGCTGTAAACCCAGCGTCCTTGAGCAACTACAAGCAAGGTTTTTACAGTGACCTCAACCGGTATGCAGAGAAAGAAGCCTCCAATGCAGGTGTAACCTTGCAGGGTGGTAATGGTCTGGTGCTTCCTTCGAATGTTCTTCAAGGTAACTTCCGTAATGACCTCACAGTAGGTACTGAAGGAGAGGACATTGTATTTGAAGAGAAGGGAAGTTTTATTGAGAAGTTGAAGGAGCGTATGGTCCTCACTCAGATGGGTGCCGAGACTCTTGATGGTTTGATTGGAGACGTTAAGTTTTCAAAAGAGGGCAACTCACCATCGTTTGTATGGGAAGGCGAAACTAACGTTGGTAATGAGTCTACTCCTACCTTTGGTAATGTGACTCTATCTCCCAACCGAGGTGGAACCTATATTGATGTTTCTAACCAAGCTATGAAGCAGACCTCACCGTCTGTAGAGCAACGGTTGAGAAAACAGCTTATCGGTGCCGTTCAGCGTGGACTTGAAGGTGCGGCCATTGAAGGAGCACAAAGTGGCCCGAGTGGTATTCTTGATTTAGCTACTCTTGTGAGTGGTACTGCCGGTCATGCATTGGTCGTAGACCTTGAGACAGCGGTAGCTGTTGACGATGCAGACATTGGAAGTCTTGGATATCTTACAAACGCGAAGGGACGAGGCCTTCTCAAGCAAACTGTTAAGGACTCCGGTTCTGGTAATTATGTCTGGGAGGACGGCTCGGTCAATAGTTACGATGCACGAGTTACTAATCTCATTACTGAGACAGCCTCCGGCGCACCTGAAGAGTCACCGTTAATCTTTGGAAACTTTGCAGACCTAATGATGGGTATGTGGGGTGGAATCGAGATTCTTGTAGACCCTTTTACTCAGGCAACCTCTGGAATGACACGCTTGGTAACTAACGTCTACGCTGATGTTCAGATCATGCACGATGAGTCTTTCTCATATGCTGAGATCGAGACAACTTCAGCGTAAGCTGATTATCATATAATATAATACTAAGCCTCAGTCCTTGAATGGGTTGGGGCTTTTTTATTAGATATGGTTATCAATTTCATTCTTCAAAGCATCTTTTTTGGCAAGTGCATGAAAGTTTAATAATGTCATAAACCGATTGAACCGGTCTGGATCTTCTAAAAACTTCATCCACAATTTGTCTTCTTCTTTCTCATCAAGTTCTCCCTTAATGTACATATCGTGTTCAATTATCTCTTTCATGATGATGTATTTAAATGGTTATAGTCACTTGTATGATCAAAAAACAGTTGCCACCTTACAGAAAACTATGAAGAACTTTGAAATGTGTGACTTTCCAAAAAACAGTATGACCTCTTGCGAGCCTCGCAATTGACCTCAATTTTAGCAGAGATCGCCCATCCCTCATACATAATGGTAGAAAACAAACAAGAGAGGCAAAACAAATAAAAGAGCTTTATCATGAGCCATTTTTACAAACATTTTAACGATAAGCAGTACCCACTGGAAGTGGTAACTGATGCCACCGCACCTTCTGTCACTCTACCAGACGCTAAGGAATTTTTAAGAGAAGACAGGAACGTAGAAGACAACCTCATAAAAGCACTGATATCAGCTTCAGAGACAGCTATTGAAGAGCACACAGGATATGTGCTTGTGGATACAGTTTATAGACTACACTTGGGTTACTTTGAGAATGTGAGGATACCTAAAAAGCCGTTTAAATCGTCCTCATTAGCGGTCAAGTATGATGATGAGAGTGGTGTTGAGCAGACGTTGGATTCGGCGAAGTACACAGTGTATGAGCAAGAAACACCAGTGAGGGTCCAGTTCACCAATGACTTACCAAACGTATATAGTGATAATGACTACCCAGTGAGGATAGAGTTCACAGTAGGCTTTGGGGTAGATGATAGTGCAGTACCTAAGAGGATACAGACAGCGGTGAAAATACTCTGCATGTTCTTCCACAAGAGAGAGATTACCACAGAAGAAGGAGAGAACATTAATCCTCTGAGATTACCTGAGGTTCAAGCTCTGTTATCAGGATTAAAGTTTAACAGGTTTCACTAATGGATATAGTAGCTCAACTTACAGAGAGAATCACCATTAAGGTACTTAGTACCACGAAGCAACCCAATGGAGAGGTAACAGAGCAGTGGTCTGATTTGGCTACTGTTTGGGCTGATGCTATACCACTATCAGGAAAGGAGAACTATTCCAGTGACCAGAACGCACCCTCACAGTTGTACAGGTTCTTGATCAGACATAGGACAGACATTGACACGACAAATAAAATTGTATGGGCTGGTAAAGAGTTTGATATACACTCTATCAATCCATACTTCAAAGCAGGCAGGAATAAAATCACTGAAATTAAGGGAGAGTGGCACGATGGAAGGTAAAGAGCAAACACAACTACTAAAAGATTTAGACAAGAGAATTAGAAGAATGGAGAGTGCTTTACTCGGAGACGATGAAATGGGCTCAAAAGGATTTGTAGATAGATACATAAAAACAGAACAGTTAGCGGAGAGTAATGCAAATAAGCTTGACAGGATATACTGGGTAGCCTCATTAGTAGGTAGTGCGTCAGCATTGGTCTTTCAAGGAATACTAACAATCTTTTTCTAACCAAAAATAAACTGATGATGGAAACAATTACAATACTTTTCAAACGGCAACCAGATGATATCCGCTTTATTGAAGGTGGGTATGTGAAGATGGCACCTATGAATGCTTTTAAGCATATAGACTCCGGAGATGCAGTAGGCTACGACCCTCAAACTAAAGAAGAGTTCAATCCTTTCCTTAGTAAGGAGTATCCCAATAGAAAGATACTATTCAACAACGGAATATACACTGAGAAGAGGCTCAAACCTTCTCTTGGGTATGTAGCAACTCTTGATGGTATAGGTAGCAAGACTATTGATACTTATAAAGAATTACTGGGGCTTATGGAGCCTAAAGTAGAAGACTGATGGCTAAAAACTTAGGAATAACAGCTGAAATCGATGGTAAGGACTTACTTGATGCGGTGGACCTGCTCAAGGACTTAGAGGAGTCTATTGACAACAAGTACCTCAAAGCTACCCTAAGGAGAAAGTCTAAGCCTATGCAGAATGAAATGAAAATAATGAGCCCTTCCAGCAGGCTCAGAAGTGTTATTGGAGCTACTACAGCTAAAAGTAAAACACCTCTTTTTAAGGTTGGAGTGGTGAAAAATAATACATCACTCTTCCCTAATATTTCAAGCTTTGGACTGGCAGGGATACTGGAGTATGGTACTGTGGAGAGGTACAGGAAAACTAAGAGTATGGGACTTGTGACAGGCAGGGTATCAACAGGTAGAGTCCCTAAGAGGAAGTATGCTTGGTTGAGACAGTCTTGGGACTCCAACGTGAAAGAACTGGAGCAGAGTACCATTAACACAATAATCAAGAAAATAGAGAGATCAGCTAATGGATAGCGCACTATATACAATTATAACGAGTGTCACAGCTCTGACAGATGAACTGGGAGACAGAGTAACACCTATAATCAGGGCACAAGGAGAAGGTGTCCCTGCACTCACTTACAGAAAGGTCTCATCATCAAGACTATATGATCAAGATGGGATAGCAATGGTGGACCAGAACTTTGACTTACACATCTATGCTATGACGTATGGTAAAGTTCAGCATATCATCGAACTCATTGAAGATAACCTATCAGGGATCTCCGGAACCTATGCAGGTAGAGTGATTGAGTATGTGACTGTAGAAGAAGTGGGTAATGATGATTTTATAGAAGATGAGAAACTCTATACCGACAGCATCGAGATTAAAGTCAGATTCAAAGAGTAAAAACTGGCACCTACAAACCTCCCCATTTTCACCACTGATAAGAAAAATAATGTGTATCCCACCTAATGAGTCCATATAACGATAATGTGGCCTCATTGCTCAGAAACGGGTCCCGAGAACCAATTCTAAGAGTCTATCTCAATGGTTGCCTCATAAGACCATTCTTAGCTTTAGAGACTTTCAGCATGTACTCCGAAAGGAACTAATTTTAGCAGAGATGTAAGGTTCATCATACATAATAACAGATCAAAGAGATTGAAACTAAGAACAACAATTAAAAAGAGAGAAGAACAATGGCAGACAAGACAGACATAAAGAAAGGTAGAGAACTACTGTTTAAGTACGGTGGTACTAAAGTAGGTCGAGTAATTTCTTTCAGCTTGAGTGTCGATGGTGAAGTAATTGATGTTTCAGACATCGATTCAGGAGAATGGAATGAGTTTTTGCGAGGTCGCAAGTCTTGGACAATATCACTCACAGCCAACAGAGTTGAAGATGCAGGAGATACTGAGCAAAGCACTATTACTTCTGACTTCATTGATGGTGCCTCAGAAGGTACTATTGAACTCAAACCAGAAACACCTGAAACAGGTGATGTCCTATACAGTGGAAGTGTACTTGTTACAAGCTTTACTGTAGACAATTCAGGTTCTGATGATGCTGTAGAAAGCTCCTGGGAATTTCAAGGTACCGGAGCGCTTACACGTACAGTGACTGCGTAAGACAACTAATTACTAACTATTAAACAAGCAGAGAAATGATTCAGCAAGTAACGATCAACGACAAACAATATCCACTGTTATTCAGCTTTAGAGCTGTGTTTAGTTTTATGGATGGAGGCAACATGACCTCAATACAGGAAGCAGATAACCAGATGTCGGTGGACTTTGACTCAATGTTGGAATTATATGAACAAGCATTCAAGAAGGGAGCATATAAGGATGATTCCTTTGATGGTGACCCTCTGTCTGCTGAAGACATAGAAGATGCATTGGATGAAGACCCTACCTTATTCGTAAAGCTACAAGAGCTCTTTACAGAGTCTAATGTAATCAAGTCCTTTAATGATCAGGAGGGAAACGCGGTAAAGAAGTAGAGGCAGACCCTGAGCCTCTCACCAAGGACAGAATATACCAGTTAGGTATAGGAGTTCTTGGTCTTAGTGCTGAAGAAGTACTGGATATGACTCCGAGGCAATTTTTTAATGGATTGGCAGGGAAGTATGAATACTTGGAGAAAAAGTTAGACGTAGAGAAAAAGCTATTGTTTTCAGCTTTTAGGTTTAACGCTTCAAACATAAGTGCAGGGTTAAGCGGTAAGCTTAGTAAACACATATCCAAGCATAAATTCCCGTGGGAGATCAACCAGAGTAGACTTAGAGAGAAAGGTTCCAAGTTCATCTCCTACGACAAAATAAAGCAGTCACTGGATATGGTTAGTGAAGAGAAGAACAAAAATATGAATCAAGAGAGAGACAGGTAAATAGAGCCTCACTATGTAAAAGTAGTGGGGCTATACCTGTATTTAGAGGGAGAGAAGTAGTATGGCCACAGAACGTAGGGTCTCATTTATAATAGGCGCAAACTTAGAGAACTTTGAGAAGGGTCTTAATAAGGCCCAGAAGAAGATGAAGAAGTTTGGCAGGAATATGGACAGGATAGGCTCATCTATGACAAGGAGTTTGTCTGTACCTATTGTAGCTGTAGCAGGATCAGCCATAAAAGCATCTGCCGACTTTGAACGACTGGAACAAAGCTTATCTATTTTAAACCGGTCAGCAGAGAAAGGATCAAAGATATTTGAGGACCTAAAAAACCTTTCATCCGGTACGCCATTCCAGCTACAAGACTTAGCTAAAGCA
>Ga0136596_1001278_pt1 | contig 11466 bp, 10 predicted proteins | sample AntRauTorcE11897_FD_101387 | JGI IMG/M metagenome (GOLD analysis project Ga0136596, IMG submission 101387) | Saline lake microbial communities from Rauer Islands, Antarctica - Metagenome Torckler E11 #897 | ecosystem: Environmental > Aquatic > Non-marine Saline and Alkaline > Saline | place... | reverse complement strand
CCAGAAGTGTACCGGCATCACTGCTGTTGGTTTGACTGCTGAGCGAAAAATTCACGGAGGTATTGAATGAAGTTTTCATGGTGGCATAGTTTCACCCGTGGTGGTCGTGTTAAACAGCTCTGGAGAGAACTTTATATTTTTCAATAGCATACCACCGCCACTGCATTTTTCGTAACTATTAATCTACTTATCTATACCCCAGTCATCATCCTACTGGTATTCCTGCTTGACTGGCTCTATACATCCGGCTACATCCCCTGGGATCATTGGCGTATTCTTTACACTCTGCTTTTCCTATACGTCAGTTCTATTTTACTGCACGTATTGGCAGACAATCTCTTTGGTTTGACCTACCGGGAAATAACCAACGATCTCAACATTCAAGAAGCTACGCCGGGTCACCCTGAGCTAGCCTGGTTCCAACAAGCTTTTGATCAAATCAGAAAACAATTTCCCAGTGAAAAACGTGCGCGTATTTTCTATAACCCTGTCGCAGAAACCAATGCGATTGCTTTCCGTGATTTAAGGCACAAAGGTGTGATGATTTATGGTGGCCTATTGCAAGCCATCGTGGATAAAAACCAGCCGGAGGGCCGCATTGCTGCGATTAAAGGAATGCTGGCGCGAAATGTCCCACCTGACTAACTGGGATTTTCTCAGCGGCCAGTACTGACAGGCATTAGCACGTCAGTACCTGTTTGACATGCAGATCAGAAACAAGGTATTCGAAATTCTATGGGCCTTTTTGCCTGTCATTCTTGTAGCGGGTCTTTTCATTCGTTGGGCTATGGTCATTCTACACAACTTGACTTCCGGCATGATCAACCTTTTAAGCACGGTATATACACGCTTGGATGCAGCCGTCAGCCGTTCAATCGAGTTCCGCTGCGACCGCCAAACAGCAAAAGCTATTGGCTGGCAATCCATTTTTATTGGCTTAAGCAGCTTGCCGATTTACTCCAGAAGCAACATGTTTGACAGCCATCCAGATGGTGTTTCGCGCTTACTCTATGTTCATCGGCGTGGTACCAAACAGCCTAGCCAACAACTTGTCAGTGGCAGCATTCTGGCTCGACTAACTGCCCTACTACTTTATCCCATGCTCTTCTTGCTGGCTTGGTGGCTAGGCGAAGTGGCTGAAGCTCTACCACAGGGTTATTTCTCGCCCGTATTTCAGACATTAATGGCTTACTTCTATGCCATCCCATGCGTCACGACCAGCATCCAGTTTTTAGCGGATTCCGGGAACCTACTCAAAGCCAGCCTAAGCGCCCTTTTGACCTGGAGCTTACAAGAAAGCACCTACCTATGGCCGTGGATTCAAGCCGCTAGCCTGACGAGTTGGCACTTCGTTCTCAACTTTCATCACAACCTACTGAGTCATCTTGAGCAGCTTTACCAGCAATTCACGCCCTTGCTCAATGACTGGATCGGCTGGCAGCGCCATATGGAGAGCACTTGGCTAAAATGGCTTCCAATGATCAGCACTCTACTCACGGAACTGCTATGGCCCGTTTCTTTTTCGCTTCTTTGGATGCAGTTAAGAAAGTTTGGGCTTGGTTACAAGAAAAGGTTTTTTAATTCGCTTTCTTATCACTACCCGACTTTTCAGAAAGAAATCGGCACCGGAACTGGATGGCCTTCTGGTCACGGCGTTTAATGAAAACAACTACTCAGCGGTGCTTCGCCTTATAAGAAGAGGCGCACATCCCGCTCGGGTACAGCTAAAATCAGGTCATAACTTAGTTCAGCATTTAAACCTGCATGAAAGCCCGCTAGCTAACGGTATTGCCAGACTGTTACCGAAAGAGAAGCAAATCCAAGCCGTTATGGGTTTCAACACACCAAGCCCATAACGGCCTTTAATTGATTAACGCACTTCTCGATCCAGTCTTTCTGTGGCTGAACGGTGATCCCGCTGCATCCGATCCTGACTTTCCTGTTGTACCCGCGGGTCTTCTGTGGGCATGTTTTTCATGGGCGATGAGCAGCCCATTGCCAGCATTGCGGACAGTACGAGCACAGCACCTGCCAATAATTGCTTTTGCATTGTTTTCTCCTTACTGGTCGGGGAGCCGGGGGAGCAACCCCTGAGTCAAGTGTGATAATACTTCTTCACGCCTTTCAGTGTCTTCATTCAATAGCTGGTGAGCCGCACCTTTGATCAGATGCACCCTGGCATTGGGTAATAATCGCCGCAATACAGTCAAATTATACTGCCAATCCACCGTGGTGTCGGCTTCACCCTGAATAATCAACACCGGATCGTCGCAGGAGGCTGCCTTTTCAATCCCTGGAATCCAGCGCGCCAGGGCTTTGACCCAGGCCAGAGGCAGTTGTTTGGGCTGCATGGGGTCCAGGTCGCGTACCAGATGCAAAAAATTGCTGTCATGCGAGTTATCACGAAACTTACGAGGCAGGTGGCGAATAAAAAGAGAAGCCAGTGGCAGCCAGCGTCGGGTTGTTTTCCAACCCAAAGGTCTGACCAGGGGGGCCAATAGAGCGACCCGGTCAAAGCGTGAACCGTACAGCAGGTGCTCCAGGGCGATGGCTCCTCCAGTCGAAAAGCCACTCAACAGCCAGGGACGCGGGAAGTCACCCGACTCAAGCTCTGACAAGAGTTGTTCCAGAAGCTGCTGGTAAACCTCAAAGCTCCGAATGCTGGCTCGGGCACCACTGGAAAGCCCATGACCCGGCAAATCCACGGTCAGATAACGCAAGCCCTGAGACAGAGCCCAGTGCTGCAGACCGCCATAAAGTGCACCATGATCATAATAACCATGCAGATGAACCAGGGTGCCTTTTTCAGACTCATCACCCAGTCTTTGGGGTGCAAAAGCCTGCGTCCAGACGCGATACCCTTCGACATCCAGCCAGCCAGCTTTGACGCCCCCCAAAAGAGGATCTCCGGCACCGATCATTCCATAGAATTTTAGGTAAGCAGCCTGGTCGAAGGAGGGTTGCTCTTGCCAGTCAGCCCCAGCAAAATCAGAGGGCCATAACCTGAGCTGAACATGAAATGCAGGGGGTGACATGAATCGGGTTTCCTTCTTCGTCTAAAGGCGGGTGTTTTTCTTGCTGAAATCCTGTATCTTCTTGCTTCAATAACTTGTAAGTTCCTGAAAATTTACTACAAAACTCACCCTGTTGCGGTGATTTTACAACAAATTCCTTCAGGTTACGCAACCTATCAATCTCAGACAAGAGGCGATTTTCCATGACTGATCGCATACAAACAGGTGGCTTACAGGTCGCCAAAGAACTCTACGACTTTGTTAACGAGAAAGCCATTCCCGGTAGTGGAGTTACAAGCGAAGCTTTCTGGTCCGGCCTGGATCAACTGGTTCACGAGCTGGCACCCCGCAATCGTGAACTTCTGCAAAAGCGCGATGACCTGCAAAAGCAAATTGACACCTGGCATCAAGAGAACAAAGGCCAGTTTGATTTTTCAGCTTATAAAGATTTCCTGAAGGAAATTGGTTACCTGCAGCCTGAAGGCGAAGCTTTTCAGGCCACCACCACCCAGGTGGATTCCGAAATTGCCCGCCAGGCCGGCCCTCAATTGGTGGTTCCGGTCACCAATGCCCGCTTTGCCCTGAACGCCGCCAATGCCCGTTGGGGCAGCCTTTATGATGCCCTTTACGGTACCGATGCCCTGCCAGAAGACGGCGGTGCCGAAAAAGGCCCTGGCTACAACCCTGTTCGTGGCGAGAAGGTCATAGCTTTTGCCCGCGATTTTCTGGATCAAAGTGCACCCCTGGCCAAAGACAGCCACAAAAACTCCACAGGGTATGCTCTTGTCGAGGGTCAACTGCAAGTCACCCTGAAAGATGGCAGCACTACGGGCCTGAAAGACCCCAGCCAATTACAGGGTTATACTGGCGAGGCTTCAGCTCCCACCGGTATTCTTTTCCAGCATCATGGTCTGCATTTTGAAATTCAGATCGACCCCAGCCACCATATCGGCCAGACAGACGCTGCAGGCGTCAAAGACCTGCTGATGGAAGCCGCTTTGACAGCCATCATGGATTGTGAAGACTCCGTTGCTGCTGTGGATGCTGAAGACAAGGTGCTGGCTTACAGCAACTGGCTGGGCCTGATGCAGGGCAACCTGGAAGAAGAAGTCAGCAAGGGCGGCAAAACCTTCACCCGCACCATGAACCCGGATCGTGAATACACCGACCCCCAGGGCGGTGCATTGACTCTGCACGGTCGTTCGCTGATGTTTGTACGCAATGTCGGCCATCTGATGACCAATCCCGCTGTGCTGCTGAAAGATGGCTCGGAAATTCCTGAGGGTATTCTGGATTGTGCAGTCACCAGCCTGGCGGCCAAACACGATTTACTGGGCAAAGGTAAACTCAGCAACTCCCGTACCGGTAGCGTATATATTGTAAAACCCAAGATGCATGGCCCTGAAGAAGTGGCTTTTTCAAATGAGCTGTTTGCCAAGGTGGAAGATTTCCTGGGTCTGGAACGCTACACCCTGAAAATGGGCATCATGGATGAAGAACGCCGCACTACGGTTAACCTGAAAGAGTGCATCCGCGCTGCCAAGGAGCGTGTCGTCTTCATCAACACCGGCTTCCTCGACCGTACCGGTGATGAAATGCATACTTCCATGGAAGCTGGCCCCATGATCCGCAAGGGCGAGATGAAAACATCTGCCTGGATTCAGGCTTATGAGCAGTGGAATGTGGATATCGGCCTGGAGTGTGGCCTGAAAGGCCGCGCCCAGATTGGCAAAGGCATGTGGGCCATGCCGGATCTGATGGCCGAAATGCTCAAACAGAAAATCGGTCATCCCAAAGCCGGTGCCAACACGGCCTGGGTTCCTTCACCCACTGCTGCAGCTCTGCATGCCCTGCACTATCACCAGGTGGATGTGGCCGAGGTTCAGGAAAAACTCAAGTCTCGTGAGCGCGCCAGCCTGGATGACATCCTGACCATCCCGGTTGCTGAAAACCCCAACTGGTCTGCTGAAGAGATCCAGCAGGAATTGGACAACAACGCCCAGGGCATTCTTGGCTATGTGGTGCGCTGGGTTGATCAGGGTGTGGGCTGTTCCAAGGTTCCCGATATCAACAATGTCGGCCTGATGGAAGACCGTGCCACTCTGCGTATCTCCAGTCAGCATATTGCCAACTGGTTGCATCATGGCATCTGCACTAAAGACCAGGTTGTGGAAACCCTGCAACGCATGGCCGGTGTCGTTGATGGGCAGAATGCAGGCGATCCGGCCTACCAGCCCATGCACGGCCATTTTGAAAAGTCGATTGCCTTCCAGGCCGCCCTGGAGTTGGTTCTTGATGGCTGTGCCCAGCCCAGTGGTTATACAGAGCCCGTTCTTCACCGCCGTCGTCTGGAGCTGAAAGCTCAACAAGGCTAAAACAGCCAGACACAAAAAAGCCGGGGAAAACACCCCGGCTTTTTTTATTGTAAGTTTAATCCATGATCAACGTCATGAGCGCAGGTCAGGCAAGGCAAAATTGATCGAAAAAGCGGAGTTTACATGCGAGTAAATGAGCATTTTGAGAGCAATTTTAACGCAGCATCACCAAGCGCAATAGTTGATCATTTACATCATGCCTTCAACACGCTCACGCAGCTCCTCGTTGCTTTGCAGAGCCATAGCGATGTTGTTGTAAGTGTCCACATCCAGGCCGCCTTCTTCCACAGCCTCAACCATCAACTGACCCGCTTCCTGCTGCAGTTTATTGGCTGCTTCCTGGCCCTCAGCTTCTTCCAGGCGTTGAGTGAAGTCTTCACGAATTTCTTCCAGCTCAGGCTGAACGGCAACAAATTTTTCCAGATCCCGGTCGGAAAAATCCATATCCATTTGTTGCTGTTGCATGCCCTGCTGCTGTTGAGAGTTTTGCTGCTGAGCCATGGCCTGCAGGCTAAGACCCGTCAGCATAAACATTGCCAAAAACACAGCGGTTAACTTTTTCATGCTTAATCCTCCAAAAATTATTGAGACTTCTTGAACTCACCTGCACTTCTGCGAAGACCATGCCAAGGCCGACAAAACCATATAACCAGTTGATTTTATTGCTGTAAAAGTATTCAGAATTATTCCTGTCGGTTATCAGAGACATTTGCAGGAAAATGCTTATGCGCCAGAGTGGCACATGTGCCCCGGAAAAATCTTATGAGGAATCAATGACTCAGCCTTCAACTGTTACTCACCAACTGGTCGGCCAGAGCCAGTCCATGCAGCAACTGTTTCAGCAATTAAGCGTGGTGGCCAAAGCTCAGGGACCGGTACTCATTCAAGGCGAAACAGGAACCGGCAAGGAATTGCTGGCTAAAGCCCTGCATCAACAGAGCTGCCGGGCCAGCCAGCCTTTTCTGGCGGTCAATTGTGCCGGGATTCCACAGGAGCTACTGGAAAGTGAGTTTTTTGGCCATGCTATCGGTGCTTTTACCGGAGCCAACAAATCCCGCAAAGGTTTGTTCGTTGAGGCCAATGGGGGCAGCCTTTTACTGGATGAGATCGGTGAAATGCCTCTGCCTTTGCAGGCAAAGTTACTCCGTGCTCTTCAGGACGGTTCTATTCGTCCGGTCGGACAGGATACCGAGGAAAAAGTGGATGTACGCATTATTGCTGCAACCCACAGAGACCTTAAAAAGAAGGTGGAGGCTGGGGAGTTTCGGGAAGACCTTTATTATCGCCTGGAAACCTTTGCCCTTCACCTACCGCCTTTAAGGGAGCGTGACACTGACAAGCTGTTACTGGCAGAAAGCCTGCTGCAAGGGCTTTGCCACGAACAAGGCCTTAGTCTTAAAAGCTTCAGCTTCGAAGCCCAGCAGCTTTTGGAGGGGTATGATTATCCTGGCAATATCCGTGAACTCCAGAATATTCTGGAAAGAGCTCTGGCTTTTTGCAATGAGCCTCGCATTGAGGCCTGGCATCTTCCGGAACGATTGAAAACCACCAGTGTTGAAACGGCAACCCAGCAGGAACAGAGCAGGAACCAGGAGGTAGAACACAGGCTTCTGGAAGGTAACAGGTTGCCCACTCTGGAGCAGCTTCAGCAGCGCTATGTACGCCTGGTCATGGAAGAAACAGAGGGCAACAAGCGTCGAACCGCTGCATTGCTGGGTATTGGCAGACGCACCCTTTACCGCTGGCTGGATGAAGAAAAGAGCCCTTAAAGCATGGCTTTTAAGCTGTTATAAGTCAGCACCCCGGAAAAAGTCATCAGCAAACTCCCCAGAAGGTGCAAAGCTGTGGTTGCAAAAGCCCAGCCCAGACGCCCCTGTTGCAGCATGTACACCACCTCTGCCGAAAAGGTAGAGAAGGTCGTCAGCCCCCCCAGCAAACCAGTAACCAGCAGTAAACGCCATTCCGGTGAAAGTTGCGGGTGCTGGGCAAAGAAAGCCAGAGCCACCCCGATCAGATAACCACCGGCCAGGTTGGCCAGCAGGGTTCCCAGAGGCAAAGCGGTTAAGGCAGCATTAAACTTGAGCGCCAGCCACCAGCGTAACAGCGCACCGGTACCGGCGCCTGAAGCAACAGCAAAAGCGGCAAGAGGTAACGACATGGGCAAAACTCACTAGCAGGATTCACCGCCATTATGATGCAAAAACCTCACCTATATCTAAAGAAATCCTGTTTTTTTCATGCTTAAATAGGCTCATGCAGAAATTGAAAGCTTTATTACATGGGCGTACACAGTTTGGTGGTATTTCACACCTCCTGATCCCCCTTCTTATTACCTGCTGGTTGCTGGTCGGCCTGCTGCTTTTGCACAGCTATCAGTCATCAGTCAGCAATTACAGCCAGGCTGCCTACAAACGCAGTGAGCAACATACCCAGGCACTACTGGATCTGCAAAAATCCCTGGTTACCGCCAAGTTACAGGAAATGCAGCGGGTTCTTGAAGCCATCAGCAGCCTGGTTACCAACCCGGATCTGGGCCAGCAGCAGCTCCTGATGGCCATGCAGGCTCGCAAACAGCCCAGCCCGGAAATCCTGGTTCTGATGTTGTTGGATAAAGAGGGTCAGATCAAGGCTTTCAGCCTCCCTGACGACGCCCCCGAGCTGGCTGACCGGGATTACTTCACCTGGCACCGGGACAATCCGAACTCGGGCCGTATGTTTCTTTCCAAGCCTCTGCTGTCACGTAATGCTCAGCGCGTACCTTTTGTGGCCCTGAGCAAAGCCCTGACGGATGACCAGGGGCAGTTCCAGGGCGTACTGGCCATGGGAATCGATCTTGAAGCCCTGGCTCATGATCTGCGCGGTCTGGTCAGCAAAGGCGGGCATGCGACTGTTCTGGCCCACCAGGAGGGTGAGATTTATTTTCGCATGCCCTGGATTGAAGGATCATCCACTGGCGGCACTTCACCCATCATTGCCCAACACCAGGGAGCTATGGAAGCTCACCACCTCACCAGAATCACCTCGCCTTTTGATGGCAAGTCCCGGCAGGTTGCTTACGGCAAGGTGGGCAACTGGCCTTTGGTTGCGTTTATTTCCGAAAATCTGGAAGACATCGAAGCCAATATTCAAGCCTACCGGAAAGAACAGGCTTCACGTTGGGGGCTGGCTTTTTTGCTGGCTAGCTTGTTGTTTGCCGGTCTGGCATTGCTGATCCACCAACGCCAGAAAACTCTCTTGCAGCTGACTGAAAAAGAAGAGCGCTATCGGCTGGCAAAAGACGCGGCCAATATTGGTATCTGGGATATGGAAGTCAACAGTGGCCAGCTATCCTGGGATTTACAAACCTGGCAACAGCTGGGTTATTCCGAACCCGCTTTCACGCTCAATTATCAAGCCTGGCTGGATACCATTCATCCTGATGATCTACCTCAGGTGTTGGCCATCACCTCAGAAAAAATACAATCCAGTGAGCCTTTTGAGATTGAATATCGAACCAGAACAGCCCAGGGCCACTGGCAATGGCAACAAGGACGTGGCCGGACGGTGAGCTGGGATGACAAGGGCCATCCTCTTCGGGTTCTGGGGACCAGCCAAACCATTCAGGCAAAAAAGGATTCCGAGGAAAAACTCCAGGAACAAGCGGCCGCTCTCAAGGCTTCCAATGAGGAGCTGGAACAGTTTGCCTATGTGGCATCTCATGATCTGCGCCAGCCATTGCGTATGATCAGCAGCTATGTCGAGCTGATGAAACGGCGTCTCAAGGGGCAGTTGGATGATGAGACCCAGGTGTTCATGAATTTTATTGCCGAGGGCTCGGCACGCATGGACAGTATGCTGGTTTCTCTTCTGGAGTATTCACGTGTCGGCCGTCATGGTGAACCGGTTGCCAGCCTGGACTCCAAGGTTCTGGTCAAGGAGGCCCTGACCTATTTGCAGCCGCAAATCAAGGAAACTCAAGCCAGGATAGATATCACCGGAGACTGGCCGCAAGAACTCAAAGCCAGTCGCAATGAAATTGTGCGTCTTTTCCAGAACTTGATTAATAATGCACTCAAGTATCAGCCTCCAGGCCAGCAGCCTGAGGTCACGCTGACAGCTGAGGATTCAGGTGAGCACTGGCTTTTCAAGGTGAAGGATAATGGTATTGGTGTTGACCCCGAGCAGCAGGACCGACTGTTCAAAGTCTTTCAACGCCTGCATACCCGGCAGGAATACGAAGGGACAGGTATAGGCCTGGCTATCTGCCGCAAGATTGTCGACCGGCACGGGGGAGAAATCTGGCTGCATTCGGAAGGCAAAGGCCAGGGTTGCTGTTTCTGCTTTACCCTGGCCAAGGAGCCGTTTTAAACCTTGAACTGCTTGACGCTATCCTGCAGACGACAAGCCAGCTGCGATAATTCCTGACTGGCTGCCACATTCTGCTGCATCCCGGTTGCCGCTTCTAAAGAAGCCTCGGTAATGCTGCTGAAGTTGCGGTTGATTTCCTCGGCAACCGCTGACTGCTCTTCGGCAGCACTGGCAATCTGCGCATTCATGTCATTGATATCCGTCACCGAACGCTGAATCACTTCCAGGGAAGTACCAGCGCGACGTGCCTGCTCAACACTTTCAGCTGCCTTGACACGACCTTTTTCCATGACCTCGACAGCACCCCGGGCACTGGATTGCATCTTTTCAATACGCTGCTGTATATCTCTTGTGGATTCCTGGGTGCGACTGGCCAAAGCACGCACTTCATCAGCCACTACCGCAAAACCCCGGCCGTGCTCACCCGCACGGGCAGCCTCAATGGCTGCGTTCAACGCCAGCAGATTGGTTTGTTCAGCAATGGTTTCAATGACTTCCAGAACTGTGCCTATCTCAGTACTGTCGACAGAAAGCTGGTCTATCACCTCTCCAGCTTGTTCAATCTGCCTGGCCAACTCATCAATACTGGTCAGGGTTCTCTTAACTTCCTCACCACCCGAGATGGTTTCTTCATCGGCCGTTTGCGCAAGATTGGCTGCATCGGCCGTGTGACCGGCCACTTCCTGGACGGTGGCCGACATCTGGTTAATGGCTGCAGCCCCTTGATCAGTCTGTTCACGCTGACTTTCCACCAGATCCTGGTTGCGACGTGCCGTTTCGCTCATTTGTCCGGCGGACTGTGCCAGGGTATCAGCGGTGGTGGTCACCCCTTTAATGATTTCCGATAGCTGGCTGGTCATGCTGGCCACTGCACCCATGATGCTGTCCGGGTGACGGGTACGTATATCCAGGGTCAAATCACCTGAGGCTACGCGACGAATCAAACGTGCAGCCACTTCAGGCTCACCACCAATGGTCCGTGTCAAACTGGAAACCAGGCGTACACTGACCAGCACACCAATTACCAGTGAAACAGCTGCAACGATGAGCATCAGGGTTTGAAAGCCACCGGTTTCCGAGCGTACAAAATTCACCTGCTGCTGAATCTCTTCTTCCTGGTAATCAATGAATGCATTAACGTCCGCCAACCAGCGAGTATAGGCCGGAGAAACCTCCTGCAGCACCAGACTTCTGGCGGCAGCCAGTTCACCTTGCTCCAACAGATTCAGTGTCTGTTCCGTCAGCCTCACGGTTTGTTCTTCAATAGACTTAATTTCGGACAACAGATCTCTTTCTGTCTGGGTCGTATCCTCGGCACGACTGAATAGACGATCCATACGCTGTGCCGACTCCTGGTAAAAGGCATCCAGTTCTTCGATCTGCTGTAAAAACTCCTGGCGATCATCAGCAGCAGTGACCAGTACAGCATCACGAATGGCAATGGCACGATCATGCACGCTTCCACGAAAGTTAATGGCATGCCGCTGCTTGCGCGTATCCACATCATTCACCTGGGTAAGAGTGGCATCAATGCTGCCCACTTTAACCACCCCAACCAGGGTGATCACTAAAATCAGAGCCAGTACCAGGCCAAAACCCAAGTACAGCCTTTGTGCAATCGTCATGCGCCTACCTCCAAAATAACGATACAAAAACGAGATATTCTTGTACAGGAATTTTATAATCCTAACCTATCAGGAAAAATAAAAACAGCAAAGAATAGCTATCAT
>Ga0136596_1001271_pt1 | contig 11493 bp, 24 predicted proteins | sample AntRauTorcE11897_FD_101387 | JGI IMG/M metagenome (GOLD analysis project Ga0136596, IMG submission 101387) | Saline lake microbial communities from Rauer Islands, Antarctica - Metagenome Torckler E11 #897 | ecosystem: Environmental > Aquatic > Non-marine Saline and Alkaline > Saline | place... | reverse complement strand
TTGGTTGCGGTCTTGGGTGAGTAGGTGTGTGTGCAAAGGATAGTTTATTTCTGTTTTTCTCCAGTCTGGTACATTATTTTGGAATACTTCTATTGAAGACGGTAATGGTGTTGTTTTCATATTACCAGCTCGATGAATAATAATAATCTGCCACCCCATCATCCTCTTCGAGTAATTTTTCCAGCGCCTCGATTGTGTCTTTTGTGTCTGAAATATAATACTCATCGTAGTCTGTTCCGCCGAAGAAGAATCCGCTTGATGTTGGTAGGTACTGCTCAGCTACAGTGCTATCTTCGACCTTTTTGCCGTCCTCAATAACATCTACCGTGAGTACCTGCCTATTGCGAATTTTTCCGTCCACCAGCTCGCTGTTCTCTAGAACAAATATGCAGACCCGAAGCAGTTTTGTCAATGATTCTTTACTGACGTAGAAGTCGCCGCAATTATCCTCTCCACCCTGTACGTGAGTAACGAACCAGTTGTGAATATGATTTGCCTTGCGCCAGTACATAACCTGCTCAGTAATTTGGCTAACGCGTTCCGGCTTGATTGACTCGACCACCTTGCCTCCGAGCTTCACAATGACTTCGTGTTTTTGCTCATCCTTCATATGCTCCCAGTTCTTCACGTATCGCCTCTTTTCGAGGTACATATCTAATCCCATAAGCTATTCTTTAATTTCGTTACCGCTGGTATCGAATCGAGTAATAATCTTCACGTCTTTTTCCTGGCCGATTGTTTTTCCGTTTAACAGGATTTCCCCGTTATCCATTTTCAATGCTTCGATGTGTACAATTTCCATAGTCTAATTTTGTTTAAATACTAATTTATTTTTTTTCGTTAGTGCAAATAATGTTAATTTTGTTCAATCCAGCAGGCTCTACTTTTACATTGTAGAATCGCTCGTAACAGTCCGCTTTCTTTTCCTCAGCTCGCTCCAGCGCCTCTACTGAATCCGTTCGTAGTGTGTAGATTGTCTGTGTCATTGTTAGTAGGTTAATTCGTCGTTGATAAAATCCTCAAGTAAAGTCTCAGCCTCGTCGAGCGGCATTCCAATTTCTAACATTGACTCCATCGCTTGCTCTGCAAATAAAGTGTCCATATTAAATTGAAGCTACTGCGCCGTGAACAATCTCAAGAACTTGCTCGGCTTGCTCGTTTGATAAATTGATGTCGATGAAAAGATTTCTAACCTCGAACACTTGATTCTCTTCGAAGCTCTGTAAGATAAACTCTCCATCGTTAATCATATCTGCCAATTCCTCTGCTACCTCTTGAATGTTGATTGTTTGCATATTAGGCATCCATTAAATTTTGTAATTAAGCTCGGATGATAATTCGTTGTCCGTTCTGGATGTATCGAGCATATCCGTTTTCTTCGATGTTCATAATGATTTCTCCGCCTCGTTGTGGATTGTGTGAGTATTGAAAATAAATCATTTCTTCGATTTGTTCCATACTAATTTCTTGTCCTCGTTCTTGGGGTGACCACATTGCTTCTGATGAATCTTGAATTTGAATTTGCATAAGTTGTTGTGTTAAGCCTGTTAATGTCTTTAACTCCTTAAATATGCCCTGTTTGGTAACAAAAGTAAAGTGTACGCAGGTTATAACTGTGGGTAACTGAACTTAACCATTACCCTATAAGCTCTTTAATCACGCCTCGCTTTTTCTGGTTGATCTCTTCAATACGCTCGTCTATGGTGTCTTTGACAGTAACGTAGAATATACTGCACTTTTCGGTTTGACCCTTGCGATGTACTCTATCTTCAGCTTGCTCATTTTGGCCTGGAGTCCAGTGGCGGTCTAAAATAAAGACGAGGCTTGCGTTCTGCAGGTTTAATCCCTGCCCACCGGATACAATGTTGGCGGTGAAGAATTGTGCCTTGCCTGACTGGAACTCTTCGACTGAGCCATCATCTTTCAACGTGCTGTATTTCATTCCGGCTTTTTTGAGTCCGGCGTTCAACCGTTCGATGCTGGAAATGTATTCAGTAAACACGATACATTGTTGGTCGCCTATCTCCTCAAGAATCGTCAGGAAGTAATCTACTTTTGCGAGGCTGGTGACTTGCTTCAACTTGCCTAGCTCGACTAGCTGTTTTGTTTTCACTACGTTGTCGTATTGGTCTTGAGCCGTCACTTTGGTATCAACAATTTCGCCTTTGACTTTTTTACGCTCCACGTACTCTTGGAAGTGGTCTGGATTGTGACGTAACCATTCGATGTAATCATTGAATTTTGTTTTGTACTCTGAGCGCTGAGCCGGTGTGAACTCAATGATTTGGGTACTGACATCTTTGTCTGGTATTTCCAATACGTCCGCTTTTTTTACACTGTCGATGTCTCCCAAAAGTTTTTCTCGAAGCTCTGCAAGGTTGCCAGCTCCACCCTCCCACCAGAATCGCCTCCGACCCATCTGTTGCATATGCCCTCCGCAGTATCGCTTACTGAATTCTGTTCGGTTCATTTCCTCAGTGATGGTCGCTTTGATTGCCTTGAGTTGGTTCCATAATTCAATCGGTTTGTTCATAATTGCCGTTCCGCTCAACAGTGTAACTACCTCCATCATACTGCTTAGTTTTACAATCGCCTTGGACCGAATGCTTGATCCCTTGATGAAGTGACTCTCATCGCAAATAAGTCCGGTATAGAAGTCCAGCCGGTCAATGAATTTGTCGATGATGGAATATGATACTACTAGCCATTTTGCGTTCCGTAGTTCATCTTTTGCGGTTTCAATAATCTGAATATCGCTCTCACTAACTCCCATCTTCATCAGCTCCACGTTCCAGTTTTGCTTCAATTTTGCTGGGCACACAATGATTGCGCCGGTCGATTTGTGCATCGCGATTGCGGAGATGGATTTTCCGGTTCCCATTTCGTGTGCGAGTAGTACGCTACGGTCTGAGTAATCTCTTACGCATCGGCTTTGGTGTTCCATTAATTCAATCATAGTGCAAATTCTAAGTCCGAGTAATTGGTTGCTTGAGCCGTGTAGTTTTCCCACTCCGAAGTTTCGCCCCACTTGTACACAACCCACGCTATCTGGTTTTTGTTATCGAACGTTTTGAGGCGTCCGACCTCTTCGATGTTGGTGTCCGGCTTGTACGCCATCATCTTGCCAACGTCCTCATTGAGTAGTCTTTTAATCATTGATTTCGCGGTTAGGGTACTTGTTCATAATCTTTTCCTTTAACACGGTGGTTGCCCACACTTTTGCGCCTCCTACGCCGTGTTCTTTTTCGCGCTTTTTGTACTCAGTTGCATCAGGGAAGATGTAACCGTTGTCAGTAAAGCAAACATTCTCGATGTCAGTAAGGAACTCATTGAACTCGCGCGCTAGTTTGAATGTGAGTGTGCTGTTTACGTCAGTAGTTTTTTTGCCTTTGGTGTCGTACAGAACGAATCCAATCATCCGCTTCATCTGCATATCCGTGTCCTGTAGGTTTTCGCCACTGATTTTTTCATCCCAGTTGCCGTATTCCTGTCGATAGAAGTATGGGATTACCGCGCCTTTGTAGAAACGAAGCATCCGTTGTAGCTCTGTATTGCCGATGCTGAACGTATTGTCGATGGTTCGGAACTCGCCAGCATCCTTGCCCTGCAAATTCATCTGCTCATCTTCAAGAACTGTGCGCCACTCGGGAATCATTCGGTTCATCATCTCTGCCAGTAAGCTCTCGATGTCAGTGTCGCGGTCGAGGTAGTGTATGTGCTTTGATTTGTTTTTGGTTATCATATTAATTCTCGATTGTGACCTCATCATCTGCCAGCTCCATCCATTCGCCTGCGTAGATTGAATCCTCGATGGACTGTAATGCCCAAACTTGACCGTAAAGAAACAAAGGGTGTTCGAGGTATTCCTCGCAACTGTTCATTCTTAAATCTCTTTTTATAATCCGCTCCAGCTCTTTTTCTGTAGCTTGTAATTGGTTTGTGTTGCCGATTGATTCATCAGGCCGATGCTTGATTTCAAATCGCATTGGTATCGTCTCGCTGATTTCCTGCGCTGTGCATAAATCTACTTTGTATATTACGCTTGAAACGATAGCTTTTAATTCCTCACGAGTGAATGTCTCGCCATCTGGCAAAGTGTCATTAACGATAGAATCTACAATGTGGTCTTTACGTTCTTTTTTCATAATTTATTTTAGTAGCTCTGGATTCTCATAAATGTTGCCAATAACTTTCAAACTAAAGTCTTCGACGTTTTGCGCGTGGAAGCTCAAACCATTACAATCGTCCATATGATTTGGTGAGACATCGAATGCTGGATACCCATCTTCACCGCACCATTTAATTTCCAACCGTTCTGATTCCTCTAGACTTCCGTCAAAAGTTGCCACAATGTCACCCTCGTAAATCTCTACCCCGTCTTTATCAGTTTGGCCTGTCCACTGCATAAGCACCTGTGCGTAGTCTTGACCAAATGCTGGACCCTCGACTGCGAGGTTGAAAAAAACGGATATACTGTTACTGCTATAATCTCTGGAGTACCGCATTTTTACTGTGTCATCTTTGTACTCTACTCCCCACGCTCGGTATTTTGGTAGTTTCATACTTAGAATGGTATATCTTCTGGATTAATCTCCTCACTTGGGAGGCTCTGTGGTGCGCTCTGAGGCGCGTTTGCACGCGGTGCGGTACTTTGTGCCGTATTTCCGCCTGAGCTCGCTGTAGGTGCCGTTCCAGCGCCTGAGGCGTTCGGATTTGGCTTTTCTGTATAGAAGACTGAGTGTGTATCGCCATATTCGCCTGGAGTCCGCCGTTCCGTCATCTCGAAGTCGAAGTAATGTCTGCCGTTTTTGTGCGCGGTGATCTGCGGAGGTGTTTTGATTCCTGTTAAATCAAGTCCAATATCTTCGAGGCAAATTCCAATCTTGAATACTGTGAAGCTCCCACCGTTGTACTCGACGTTTTTTTCTTTTGCCTGTCCGATGTAATGCTTATCTGCCATAAATATGCTTTGTTATTTTTAATGCTAATTCTTCATCGTCTTTGATTTTCCCCAAGTTGCTCGTACCGCCGTTGCGGTTCGCTATAATTGTGCCAGTAGTGTGATACCAATCGAACCAGCCATCGTAATCGGGGTGCGCTAATTTAGTGTGGTACTCGTTAATTACTTTTTCAGAAATATCGTAAGCATCCTGAAGAAATTTGTAAGTTTTTTCAGTTACCTGACTGATGTTTTTGCGCCTGCTCATACTGCTTTTGCCTCACGTACTTCACAGTTCCGCCAGTTTTCCTCTTTAATTTTTCGCGCTTTTCGCTTACTGGCTTTGGTTGGTAGAAGTTCGTTGTTATCGTTTTGAATAATCGCTCGCGCTCGCCTGATGTTCTCGAATGGTGGTAAGTGCTGGAAGTTCTTGAGAGGTACAGCGAGGTTGCCGTCCGAGTCTTTTGTGATGTACTGCGCTAAGTGCTTTGAGATGTAATGTGCAATCAGCGTTCCGTCATTGTTGCGCGCCGGTTCGTGGTCAATCATTATCTGGCGCACTTTTTGTTTATAGGTTTTTAGTTCCGTCATAAGCCTATCCGAAGTAAATCTGCTTGAGTCGCTCATCGTGTTCAGCTAGGAATTGCTTTTGCGCCTCCAGCATTGTCTTGATGTCATTCTCGATGTCGATTCGCTCCACAACGATAACGTGCATTGGGTGTTTTTTGATTTCAGGGCAGTAGCTAATGAAGAATAGTCGCTTGAGATTGTCATTTACAACAAAGTAATCAACTACCTGCTCTCGATGGTCTGATGGGATTTCATTCTTGAGCCAGTTTTTTACGTGTCGCCATCCGGCCAAACACTTAATTTCAACTGACTCGTCAATGATGTCGCCGTTGAACATCACGCCGTCTGGTGACATACAAATTCGCGGTTCATCTTCACGCTCCAGACCTCCCACTTCGACAATCGTTTTGCCAGCTTGCGCTGCAAATTCCTCACGTGCCACTGGTTCCAGCCGGTGTCCACGGTCGCGCGCCTCTTCTACTGGAGCTGTACCGTCTGACAATTCGTGAGCAAGCATCCGGTACTCGAAGTCCTCATTCGCTTTGTACGCCATCGTTCGGAAGTCGAAGTCCGGTTCGATTTCTAAGATAGCCTCTTTTAATTCATCGACCTTTAGTTTTCCGATTACCTTTTCGTCATCGCCTTTGTGCATTGCTGGATTTTCCATAATCGCTCGCACCAAATCCGCTTTGAGCAAATCTTTATATCCGACCAGTGTTTTGGCTGTGCTACTGGTAATTTTTCCCTCGCGCCACTTGAACCACGCCTCTGATTGCTGTGTAAACTCTGTAATGATTTTTGTCATATTAATCTTGATTATCTTGTTCTAATTTCGTTCGTAACTCTCCACCGTATTCGATAATCGTTTGATGATTCCGAATCTCCAGTGGTAGCGCTAAAAATGTTTTGGTAAGTTCGTCCATTGTTTTTGCACTACTCATATCCGCTTGAGCCTGCTCGATTTGTTCGTCACTAACTTCTACGTTTGCTGGTTTTGCCTCATTGTATTTTTGCTCGAACTCCTCAGCGATGTACATATTTTTCGCCTCCTCAGGGCAAGCCATTCTGATTGCGTGCGCCTCAGCGACTTTAGATATCATCGTGTGGGGTTTGCTGAGCCATAGGTTTTTCCCCGTGCTGTATTCGCCCCAGTACACTTTGGCGGTGAAGTCTCCGACATACGTGCCAGTCATCTTTTTGATGGTCACTGAACAAGCTAATATGTTGCCGTCAGCGTCACGCTCGAATACTGGTTCATCTTTACCTACTACTCCACTGCGCGCTCCGACCTTACGAATGTGTCCGACCGAAGTGATAATTTGCACGGTTGGACCTTTGCCGTCTTTACCGTTGTATTTCACTGCGTAGATGTTTCCGATTAAAATATCTCGCAGGTCAAACTCCATCATTCGCGCTTTCATAATCGCCTGCCGAAGCAATGATTCATCGAAGCCCTCGAACGTGGTGCTAATAAGTGTCCCGACTGTTTCTTTGTCTGCCAGCGTTAGGTCGATTTCTTTTGTGATCTCTGGAATCGACAATGCTGTTTTTTCTTCTGACATAAATTATTTGGTGTTAATGAATTTGGTTAAATGCTCTCCTAAAATGATGTACCGGTGTTTTTGCTCAGTGCCAACATTTTTCGCCTCGATTCGTTTGGTGCGAATGAATCGCAACATCATCTGCAGTTTGATTTCTTTTGAAGTCGCTTTAGTGATGCTGTCGATGAATCCGTTTTCTACAATTTCCTTTGGGGTGTACCACTCAGTTTTCTTAATTTTTTTCATACTGCGCTCTTAATTCGTCTTGCACCATTTGGTCATACATCCGGTTGCACTGTCTATAAAACTGTCCATTCGGCTGGCAATGTTTATCGTTGATGCGTTGCTCTTCGAGTTGCTCGATGCGTTCCACCGGTGTCATTGATAACCGTTCGCGCTCTATCTTCAAGTCAATCAAACTGATGATTGAAAATATGGTTACTACGAACATAATTGCTATTAAAATTGGTACTGCTATTTCTTGTCTCATATTGGCAATTTGCTACTGGCTAAAGTCTCCACCATACTCTCGATCGTTGCGCTCCAATTGGTGTTGTACAAACTGTCACTGTCGGTGATGTGAGTCCGGCTGATCTGTGAGCCGTCCTCAGCTGTGATTGTTAATGTGATTTTTTGCTCATCTCCCATACGCTCTAAATTATTCCGTTTTCTTGAAACTCATCAGTCAATCCGTAGATGCGCCCAAGGTTAATAAATACTTCGCTCCACTCCATAATTTCGCCGTAACTGAGTGATTCCTCACTTGCCCAGTTTTGGTAATCTATGGCGAACTGTTTTGCTTCACCTCTTGATTTTATTTCTCTAGTTTTATCCATAGCTATTCTTCTATCTGGCAAATGCACATTTCATCATATCCAGCTCCGACTTCGCACCGTCCCCACTCGTCATAACTGTCACTGATGACTGTTCCTGCGCCGTCACATATTTCGCAGGTTTCTGTGTCTACCGGCATCGTATTCGCTTTTTGTGTTCTACTAATCCGTCTGCCCACTGCCTCAGTACCACTTTGATTCCGGTTGCAGTCTTGCAAATGTAATCTGTGTATTCTGGTTTTTCGCTTAGCGTTTTGCTAACTGCGAACTGGTTGCCGTTGAATGCTATATTCATTTTTTTATGTCTTACCTGTTAATGTGTTGACCCTCTTATTATCGCGCGTTTTGTATGAAAAGTAAAGTGTATGACTGTGGGTAACTGAATTATTTAGTGCAGTTCCGGAGCGCATTGGGCAATGAAAAAGCTCCCCGAGGGGAGCGATTCCGAGAGTACCTTGCGGTATTCATTAACAGGTAGCCTTATGCAGTAAGGCGAACTCTACGTTACCACGACTAACAAATCGTAGCAACGGTGCTAGTGCTAGAGACTGTTGGTACGCAGTGCTGCGGTGTGTATGTGAATGCTGGACCGTTCGTGAGTACGAACATTAGAGCAAGTGCTGTTGGAAGAATGATTTTCATATATGAATTAATTACTTTGTAACTATGCCTGTTTCTTTTCGGTTTGTAAAGGAGCTTTGACCCCAAACTTTTTGCCGATATTCTCTCGAATCTTTTTAATGTTTTCCTGTTGAGCTTTGGTCAGTGGTTTTTCCGCCGGTGGCGAACTGGTTTTTTTCTCTGCATCTATCTGAGCCTGTTTCCACTTCTCGACTCGCATCACTGTTTTGTCTTTTCCGTAGTACCAGATTCCCTTGCGTACGAACTGTTTTGGACGCTGAGTTTCAATCCAGTTGAGGTACTGATCCTCAGTCATCACATCCTCGATGCCACTGGAGTTGGTTTGTATCTGTTCCTCACGAATCATAATCCAGCCCTTATTATGAATCGCCTCCATCACCGCTTTGATTTTTTCCGGCGTGTACTTGACCTCGTACATATGACCGTTGAACTTCACAATGTAAAAATAACTAGGCACCATAGATTTTCTTTTTATTCTGCATTCCGTTCGCCTGTAATGGGAACAGTCCCTGATAATCATTCTGAATCGATTTGTCGATTATTTGCTGTTGCTCATCGTGCGTATATGCCAGTAGAACTTTCCACTGTTTTTTCGCGGCAGCATCGGTGATTGTTTTGCGTTTGGTTTTGGTTCGGTACTCGGACCATTCTGCCCACGCCTCTGTATTCAATCCATCCGGCAACTCGATAACTACGATTTCTTTTTTCGGTGCGCGTGGCACTTTTCGCTTTTCTACTCTCACCTTGGCAACGATTTCGCCGTTGTACTCTGGAACTGATACTCCAAACTCTTCGAGCATATCTCTGAACGCCGGTGTTCCGTGTTCCAAAAAGTATTCCAGCTTTTCGATTGGCACATCCTCTCTGAGCTCGCGCTCTATTCCTTTTCGGGTGTTGCCGTTGTTGATGTTCTGATGCTTGATGGTGTTCAATACGCATACCCAACCATCGTGGTATATAACTTTGCGGTCTTTTCCCAGCCGTGTAAACAGCTTTTCCAGCATATCCTTACTGAATCCGGTGTCGAGCGACATCAGCCGTTGCGACATCTCGTATATACCGCACATCTGCGCCTCAGGATTGGTGAATAAATAAATGTAAAGTAGTTTTTCGCTAGGGTCTAACTTTTCTATGTAAGAGTCCCGCCAAAACTTGGTACCGAAGTACCTGCTTTTTGATGACATATCTGCTAATTTGTTTACCTGTTAATGTAACTTCCCAAGTATGCCTTGCTGTGCGTGGAAGTCAAACACCGTTCCTGTGGGCAACCTGTGGGGAACTACTGCAATAACGCTGAAATAGGCATCTCAGCAGGGAATCCGGTGTGCTCAATCACGTATGCGTAATATGCTGACGGCTGGTTATTGTCACTGCTCGGAGCGTACACGTTGAAGAACTCCAGCAAGGTCATATCCGGTGTGTAGACTCTGGACCTGCCATCTGCAGCGATTGTGATTTGGTGTCGGCAAGCCTCGCGCCCTTGCTGGTAGGTATCAAAATAAGCGAATCCAGCTAGTTTTCCAGTTTGGTATGCGCTCCACCTGAGGTTGCAAGGGTTGTTATTTACCTGCGCGCGTGAGCCTGCGTAGAAGCCCTCTAATTCCTGAATAATATTCACAAGGAGGTTGATCCTGTCGATTGATGTTTCGCGTGGAACGCTCTCGAGCTGAGGCGGTTCTGGCGGTGTATATGGTTGCTCGGCGATTGTGTTCGGTACTCCGAATCCTAAAAGCAGAACAAATGGTAGTAAGTATTTCATATTGTGGCTCATCTCTTGAGTCGGTTGCTGTGCAGAATGGTGGGGTGGGGGGGTCGTATTATTATACCCCGAATAGGTTAAGTTTAGTTTAGTTATGTTTAGTTTAGTTATGTTTAGTTGTGGAGCACCTTGGTAGTCCCTTGCTACCCTCTTACACAAAAACACCCTCCTGTGGTGATTGGGGGTGCTTTTGCATACAACGCAGAGCCTTACCTTTACGGTAAAAAAGTGGGAGTCTAGCTATAACGACTCCCGTATTCCTGTGATGGGTTCATCTTGAAGTGAGTTGCAAGGAGTCCTAGACCTCCGAGAATGATTGGAAGTAGTCCGGCTGGGATTACGCTCTCGATTGCCTCTACCCCTCCGATGAGGAACATAACTAGAACTGTCCAGTTTGTTCGTGATGTAAGTAGTTTTTTCATATGTGTATATTGTATCATATTAAAGACCCTGTTTTTGCCTAAGTAGCAAAACTTGAATCAAAAGTTGTAAATATTTGATGTACATTTTCAGGTATTCCGGTGAAACATTATCGGTATTATCTTTGAATCCGACCAGTCCATCGAGTACCTGCTCTAAGTATTCTCTCACCTCAGGCGGTTTCGCTGAGGCATTGTAGTTTGTTACCTCGCGGTGATAGAACATATTATTCCGGTTGTATCGCGCGCCGGTTTGTTTTCCGATGTGCTTTGTCAACCAGACTCCAGCATCGCGCTGTTCCTGTGTAAGTTGGCTCTGACCCCTCCGAACGAACGCGATTTGGATTGCTTTTCGGTTTGGATTGACCAGCCCGAAGTATGCTGAGGCTCGAACATTCATCCGTGATGTCGCTCCTGCGCCCCACGCGCCTCGTGACAAGTCGATAAGCTGGTATATGGTTCCGTCTTCATCAATGATGAAATGGTAGCTCAGGTGTCTGATTTTGAGCGTGTCGTACGCGCCCTGATAGTTAGTCCCGAGTGTGGTGTGGAACATCAAACTGTCACCGGTGGTTTCGGCAAAAGAATATTCGTTTTGCGGTTCCAGTAGTGTCTGTTTGATTTGCATTTTACTTGCTGTTATCCAGCTTTATCATTACTCGCTCCAACACTTTTGCCGTGTCATTCATCGCCTCTGTATTCTGAGATAACTGCGCGAGGATTGTGGTTCTGACTTCTGACTCTACAAGTCTGATTTGGCTCTCACGTTCTAACACTGCTGATTCGTGTC
>Ga0136596_1001267_pt1 | contig 11556 bp, 11 predicted proteins | sample AntRauTorcE11897_FD_101387 | JGI IMG/M metagenome (GOLD analysis project Ga0136596, IMG submission 101387) | Saline lake microbial communities from Rauer Islands, Antarctica - Metagenome Torckler E11 #897 | ecosystem: Environmental > Aquatic > Non-marine Saline and Alkaline > Saline | place... | reverse complement strand
TGTATTCCGCCGGGTTGTGATTATCCATCCGCACGTCAAATGCGATGCCTTTCATGTGCATGCTGTTCTTCGCCCCACCGACTGCGCGGTTATGTTCTGGTGAGCGATACCCGCTATTGACGATCATGGGTTTGCCCACGAGGTCACGCAGCGCTTGCAGCTTGTCCAGCGCATCCGGCACAACCATCAGCTTGCCAGTCCCCCGGCACGCAATCTCCTGCGGGCTGAACGAGGGCCAGCGCCATTCGCTCATGGGGTAGTCTTTCCAGTTTGCGTATATCTTGGTCACTTTGCCATTCCCCTTAGCAGCGTCTTTATGTCCGACCCAATTTCATCAAGCCTGCGATCCATGCGGTCTCGACTTTCTTTCGCGGCTTCCATGTCCTCTCTGCGCTGCGTCCAGAGGCGCTTGATTTCAGCGGCGTTTGAAACCCCGCGCGCCTCCAATCGAACCAGCCAAACCACCACGGAAACAGCGACCGCGAACAGGGTCCAGAACTCCCTTAAAACATCCATATCGGCCCCTTAAATTTCATTGCCGCCCATATCCATAAGGGCCGCCCGAAAGCTGCCCGGTGTGTAGTGGTGCGGATCTGGCAGCCCCATTGCGTAGGCCATTAATTCGCTGCAAAACCACGCTTGGCGCATTTGCAGATTGATCGGCGTCCAGCAAAGCAGTGCGCCAAGCGTGTCATACCGCTTGCCGACTTCGGGGATGATCCGCTTGTGTATTTTTCCAGCGTGGCCCGGCACCTCGACAAATTCCCAATGCCCAGGCGTCCACTCCATGATTTTGCAGCGGACTTTGTGGCCGTCGCGCTTGGATGCACTGACGGTCACATTCGCGGCCTTGACCGGGCCAGCGGTCAGATACTCGACATGGCTCTCGGGGTGTCCCGTCGCGGCACGGATGATCCGGTCGCGCCAGTCGCCCGGCGCGATATAAAAGGCAAATGTTGGCATGTGTTATCCCTGAGCTTCGGGGCTTTTTTCGATGCAGCGAATGATATTGGACAGCGGCATCGACAATTGCAGCGTATTGCTCTGGAGTAGAAGCTAGGTCCAATTGACCATCAATGCTAAGAAACAACGTATTCACTTCATCAGCAATCGCAGCGGATGCTAGAGGGCCAAACCCCGGCATGGGTCAGGCCGTCCAGTGGCTGTCGAGCCAGTAATCGTTCGGGATCGGGTCAAGCGCCTCGATTACATCGGACGCGGTGCGGATAACAGCAACGCTGGCCCATATTGCAGAGCCCGCAGCCCACGCCGCCTCTTCGGCTGCAGTCCAGTTGTCGCGGCCCTTTTCCGCCAGAATTGCCGCTTGAGCCGTCAGGTTTCGTTGCTTCCATTCTGGTGCGATTGCCAAGATCCGGCGCGCTGCTTCGGCCCTAACGTGGGCCACGGTTGGGGTTGTCGTTGTGACGGTCCACGCAAAGACGTAACCAGCACCGGTCAGCGTTGGCACGGCATCCAGGGTTGCGCTTTGGTTTGGCGCGAGGTCCGGCTTGGCTGCTGTCGTTGGAACAAAGAACCCCTGCGCTTCACAGTTTTCCGCGTTCATCCCTTCGCGCCGTGCCTCGCGGCCTGTGCGGTAGAGCGTGCTGGTGTTTGGATTGTAGAACATCAGGTAAATCCAATCGTGTAAGTGTTGCCGTCGAAGATGCGCTGCGTGCCATCGCTGAAGTTATAGGCGTCGTAGCCGTTCGTCGTATGGGAGTAGGTCAAGGTGTAGCTGACGGCGTCTATGGATATTGTGGATAGTCCGGTGTTGTCGTCAGTAACGACAACACGGTTAATGGCATACCCTACGAACACAATGAGACTAAAAACTGCCCCAACTACGCCACCACCGGGGGCAGACGTGTTGCCAAGCGAACCACAAGTTGAAAGGCCACTTACAGATGCATAGTCAGAGTCGATATACCCTTCGTAGTCGCCTGATCTGCCCGCCACAAGCGTTGGCACGGTAGCAAAAACTGTTGTATCGGCAAAGGGAATCAGCATTACGTCAGCGCCTTAATTGTCAGGACCGACTGGCCGCCGTTCTTGATAATCGAAAAATTGAACACTGCAGCATCCGTCGTCGCGTAGTCGTCCCCGTCTACCAGATCAAAACCGCTGGTTGTGATCGTCCCGGCGCTGGCCCCGTTGGTGACTGTGATGATGATGGCGCAGCTTGAGGACGTGCTAGGAGGCGCGAGCGTAAACGCACCGTTTGCAGTGAGGGTCTTGAAGTTTTCCTCGCCAGTGTCGTCTACTTCCGGCGTCACAGTCCCGCTTGAGATCGTGCCGAGTGCCTGCGCATCGCTGTCAACGCCGCCGGTAAGCGTGACCGACCCTGCAGTCCCGATATCGCCAGTATCGCCTTTTGGGCCTTGTGGGCCTTGTGGGCCTTGTGGGCCGGGAACAGTGCTATCCTCACCGTCAACGCCGGGATCACCTTGGACGCCCTGAATACCCTGTGGTCCAGTGTCGCCTTGCGCGCCTTCCGGCCCTTCTAGGCTCGTGAGCCAAGCTGCTTCTGTGCCGACAAAACCACCGGCTACGGCTCGCTCGTATGCGCTATCACCTTGCACGCCCTGCGGACCCGTATCGCCCTGTGGCCCTTGAACAGTACTGTCGGCACCGTCGGCACCGTCGGCACCGTCCGCACCATCGGCGCCGCGCAGATCGCCTGTCGCAAAGCCTAGACCGTCTGCGCTCGCGAAGGTAATGACGCCTGTGCCGCTGTTGTACGTCCCGCCGGTGAAGCCGTCGCCGTCTGTCCCGTCTGTTCCGTCGGCCCCCGCGTCGCCCTGCGGCCCGCGAATGTCGCCTGTTACAAAGCCCAGCCCATCCGCAGAGGCGAACGTGAGCACACCGGTTCCGGCATTGTAAGTGGCTCCGGTCCATCCGTCGCCATCTGCGCCATCTGCGCCGTCCGCGCCTGCTGCACCCCGGATATCAATGGCGTCCGCAATAAGAGCCTCAAGGCCACTTGCCCCGATGTAGTCATCAACGTCAGGCTTGGTCGCGCCTGTCCCACCGCCCGTCCAATCGGTGATCTGTAGAACCCGGCGCGCCCCATCGGATTGCACAGTCAACTCAGGCGACCAACCCTGCGGCCCCTGCCCTGCATCCACTGCAGATTGCAGCGTGCCTCTGAGTCCGTTGAGGATAGTCACAAGCGTGGCGTTTGTCGCCTCAAGAACGTCTACGCGATCAGATAGAACTGTCATTTGGGGGCCTCCGGCCAATCAATGTTGCGTGGGTCTGGGGTGTTGGCAGGCAGATCGCGCAGGGCTTGCCGATACTCGCGCCACGCCACTTGATCGACGGGGGCGTCGGGCATTTGCGTCCAGTCCGATTGCGTCAGAAGCGCCGCGCGCTTTGATCGCATTTGACGTTTGGCTTTTGCCATTTCCTGAGCATCAATATCTTTGCTGCGTTTTTTAATGATCCGGCCATTGGCTGATACGCGATGCGATTCCGCATCAATTACCACCTTGCATTTAGCGACTGCGTACCCTCTTGGGGCAGTCATGGCAGGGTCATACGGGGCATGGCAAACGCACACAATTTCACCAGTCGCAATTTCATAAGTGACAGACGGCATTAGCGGAACCTCCCGAATGCTGATATATCTGCGCGGCATGTAACGTTGCCATTTTCCCCTCTCCAATAAACATCTATCCTGTAAAAATTGGCCGTTGAAAGAGGGTTGGTTAAATTGAGCTTAAAATATGTAACATTCGGGTAATCAGAAATTGCTGTCATTCCATAGCGTTCCTTAAAAAGCGTAGGAGTAAACCCAAACCCACCTTCGATCTTAAAGCCCCAATCTTGCGCCCCGGAAGTATACCCCTGCTCAAAATTTACCGAGACAAAAATATCAGCTGTCGTGTCGCCGGGAACACGGATATCGACATTCCCCATAAACACATCGGAGCCAGTGCCAGTCTTGGTTGAGCCAGAGGAAAAGTCCGCAAAAGTCACTGAATTACCGGCAATGTTGAGCGTATCAACAGTCAGGTTTGATATAAAACCTGTATCCGCCGCGAGATTGTCAATCACAGCCTGATTGATTTGGGTCAGGCCAGTGATTTGCACATAGTCCGCTGAAATTCGGGCAGTGCTGACTGGGGTGCCGCCTACTCCATCCTGAACGCTCACAAGCTCAAGAATATTCGAGTTGTTCAACTCAAAGACATAGCCAGCCTCAATGCCGTCTATGGTGGCTTCTGCGAATGCCGTAGCCGTCGCGAGCGCGGTCAGTGATCCATACTTGGCACTTATCTCAGTCTCAACAGCCGCGACCGCCCCGTCTGCGTCAACCTTGACGGCCTGTACATCGGCCACGGTCGCGCCAAGTGAAGTGCCGTCGGGGTTTTCAATCGTCGCCTTTAGCGTCTGCACCGCCGTAGATATGGCGCTGTCGGTATCAACTTCCGTCCGATAGCTTTGCACCAATGTTGCGCCAAGTGATGTGCCGTTGGGATCTTCTAGTTCTGCTTGGAATGTAGTGAGCTGCCCCGCTATGGCTCCGTCGGTATCAGCCGAAGTGTAGTAATCATTCGTAATGGTCGCATTTGTGGTTTCGGTGAACTCCCGCGAGATAACCGTCAGGGCGGCTCCGGTCACATTCTGCGCGGCTAGTATCGCGTCTGTGATCCGAGTGTCGTTGAGAAGCTGAAAGACACTGCCGCTCGTGAGCGTTTCGAGCGCCTGATCGTGACGCTCAAACGCCTGATCGACGCGGAAGTTGTAGGCGTCCACAATGTCCTTAGCTGTGAGCCTCACATCGCCAGTTGTCACAGCGATCCAAGCCGTCCAATCCGCGGGCATGTCCGTCACATAGCGCGCGCGCACTTCGTAAATTTCATCAGGCACCAAACCGTCAGTCGTAACCGTCTGGCCATCGCGCGCGCCTACAGTGCCGGAGGTGACAAGGTTGACCGTATCGCCCGCCAACCTGACCTCGTACTTCAGCAGATCAGCACTGAGCGCTTCATCGGCAGGCCATTCGATCTTGATCGCAGGGCGGCGGGCCGTGCCGTCGCCATCCTCGATGTTAAACGCGGTGACCGTGAGCGTCGGCACGATCCGCGCGGGGATGGTCAGGCCGTTTGTCGGGTCGGGCGCGGCCACATCGTCGTCAGTGTCCCATGCGACATCGCCCGCCTCGCGCTCGCGCACCGTGACAAATTGATTGAGCGTGTTCGGGCGGTCCTCGACTGCCGTGATTTCAAACACCTTCGACGTGTAGCCATTCGCCGTGCTGGTCCAAGATATCGTATCCAGCGGCTCCAGTAGGGCGAAAGACGGCGGCAAGACCATGCGATGAACACGGAATCGCCGCTGGTCCTTGATATATGCCGTGAGAAGCTGCTGCGCTTGGCTCTTACTGCTGACCGCAGGCAGACCCACATCGACGGTCAGGCGGCGGCCCCCATCGTCAGTTTCCCACGTCGCATTCAATATCGCGTCGGCGCTGCGGCCTTCCCACACGTCGGCTGGCTCAACATAGGTGCCAGTGATCGCATTGAACGTATTTTGCAGGCCGGGGAATGGGTCATAGCTGGCCGGTTCGGTGATCATAAAATCATCATCGGTCAGGCTCATTACGGGCGACGCAGGCGCACCAACGCGCACCCGAAACACACCGCCAAATTCGCTGATCTGCGCAAAGCTGGAGCGGTTCATCTCCTCGATGACTTCGACCGGCTCCATTGCACCGGTGTTGATTTCAAATCCTGCGACGTACTGCTTGCGATCACCGATCAGCACGTCGCACTCATTCATGGCCGCGAACCAGTTATCCAGCGGCAGATCCTCGGCAAGCACTTGGCCGCCGTAGATATCGCCGCTAGGCAGTGTGATGCCGCGCAGGATGTTGTAATTGATCACCTGCGGGTTGCCGCTGTATTCCCAAGTCGAAGGCGTGGCCCAGCGGTGCGCGCCAGATCCGCCCACACTGGTGTCTTTGCGCGGGTCGTACAGGCTGATGCCCTCGGCCTCGAACCGAACGCTAGGCAGGCCGGTGTAGATCTCGCGGTTAAGCGGGAATTCCAAAACCGCGAACGCCGTGCCTTCTAGAATATGATCGTTTGTCCACGGCCGGTCAGGGTGCGACCCGTAGTTGGTGACAAGCTGCGAGAATGCCGTTGTCTGCGTGCCGTCGAAGAACCAAAGCCAGCCGCGCGGGTTGCCTGCCTCGTCAAAGCCCAGATCAGCAAAATCAAGCCGCGACGCATCATCCGAGCCCTCAGTCAGATCGGTATACTGGCCGTCGATAATGACACGGCCTGTCAGCCCTTCGATCGGTATATTCGACACTTCGATGATGTAGGTCAGGATGTTGTTGTCGGCTCCGCGCGAATAAGCAGGCGCGACAGCGTGACCCTCAGCCGCGTACGTGCCGACGATGAATTTCTGCGGGGTGGTGTCGCCAGCCGTTGTCTGCTCCGTCTGGATGCCAGTGGGCTTGATGCCTTTGGGCTTCTTTGCGAACAGTTGACCGACGAGCGAAAGGGCAGTGCCAATAACGAAATTCGTGACAAAGGTTGCAACCGCTAGGGCAGTAGCGGCACTCACGGCAAAGGCATTACCAACAACCGTGGCAATTGCCGCCGTTATAGGATCAGCATGGGCCAGCCCCGGCGCAACGATAAAGGCAACGAGGATCGCGAAAAACATGATCATACCGTAAATGCCCTTTCAGCCTTTAGGCGCGACACATGAGCCAGCCCGTCAGGACGTAGCACAAACACGCTGTCAGCGGCAACAATGCCAAGCGCGCGGCCTTCGACCACGGCCAAGTCACCAATCTGCGCAAGGGCTGGTGCAATCTCGGTCAGGATTGATGCGGCAAGCTCGATGTGGCTTTCAAAGCCCTCAGATTTCAGCATTTCATCGCCGTCGCTCAGGCTGGTGTACCGCCCGCGCCATTGCTGCGCGTGGTCAATGCCCGTCGCCACGCGGACCCACCCGGCAACGTAAAGTGCGCAGTCATGCGAACCGGGCGCAAACCGCCGCGCGCGCACAGCCTCAAAATAAGCGTTCAGCTTTTCCACACGCGTCATATTATTTACCGTCCGTATTGAGGCCGAGCGCTTCTTGCGTGACGACGGTCGCAGGGGCGACTGCTCTGGCGTTTTTCACGCCCCAGAAAACACCAACTGCCCCGGAGATGGACGCATATTCCCTGCCCCGGTCGGTCGCGCTTATGCGGCGCTGCGCCTCGTCTGATTTTTTGATCGTCAGCGTTTTGGTCAGCGCACGGGACGCGGAAGCGACTGTCAGCATGACGCTATCGGTTCCGCCCTCGGCTGGCGTCGGCACTGGCATTTCGTCCACCCAGCCCTTCATCACGCGCACCGGATCGCCGATCAGCACGCCCTTTTCGGGATCAAAGAAAACCCGGTGGACCTCGATAGGGGCGAGGCGCGCGTCGTATCCGTGAATAAGCTGGATCACCTCTGGCGGTATGCCGGACAGGCTCACTTGCTGCATCCGAACCTGCAGCCCGACCTCGCCCGTGATCGGTGCAATGCCTAAAAGCGTGCCAGCGCCGGTGTACGTGCGAGACGCGCCGCCGATAGTAAAGCTGCGCGCATCCAGCCCATTCCAGAACCCGACCGCTTCAATCGCCCCGCTGCTGCGATTGCGCGCTCTGATCCAGACGAGATGGCGGATTTGCACGCCTGAAGTTGCGGCGAGGTGAGCCTCTACCGCTGTGCCGTAGTCACGCATTGATCACCTCAAGGTCTGGACGAATGAGAACTGCTTGCCGCTCGATATGACGGCCCTGTGCGATCCAAAGCCGGGGTCTGGCAGCAGCACAGCCTTCATCGGCGGTTTTATCAATGTGACCGCCGCACCAGCGCTTGCGCCGGGCTGAATGAACGGGGTGACTTCAAACGTGTCAGTGCCCGACGCATCCTCAACAAGACGATGCAACGCGTAGCGCGTCGGGCTGCTGCCATAAGTCCAACCGATCAGATCACCTGCGCGCAGGCTGAACCCATTGGGCAGGCCATTCAGGGCCATTACGCGGGCATCAGTGGAACTGAGTGACCTGATAGTGACCGTCGCGCTGCCTGTGATTGAGCCGGTCAGATCATCGGCGGGATATGGCTTGGATGGATCGTAGACCAAAAAGCTAGATCCGGCCCGATCCAGAACGGATAGCAGCGCGTCGAGCGCCCCAGCGTCAGCCCGGACATTCGTCGGAGGTGTTTCAAACGACCCGCGCCAAACAGAATCGCCCAGCGAGGCCGATAGCTGTGATCCGCCCGCCGTCCGGCCCATCTGGCGCGGGTTATTGATCCGGAACTCAGCAACAGTGATTTTCGTCTTATCCTGAAAGGCGGCAAGGGAAAGGGGATAGGTCAAGGCCATTTAACCGCGCCTCCGTGGATCACTGTTGATGCGGTTCACGCTGCCGGGCAGGGTTGAGCGGTCATAACTGCTAAGGCCCTGGCTGGTCACTCGTACTGCAATGCCTTGAATTTGCCCCTCCTGCTGGGCACTGAAGCCCTCGGGCGCGACGATGGTAATGGTCGCATTGCCGCCTACATTGCCGCCGCCCATCATGCGGGCTGTATCTGCTCGGGAGGTGACGCGCGCCGGGCCTTGAATGAACTCGGGGCCACGCTCGCCTGCGATACCGAACTGGCCGCTTGGGATCATCCCTCCGCCATCAAAGAAACCGGCGAAAAAATCACTCAAGACGCTGCCACCGCCTTTGCCGTTGCCGCTGAAGATCGCGCCAAATGCGTCGTTTATCATCACGTTGCCAAGCTGAGTGAGCAATCTGCCCAGCCCGTCTGACAGGCTATTAGCGCCCATTAGCGCGTCGGCAAATACAGTAGACAGTCCGTCGCCGAAGTTTTGCGCCGCGCGGTCAACTTCGTTGAATTTCTCGTCGGCCAGATCCACAGCAGCGTTGAATGCGTCTTGGCTTATCTTGCCCGCATTCAGCGCCGCACTAAGCTCGTTGACCACCTGCGCATAGGTTGTGGCTTCTCTGTTGACTTGGCTCAGGATGGATTGGGCCGCGCGGGCGGCTTCGGTTAGTTCGGTGACGCTGGATGCCGCGCCACCGCCGCCACCGCCACTGCCGCCGCCACCGCCGGTTGCATTTATAGTGGTTAACAGAGAGGACCGCTGCTCCATCAGGCCGACGCGCTCTTTTTCGAGCGCAATTTCTTTTTGCAAACCATCCAGCGCAGCATCGCGAAAACCGGGAGTTGACTGCATGGCGGATTGAAATTCTGGGCTAGACCTTATTTCAGCCTCACGCCTCGCACCCGCTACTTCTTGCGAGCTTCCGCCACCAGACAAAGCGCTAACTTCCGCACGCAATCCAGCTATGCCAGAACCGCGCCCAAGATTGGCGACAAAGGCTTGAGCTTCGCTGGCCGCCCGGCCCATTTCATTGGCGAGGCCACTGGCCGCGCCAGATGCGGTGTTCAGGTTAGTGGACACATCTTCCGTATTGTCGTCCAACGTAACAGTCGCGCCGTCTGCATCTGCAAGATAAGCTTTGAGAATATCCAATTCTGCGACGGCTTTGTCGTACTCGGGGCCAATACCGCCAGCCGCATCAACTATTTCCTGCTGGGTGGCAACGGCCACTTGCAGCTTGCCAATCCAATCTTTGTAACTTGCAAGATTTTCTGGTGACAATTCAATGCCAGAACTCACCAGAGACTGGTAAGTTCTGATTACATCGTTTGCTTGCTGCGCGGTGTTGGCTGCGTCCCTGTATGCCTCAGAAGTTTTAGCTAGAGAAACAGCTTCTTGGCGGTTAGCCTCAATGCCGCGCAAAGTTGTTTCGACCAAGGCGATTTTCGAACCCAAAACATCGTAAGAAACTTCCCCCATTTCCAGCAGACGGTTTGAAAGCTGGAGCGCCTGCTGAGCTTCTTGGTTCATGGCTGTCGCCGCGTTCAGAACCGCCTGCGCTACCGGATCGTGCGCAGTGAAGAACCCTGAAACACCCTCTGTCAGTGTGGTAAGGCCGCGCGTAAATCCTGTGACAATTTTCAGTGCTGTCCGAAGCACGGCAGTCAGTCCGGCCTCGCCCAAAGCAATCGCCAGACCGGCCAGAGCGGATGCAGCGGCCAAAGCATCACCGCCAAGGTTGTCGCGGAATATCGCCGCGCCATCAGCAGCAGCGCCGCTCGCCGCTTCAATAGCGGCGCTGAACGTATCAATCTTATTCCCGGCGTCGATCAGAACAAGCGCGCCGGACGCCGCCTCGCGCCCAAATATCTGCATCGCGTCGGCGGTGCTTACGCCTGCCATACCTAACGCTTCCATTGCCTTGGACAGGCCAACAGTCTCTGGATTAACGTCAGCGGCGGTCAGTCCATACGCAGCGAGCACATCCTTCGCCTGCTTAGTTGGCCCAGCCAAGGACGCCAGCACACCGCGCAGGGCAGTACCGGCCCGCTCGCCTTGAATGCCAGCGTCGGACATAATGCCGATTGCCGATGCTGTATCCTCTAGGCTAATACCCATTGCAGCCGAGATTGGCGCGACCGTTGCCATTGCGCCGCCAAGCTGGGTGACAGACGTATTTGCCCGCGTGGATGTCGCTGCCAATACGTCGGCAACGCGCGCGGCCTCTTGGGCCTCTATGCCAAAGCCGGACATAATGTTGGAAGCAATATCAGCAGCAGTCCCAAGGTCCAGTGCGGCCACCGTGGCGAGGTCCAGTACCGCAGGAATAGCCGCGATAGATTCGGCCGCGTTAAATCCGGCCATGCCCAGAAATTTGAGGCCGTCCGCCGCCTGCGACGCGCTGAATTCTGTCGTGCTGCCAAGGTTTTTGGCTACATCCCGCAGTGCCTCAAGTTCAGCAGTGCTGGCCCGCGTGATTGCCGCAACCTGCGACATTGACGACTCAAACTCGCGGATAATGCTGACGGCCTTGCCCAGCGAAAGCACCGCACCGACGGCAGCTGTTGCAGCAAGCGCCATAGCCCCAAATGCAGCCTTAGATGTTTTGCCCAGCTTGGTCGCCGCGCCTTCTGCACTGCGGCCTTCCTTGCCAAATTTATCCAGATCGCGCGTGGCGGTTCTCGCTTGGCTGCTATCGACTCGAAGCGCCAGCTCTGCGATGTCGGTCATGTGCGCGTCCTTCTGTCTAGGCTATTCGCCCGTTATCACCTTGAGCGCCTTCGTCGTCTGCGCGTCGAATATCTCAAGATCACGCTTTGATTTAGGCCAATCCCACGGCGCATCCGTGCTGCGATTGTTTGAGCGGTGGTATTCGCCAACATAGGCATCTGAGGCCAGCAAGGCCGCGTCTACCTCGATGGGCGATATCAACCCGCATGTGGCGGCGACAAATTCCGATATCTGCCCGGCGGTGATTGCCACCACGCTGCCCTCACCGCGCATGGCGAAAAGGCCAACCCGGTGCAAAACGTGGGCCGCGTCAACCTCGTATGGCGATATCAGACCGCATGTTGCGGCGACAAGTTCCGCTATCTGTCCGGCAGAGATTGCAACCACGCTGCCCTCGCCGCGTGAGGTAAACATCCCAACCCGGCGAAGGATATT
>Ga0136596_1001266_pt1 | contig 11565 bp, 12 predicted proteins | sample AntRauTorcE11897_FD_101387 | JGI IMG/M metagenome (GOLD analysis project Ga0136596, IMG submission 101387) | Saline lake microbial communities from Rauer Islands, Antarctica - Metagenome Torckler E11 #897 | ecosystem: Environmental > Aquatic > Non-marine Saline and Alkaline > Saline | place... | reverse complement strand
AAGTTAGAAACATATCCTGGGATATGATCTTCAAGAGCTGATATCAATTCGATACTTACATCTCCTGCTGGAGAATTATCAAATGATCCTGTTGCTCCAACACCTGGAGATGTATTAGTTGCCAAGAAACCTTGTTCAATAACTGAAGCTATTGAATCTTGGTGATTAAAAGTATTTTTAGTTTCATTGAATCCCCAAGTAGTTCCACCAGAATCTAATGAAGACGTATCATTAGTTTGTCTGAATGATCTAAACATTGGAAAACCATCAATTCTAGAGAATCCTAAAAATTCAAGGATACCCTCTTTGTTATCTGGTGATACAAGATCATCAGTACCTCCACCTGCTGTTGTACTACCAGTACCTGTTAGGTTAAGGAAAAGTCTTTTAGTAAGACCACCAACTGTTTCAGTGATTCCGTTAGCTGTCATAGCATCTCTTAAATAAGTATAAAGAGTAGTTCTGTCAGCTGCTTCAGCTAAATTCACCTTAAATACTAATGGTTTTTCATTACCATCTTGTGGTGTATCATCATATCTAAAGTCGATATACATCAAGTCAATTTTCGGACCTGGAGAAGGCTTAACTGATACTAAGTCAAGACCAATTGTATGAGCTGCAATTTTCATTGCTACTGGTAACAATTGTTGACCGTAATCACCTGAACCTTGTGATCCTTGTCCTTGGGTAACTGTTGACCCTGGTGTTGTTCCTGGTTGTGCAGAAACTACTCCACCCATACCTGCAACATTACCTTGGTTGGCGTAAGATACACCTGCTGTTTGAATATTCTCGTTGATTGAGTGCATTTCTGCGTACTCAGACATCCAATCTAATCTTTCAGCCGTGTTCACTCCCATGTTCTCAAGAACTGGAGTCCACTTTTTTAATGCTTTGTTTTTGTCGATTTTCATCTTTTTTTCTTTGTTTTTTGTTATAGTTATATATTTATTGTAAAAACCCCTTTTTTTCCATTTTTGGACATTTTTAAGTATTTTTACTAAATATTCATTTAACTACACTATTTTATTTTTGGTATCTTATAGATTTTTAAATCTTTCCATAATACCTTCTATAGCATCATCTGACAATGAATCATCTTGAATCAATTTTGATTCTGATATCAATTGTTTTGATGGTGCTTTTGCCTTAATATTTCGAGTTAACCAGAAATGTTCAACTTGTTCTTCACTTGTTAATTCTGGATGAAGTTTAGCTTGTGATAGTATGCTAACCTTTCTCGATTCTTTCAGTTGTTCCCATTGAGGTTTAACTGTATCTGGCATTAACCTAATTAACTTCTCTTCTAACCCCTCAGATTTGAGAGAAAGAGCCTCTTGCATTAATTTAATAACATCATTAGAGGACATATAGCTACCCGTTTCGTTTATGTGAGCAACTACCTTTTCTTGTTCATCATTCTCTAAGTCATAGAAACTATTAACCTGAGATTTATTTAAGAACTTCAAGAAGTGATGTTCATTAGTTTCAGAAGCTTTTCGTTTTTTAGCTTCATTTATAAGTTTATCAATTTTTTTGTCTAAATTTTCAACAACACCTTCTGCACCTTCTTCGAGATCTTCATCGAAATCTTCATCATCAGCATCAGCGTCATCATCTTCATCAGAATCATAATCATCCATTTCTGGAGTTTCTTCTAATGTACCTTGTTCATCACCCAAATCATCTTCATCATCACAATCACAGTTTTCTTCTCCTTCTGGAAGTTCTGGAAGTTCTGTATCATCTTTGAAAATTGGGTTTCCATCTTCATCAAATTCTAATTCATCAGTATCTTCTAATTCATCAGTATCTTCATCTTCATCATCAATTACTTCAAATCCTTCATCTTCTGGAAGAGGGAATCTTTGATCACCTTCATCTTCGAAAGCTTCATTGATAGATTTATTAGTATTTAATTTTTCTACAATTAATTTTGAATAACCGATAGATTTATCAAGGTTTTCAGCTATATAATCTGAATAAGCAATGTTATCATCAAGGTTTTCAGCTATATATTCAGAGTAAGCAATGTTACCCTCTAAGTTTTCTGCAATATATTCAGAGTAAGCAATGTTATTATCTACATTTTCTGCGATATATTCAGAATATTCAATACTCTTATCTACATTTTCTGCGATATACTCAGAATATTCAATATTCTTATCTACATTTTCAGCAATATATTCAGAGTAAGAAATGTTCTTATCTACATTTTCTGCGATATACTCAGAATATTCAATATTCTTATCTAAATTTTCTGCGATATACTCAGAATAATTGATGTTTTTCTCAAGGTTTTCAGCTAAATAATCATTATGCTGTATTAATTTCCCTTGTGTTTCTTTCAAGCCAGTGTTTTCATTAACTACTACTTGCATTTTTTCAGCTAAATAGTCCAAATATTGGATTAATTTAGAGTGGTCCTCTTGTAAAGATTCATAATATGAAAGTAACTCTTCCATTTTTTTAGAATCTAACTTTCCAACCTTAACGGCTTCATTAACTTTTGTATTAGTAGTTTTAATTTCATCTACCAAGTACTTAGAGTAATCACCTAATTGCGATTTTGTTACTAGATCATTCTTGTTCATTGTGAATAATTCATTAATTTTTGATTCATCTGACATTTCGTAAATTCTGAAATTTGAGCTATCTGAGTAACCAACACTTTCGTTAATTGAACTCATTTTAGCTGAACCAAATCCAGGATCTGCAACAATGTCGTATGTGAATAATTTTTTCAAGCTTACAGTTCCATCACTCTCTGTGATACCAGCTGCTCTTGATGAGACGAATAATGGACAACCATCACTCACTATTGATCGGGCTTCTTTACCCCAATAGGTACTTAGTAATTGTATTTGACCATCTACTCTGTTAGATTCTTCTACATAATCAATTGATTTAATTATGTGAGAAGCCCTACTTAGAGAGGTGTCAAACACATCAGGATGGTCGAATTCTCCATAAACGACCCCAAGTGAATTCATTCTTTCCTTCATTTCATTTAATGCAGGAATAAACTTATCAGCTGTATAAATTCGTTCATTTCGATTCTTAACACCAAATTCCGTAAACGGACCACCAAGTACATATTTCTTTTCGCCGTCCACTACTGACTCATCAAGTCTACTTAATGACTCCGAAGTATTTTCAACGATTAATACATTCTTCATATATTTATGTTATTTTTATAAAGTATATATTACTCCTTGAAACCCCTTTTTTTCTATTTTCAACACATTTTATCTAAAACTTTAAATTATTATTACTTAACCATAAAACACTCCGAGGTTTTTTATATATAACCATAAAACACACCCATTTATGATTATAGATAGTGAAGTAGGAGTAGTAGTGAATTCCTCAAATTTCAAAAAATTCAAAGATGTTAAAGTTGGAGATATAGTAATGGTCAATCCTCAAAATCTAACTAGGGGCAGTCATACTAAAGTTAATATGTCATGCGATGAATGTGAGTCTGTGGGATATCTTAAGTGGAATTCCTATGTTAGGAATTATAAAGATGTTTATAAGAGTGGTGAGTGGTTCTGTAAGAAATGTAAATTAAGAATGAATAATCAAACTAAATATGGGGTTGATAATATATTTCAATTAGAATCTACTAAGAATAAAACAAAAGTGTCTGTTAGGGAAAAATATGGAGTGGATTTTATCTCACAGAATAGTGATATAAAAGAGAAGATAAGAGACACTAATATAAGAAGATATGGATCAGAGTATTATATGAGTTCAGAAGATTTTAAAAATAAAAGTATAGAAACCCTCAGTGATTATGGTGTTATTAACATATCACAATTGGATCATGTTAAACAGAAGAAGAAAGATAATTGGGATGGAAAAACCACACAAGAAAAAAATGATATCCATAAAAAAAGAAAGAAAACTAATATAGAAAATGGTAATAATTCCGGGATATCTATTATGGAAATGGAGGTATGTGACTATGTTAAATCAATATATGATGGGATGGTTATATCCTCAGATAGGGAGGTATTAGGTGGTAGGGAATTAGATATTTATTTACCTGATGATAAATTCGCTATTGAATTTAATGGGCTCTATTGGCATTCAGAAAAACATAAACCTAAGAATTACCATAAAGAAAAACATGATAGTTGTAGAGAGTTGGGAATTAATTTATTTCAGGTATATGAAGATGATTGGAAATATAGAAAGTGTATTATTAAATCTATGATATTCAATAAATTAAATAAGACCACTAATCGAATATATGCTAGGAAATGTGAAGTTAGGATTATAAGAGATGTGAGTATTATCCGTGTATTCTTAAATGATAATCACCTACAAGGATATACAAGTTCATCAATTAAATTGGGGCTTTATTATAATGAAGAATTAGTATCATTATTAACCTTTAAGAAAGTGAATAATTCTACTTATAATTTAAATAGGTTTTGTAATATTAAGTATCACTCTATAGTAGGTGGGTTTAGTAAATTATTGAGATACTTTACTCGGAATAATCCTGATATATCAGTAGAAACATTTTCGGATAATGATTATTCATATGGTGAACTATATAATAATAATGGATTCTCTAAAATGTATGACCTAAGACCAGATTATTCTTATGTTGTTGGTGATATGAGAGAACATAAGTTCAATTATAGAAAGGATAAAATATTTAGGATATTTGAGAATGTTGATATGAATAAGTCTGAATATGAATTAATGTTAGAAAATAACATTTATAGAATTTATGATAGTGGGAAAATAAAATGGATTAAAAAAATATGAAAAAATATGAATTACCAATTGACTACATAAAATTACATTGGTCTTAACGAAAAGTGGTATTTATAAGTTATTTAATTATATATATATAGAGTATGAAAAATAATTAATAATTATGTCAATTAAGAAATATAACCAATTTATAAATGAGTCACAATTAGATGCTGGTGAAGAACAGGAAATGCCTGATTTAACAAATTTCGATTCTTTAATGAATGAGATAGAAGACTTTGTTAACTCATATAGAGATGGTAAAGCAATTGCTAAAAGAGGTGAGTTGCCTAATTTTTATGTTGTTGAATTTCACTTACCATCTGCTGGTAGAGGCGAAGCAATAAGTATTGGTGGTGTAAGTACAGGAAGTGGTCAATCTATAGAAAAAGCTAGAAATAAAGCCACGAAATTAGCAAAGATGATTGAATCAGAAATAAAAGGAGAGTTGGATAAAATAGAAGACTCTGATATAGACTCAACAGGAAATGTTGTTTCTTTATTTATGGTATCAAATGAATTTGCTGAACAAGACAGATTCTCAAAGAAAATAATAAACAAACATTCGTTATAAAGTACCTGTTAGTTTTATATTGTTAATTTAGAATGATTCTAAATAAATTAGTTATATTAATAAATGTTAAAAAGTATTGATGTTCGGATAATTATTTATATATTAGCAATATGAATAAAAACTATATAATATTTGATTTAGAAGCTACTTGTCATAGAGGAGGAGCTCCAAAAGGATTTGATAATGAAATTATTGAAATCGGAGCAGTCAAAATGAACCCACAAGGTGAAGTCATAGATGAGTTTGCTAAATTCTCCAAACCATTAAATTTCCCAACACTATCAGATTTCTGTAAAGAATTAACAACTATCACTCAAAAAGATATAGATGGTTCTGATAACCTTAAAGATGTTATGGAATCATTTTTAGAATGGTCATCAGATTCGATATGGGTAAGTTGGGGGCATTATGATAAAACCCAAATGTTAAAGGATATGAAATCTAATGATATTGAGTCTGATATCCCTAAACACTATAGTTTGAAACACCTATTTGCTCGATGGAAAGGTAGGAGACCTGTTGGTATGAGTAAGGCTTTAAGATCAGAGGGGTTTGAGATAGATGGAACTCATCACAGAGGAATAGATGATGCTAAGAATATATCTAAAATATTCATCAAAAACTTAGAAATTTTCAAATTAACCCAAAAGTATTTAGATAAAATGGATAAAATAGAAATATCTTCTAATAAATGGGTTAAACCATTTGTGGAAATTCAGGAAATACTCAAATCACTTAAAGGTGAAAAATGTAATGATGATGAGAAGATGTTAGTATTTAAAATATTATTTGGTAAGTATAACAATAAAGAAACATCTAATAATATTAAAGAATTATTAAAAGAATTTTTAGAACCATTTAAAGAAGTTAAAATGATAAGTGGGTTTTTTAAAGCTCTTAAATCTAATATAAATTAAAATTATGGATATGAAAAAAATTATAACAATGATATTATCAGTTATCCTATTAATATCTTGTAACTCAGACTCAGGATTAGAAAATGGGAAATTAAAACATAATTATACCATAAAAGTTGAAATTAGGGATGATAATGGTATCATATCAATTATTGAATATAAAACAACTACATTTCGTGAGTGGAATAGTGGAGTTAGATTCGAAACAGTTGATGGTGATTATTACTTTACAAGTAATAATGTGATGATTTGTCCGGTTGGAGCTTATTATTCTGAGCCTTTAAACTAATAAGTAATGAGAAATCAATTCGAATATAATAAATGTAACAAGGGTGATTTATTATACCTCACTACACAAAATAAATCAGATAATGAATTTTGTAAATTTGAGAAAGGTCAGAAACTATTAACAAAAGTGGTTTATTTCTCTGATTACCTAATTACTTTGATTGATAGAAAGGGAGAGAGACATACATTCCTTTCGGAGTGGTTCAAGGAAACAAAAGATGAGTTTCATGGAGAACCAACATTATTTAATCCTGGTATAGTTGTTAAATTCACACGAGTAGACTCAACAGAATTACCTTTGGGAATAAAAATAAGAAAATATTTCAATATACTTTTTAAAAATAACAAAAAATGGACTTAGAAATAAAAAACGGAAATACAACAATTGACTTGTGTAAGGAGAAAGATGGAACAGTAACCATAGAAAACTCCTATCAAGATACAATGGACTTACAATCAGTGCCAATTAATTTGACATTAGAACAAACCGAAATGGTTATTGATCAATTACAAAAATACTTAGATAAAGAAACATCTTCTATGGTTTTAACAGGGTGGAGTATGTCTACAATTAAAATATTTTTAGATAACGCTAATGAGAGTAAAGCATCTGAATTAATGTATGATAAAGAGTTTTTGGGGTGGTTATTAAAAGATTTGAAATCAGAGCGTAAAGAAATGACTGGAATAGATCCAGGGAATATAGAAATCATTAAATATAACATAGCAATAGATGAAATAAGAGATTGGATAAAGTTGGTTTAACCTATTAACAAAGGAATGATGTTTTAAATAGGTAAAGTCTTTTTACCCCAAAAACCTATGAAATAATGAAAAAATAGGATTTACTTGGATTCAAGAAAAATTAATGGCGTAATTTCATTGCTGATCGGAAATAAAGGCTTATATTTGAAGTCAACGAAAATATAACAAATGAATAGTCACGATACAAACTTAATTAATAACATAAAACATACCTGTAGGTGTGCTATAGACAGTGATTTAAACGTAATAGTGAAATCGTTTAAAAAATGTGTATATGGTGGATATGTTACACAAATGAAATTTGGTTCAAGTACTATCCATTGGAAATTTAAAAGATCAACAAATAGAAATAAGTCATTACAATCACTTAGAAATGATGGATATACTATCGTAGAAAATATTGGTCTTGATGAAAATAATTACAAACTTTAATTAAAAATAAAATTAATGATAACTAAAACAAAAATCTCAAAAGTTCAACGACAAATAAAATCAGCAATTCGTAAAATCGAACAAGAAAATAGTGTTCAAATCTCATTTGGAACTGCTCGATATAATGATATCGATTATAAAAGCACAATGACAGTAAAAACTACTGAAAAGTCAGCAAAAACTATTAAAGTAACTAATAGTGAAAACACCTCACTTTCTAAACTTTTCGGATTTGATAAGAATATTGTTGGTGAAACATTTAGATCTAATGGTAAAGAGTTTAAAATTACCGAATTTAAAACTCGTAATAGAAAATACCCAATTATTGCTACTACTTTAGATGGCAGAGGTTATAAATTCTCTCCAATGGTTATCAAAAATAATCTACAACTAAAAACCCAAAAATAAATGAAATTATCAAAGTATAAAAAAGGAAATATTTTAATTGGTATTATTAATGATCTAAAATCGATCAAGAATAAGACTAACATATTTGTTAGTCCATGTAGTGAAAAGGTAGTAATCAAAATTGCTAAAAAAGCTGGTATTTCTGTTATAGATACTACAGAAAAGGGAATGGTTGATATCGGAGAAGATATTTCATCCACATATGATTTAAGAGAAGGGAAACTCATATCTAAACTATATGGAGAAAGGGGGATGGTAGAAAACTACCACGAACCATACAAAATTGAAATGAGTGATAATATATTACAGAAAACTAAAGAGTTTGAGAAAAGGTCAATTCCAGCCAATGGACCAAGTAAAACTTTCTTAGGTGAAATATTTAGGTCTATCTTATTTATTTGTTACCGATCAGGTAATGATGGTGATCTGTGGTACGATATAGGAAGCCCATCCTTTATGTCATATATATTTTTAAAATCAAGTATTGATATTATTAACTATTCAAGTGAAGCACTCACAGAAGAAGGCGATTACTCATATGAGTTTACAGATAAACTTTGTAAAGAAAATTCATATGATGGAAGAGTAGATGATATTATTGAAGAATTGGAAGATTGTGATTTAATCAAATATCAGCTAATAGATCTTATGATAAATGGTAAAATAAAAGATAGTAAAAACCAATTTGATTCACGAGACTATTCAATAGTTTAATTAAATCCTATTAAAATCATTAAATGATGTTATAATTCTTTCTTGAATCTTTTCTTTATCATCCGTAGATTCATTGAATTTTTCATAAATTCCTATCATATCTGTGAATGATCCTAACCTACTTAAAACAAATCCACTATCTGAATTTTTAATATGTTTAAGGTTATAAAAGTATTCTTTATCTAAAATATCTTTATATGCATCATTATCCCCTCTAACCCAAACCCTTTCAAAGTAATCAAATAATAACTCTTTATCAAGGTCATCATTAGTGGATTTATTTGAATTATATTCATCTTCTCCTATTTTACCTAATAAGAAAGAATCTGTTAGGGTTAACCATTCTTCGTTTTCATCATCTCCTAAACTATAGGTTTCCACTTCTAAAAATTTAGGTATATAATCCCCCTGATGATCTTTTGTTAAATGAGAATCAATAATACCACCATAATCATCCCATCCATAAATACTATTAACCTTTTGAAACCATTCGAATTCATAGATTTCAGATGTATTGATAAAATCTGGTTCTTCATCATGAACCCATGATTCATCAGTTACTTTACCTTTATTAATACCTGATATAACATTAACCACATTTTCTGAATAATAATACTCACCTGTATATTCAGAAAAAACAGCATCATCTCTATGTATATGAAAACCTGATATATCATCATAAAGAATATTATAATGGTCATTTGGATATAAACCTTCATGCCCATTATTAGAATGATCTATATAAACTGATCTATCTGCCCATAAAAAATCATCAAGGGCTTCAGAATAAACCCCATCATCTGTTGGTATTCTTTCATCATAGTAGTCTGACCATTCACCTATACTACCATCTGTAGTATCTAATATAATAGGACCTAAACTAGTGTTCCTTAATGTGTTATCAGATTGATTCAAACTTTGAAATGTATCCATATATGGGTACGCTTCAAACATACTTTTTTCCAAACTAATTTCCATAATAACTTTATAGAAATTAGTTTTATAAATTATTCCATCATCATATGAATATGATTGCTTACTTCTATAAGCCCACCCTTTTGAATTAGCATATTCAATAAAGGTATTTTGATCGGAATCTTTAATTGAATAAATCCTATCCATGAAATATTCAACACTTTTTAGTTCTGGATTTCTATCTAAATCTCTATTACTTATTTTAATTTTCCATACAAGAGCTCTACCTAAGAGGTCATCATACTCATCTTTTAAAATAAGTAACCCACATACACTTTCATTTTCTGAATAAATATCAAAAACATCATCATCCATATTTTTCATGCATGATGACCCTAAAGTACCCTTCTCTTCTGAATAACTATCACAATTATACCATCGTGGTATATCATAACCTTTAACAATCTTAAAATTATTTTTAAGTTCACTTGTTTTTGATTTAAATAGGTTCACGAATTCTTCTATTTCCTTATCTTTAAATTTACTTGGGAAGATTTTATTAATAAGTTTACCAATTTTAACTTGGTTTCCACCTTTAACTTGATCAAAGTTATTATTTATAAATTTATCAGTATCAATTTCTAAATCAACTTTATCTCCCTTTTCATTAAACCAATCACCTGATTTAAAATCAAGTTTAAAAACATCACCAGTTTCTTCATCTACAAGCTCATCTTTTAATGATTTTGATCCAGTTTCTATTTGTGAAAATTTAACAAATCCCTCTTTGTCTGCAACATCAACAAAGGTCATATCTGGTTTAACATTAGTGTTAACAACAGATAAGAGTTCTTTTGATATAGGAGAATCTATACCTTTTATCTTTTCTTTGAAGTCATCTGAAACATAAAACATAGACTCACTTAGGTAGCCGTGATTTAAAAAGTAGTTGGATCTTTTTAGATATTTCATAAAGTATATATTAACATTCAATATTATTTTTCAAGTAATCCAATTCTTTTCAAAATTATATCATAATATTTCTTTTCTTTTTCAATAACTATATAACCTCTATTTAATTCCTCACAAGCAACAGCAGTTGTCCCACTACCTGCAACATTATCAAGTACTAAATCCTTTTCATTTGTATATGTTTTTACTAAAAATTTAATTAGATCTAAAGGTTTTTGGGTTGGATGAATAGTCCCATTTAATTTATTCTTTTGTTTATCAGATTTGAAAACTTTGACACTTCTTGGATACCTTTCAGTTTCACCACCACCACTGACATCTTTACTTACCTTTCCGTATACATCTGTTTTATTTTGAACATCAGCTTTTTTAGTATAAGAATTAATTGGCTTATGTCCGTATGTTTTTTGTGGATTATAAGTAGGTGGTTTTTTGTAGAAAACTAATATATTTTCATGTGCTTTTAATGGCATTTTCTTAGCATTCAGAAATCCGGTTGCTTGCGGTTTTTCATATATCCATTCATACTTTAACATACCAAGATTAGAACACCCTAACACCTTATCAAATGGTGTTTGCCCAAAAAGTACTATACATCCATTATCTTTAATAACCCTTTTATACTCTACCCATAATTCATCTAATGGTAATGTAGAATCCCATTTACATTTAGTCGTCCCATAAGGTAAATCTGCGCATATTAAATCTATTGATTTATCTTTTATTTCATCGAAATAATTGAAACAATCATCATGTATAACCTTTTTAATCATCATGATAAATTATCACCAGCTTCTAATATATTTT
>Ga0136596_1001262_pt1 | contig 11584 bp, 10 predicted proteins | sample AntRauTorcE11897_FD_101387 | JGI IMG/M metagenome (GOLD analysis project Ga0136596, IMG submission 101387) | Saline lake microbial communities from Rauer Islands, Antarctica - Metagenome Torckler E11 #897 | ecosystem: Environmental > Aquatic > Non-marine Saline and Alkaline > Saline | place... | reverse complement strand
GACGGACTCCGTCTTGAGCCGGCTAATGAGGAATACAGCGATATTATTGTGACTCCCGATGTTTTTGAAGAGGTTCGAATCATCGGTAAATATATCGGACATGTAAACAAAACCGGAATACACAGAGCTGCTCCCGCGCGACTTGCAAGTTAATTCAAACGCATTTGCCTTTCTCAAGCAGAAACTGAAACAGCTTCCTGATTATATGGATTTTACTTTATCGGATGGATCCGGCGATTCCTTTAACTTCTTCCCCTCTTTGGTCCGAAGCTTGCCGTTGACTCCTTTGCGGGCGTCATACAGCTGTGAGTCTTTGATCCATGCCCGGCCGCCGTCATGCTGAAATTTTTTAAAGTTCTTATACTTAAATGCCTGTCTGTGAAGGTCTGGAAGCTCTTTACTCATAATTCTGAAGATTAGTTTATTAAAAGTTACCGGTCACTAAAAAGGTTGTGTAACTGTTTTTGAATTAATTTAAAAAACCCTATCTTTCTCTTCTATCAAAAAAGCAATATAAAGGATTTAAGTTATGTACGCTATTGTAAAAATCGGTGGCCATCAATACAAAGTTGAGGAAGATCAGACGATCTTCGTAAATAGGCTTGCAACCGAAGACGAAAGCATCACGCTTGAAGATGTTCTTCTGATTAAAGACGATGACGGTAATGTTATGATTGGCGCACCTACAATTGAAGGGTCGTCTGTAACAGCAACTATTGTTGAAAATCTTAAAAGCGACAAAGTCATTGTCTTCAAGAAGAAACGAAGAAAAGGCTATCGAGTGAAAAACGGGCATCGTCAGCACATTACTCAGTTGAAAATTGAGAAAATTTCATAAAACCGGATAACACCCATGGCACATAAGAAAGGACAAGGTTCTACAAGAAACGGACGAGATTCAGAATCAAAACGACTCGGCGTTAAGAAATATGGCGGCGAAGTTGTAAGAGCAGGGAATATAATCGTGCGCCAGCGCGGTACTAAATTTCACCCCGGAATTAATGTTGGGCGCGGAGGAGACGATACTCTATTTGCGCTGTCTGATGGAAAAGTTAATTTCAAAAGAAAAGGTAATGGCAGAAAATTTGTATCTGTTGAACCTGCATAACTACCATCACACTTTTTAAAAGATTTTAAAAAGCCGCGCTTCTAAGTGCGGCTTTTTTTATGTTCACTATTATGGACTTTAAAATTCCCGATTTCCCGGATCTATCATACGGCTCAATCTACTGCATTGGGCGTAATTACGTTGATCATATTAAGGAGATGAAGAGTATTCAGACATCTGAACCTGTCGTTTTTCTTAAACCGCGAAGCAGTATTATTCACTCCGGCGATTCGGTTCACATCCCCGCTCAATCGGCTGATGTTCACCATGAAGCAGAGCTGGTTTTATTAATCGGAAAAGATACAAAAAAATGTTCCCCCCAGAATGCCCTTGCATCCGTTCACGCTTTTGGAATTGGAATTGATTTTACGGCCAGAGACCTTCAAAGTCAGGCTAAAAATGACGGCAGGCCCTGGACTCTTTCTAAGGGGTTCGATACGTTCGCTCCCGTGGGAAATTTAGTTAACATGACCGATGACACAGATTTGAACAACCTGATGATCTCTCTTCAGGTTAACAATGAGGGTCGACAACACGACAGCACCTCCCTGATGATTTTCAAACCTGCTGATATTATTTCATACCTGTCACATCAGTTTACACTTACACCCGGAGATCTGATTTTTACGGGTACTCCAAAGGGTGTATCTCCCGTTAAACATGGAGACAGCGTCACGGCTTTGCTTAGTGAGAACCTATCAACTGTAACTATCGATGTTAAGACGTAAACTACTTATTCTTATAACGATCTTATTGAGCCTCTCTGCCGCCGATGCTACTCTTTTACATTCGCAGGATCTCTCATTTTTGAGTGATTCAGTATCGTATGCATGGCCAACGGATGCCAGCCCCTACCTCTCCTCAACGTTTGCAGAAACCCGGTCAGCACATCTTCACTCGGGACTTGATATTCGCACGTGGGGTCGAGAAGGATACAAAGTATATGCGACACAGGATGCTGAACTTTACCGGATCGGAATCGGGCCCAGTGGGTATGGCAAGGTTCTTTACCTAAAACATCCGGATCAATCCTATTCAGTCTATGCTCATCTCCAGCGTTTTCATCCTGACATACAGGCGTTTGCAGATTCAATTCGGCTGCAAGACTACAGCTTTGAACTGGATCATATTTTGGAGGAAAACAAATTTACTTTTAAAAAAGGAGATCTCATTGGGTATACCGGTTCAACAGGAGTTGGCCCTCCTCACCTTCATTTTGAACTTAGGACACCTGAATTTGAACCGTTCAACCCGCTTCTGACAAATCTATCAATTGATGACAACATCCCCCCTGTTATCAATTCCATAGCTGTAGAGTCACTGCATCCCGAGACACTTCAATTTTCAGAATACCATATCAAACAGCCGGTTGGCGAAAGTAACGGCGTTTTAGACTTCGGAACACTCCGATCTGGCTCACCCGTTGGCATATCGGTTAATGTCCACGACAGAGCGAACAGGACTCCGAATTTTTACGCCGTCTATGAATTGTTGATGATTGCGGATGGGGATACACTGTTTCATTCGCAAGCCAATAATTTCGATTTTAAAGACGCATCCATGATGTTTCTGGATCGATCGTACCCGATTCTTGCCCAGACCCGCCGAGGCTTTCAGCGCCTTTATAAGGTTAATGGCAATCAGCTGCCTGTTTACAAACTTTTAAGCAATAGGGGCTTATTGGGTTTGAGAGCGGGCGAGCAGAACGTTATAGTTATCGCTATAGATTATTACGGCAACAAAAGATCAGCAACATTTACCCTAATTACAGAAGGTAACAGGTTATTCGAAGAGGTCACAAGCGTTCCGGCCTATCCGCAGAGAGAGACAAGTGGTGAGTCTGCATTTGCAAGCACCACTCCGGGAAACATACAGCAGGCTCCCACCTACAGAATTTTGAACACTAAACCTGTCGCTCGCGGACCGGCGCCGTCAAACGGTGAGTACAATTATATACTTTCCAACACTAAATCGGCTTCTATAAGTGTTTCAACTGTTTTTCCAGGCAAAAAGGGCGTTATTCATAGCTCCCGATACAGGGCCTGGGTAGATATACCCGCAGAGAGCCTGTATGATACACTTTCAATCAGCATGGAATATCGGACAGAAGACAATCTTCCGAGCATTCAATTTCAGCCTAACAGACTACCCGTCAACGAGAAAATGGATTTCACCATGCTTCTGCCTGATGAAATCGCAGATGACCCATCCATTGGCCTCTATTCTTATGATGAATACAGAAACAAGCATACCTTTCTTAATTCAACAATTAATCACGGCGTACTGAAGGCTCAGATGAATGAGTTTGCTGAACTCCGTATCAGGAGAGACAGAATTGCCCCGTGGATAGGCAGGGCTAAATTTGCAGCTGACCCGACCGGTATCTATGTTGTTCACGTACCAGCTGTTGACCGTGATTCCGGCATTGACTACAAAAGGTCCAGAATTGAAGTGAACGGCAAAAAGGGAATTATTGAGTACGACAAAGACAAAGACCGTCTGATTTTTTACAACCCTGAATTCACGTTCAAAGAAGGTGAAAACCAGATAGAAGTGAGCGTTTATGACCAAACAGGGAATTTATCCCAACGGTCATTTATACTCACGTTTAATCCTTAGCACGTTCTCAAATACTCTTTCAGATGTACGCAATACAGCTAATTTCAACCAGCACATTTTTTGGAAGTGTCTGAACGGCCACCGTCTCACGTGTAGGTGGGTTCTCATCGAAGAACTCTCCATAAACACCGTTTACAGTTTTAAAATCGTCCATGTTATCCAGAAATATTGAACATTTCAGAACTTTACCAAAATTGGTGCCTGCCGCAAGAAGAACTTCATTCAGGTTTTCCATAACTTGACGTGTTTGCTCTTTAACACCCCCTTTAATGATTTCCATCGATTCAGCATCCAGCGGGATCTGCCCTGAACAGTAAACAATATTATTGTGAACCACTGCCTGGCTGTATGGGCCAATAGCTGCGGGCGCTTTTTTTGTTTGAATGACACTATGATTCATATCTAACCTTTTCTTTGAAACAATTATTATTTATCTGTCTAAATATATAAAGCGTAATATAACCGAACGAAAATATTATTGCATGTATGCTAATTGCGATAAGGTTCAGTTATCATTACTTTTTGTATATAGAAAAAATACTAACCGATATCGTATAAAAAATGAAAAGTATAAAAATATTATTGTTTCCTTTACTGCTAATAGGATTATTATGGGGGTGCGAGGCAACAGACCCTCTCGTATCTGAGATGGAAACGAACACTTTTCTGGGGAATTACGAAACGGTATTTAATGCTGCCGACCGTGCCCTTGAAGCAGATTCAAGTAATAGCCTAGCCTACTACTATAGAGGCGTCGCCTATGGTTTCCAAGCACAGGATACCGACCCATCATGGGAACGTGAATCCATCTACAGCAACTCAAGAGAAGCATTCATGAGCGCTAAAGAGTGGATGAATCTTGCGGAAGAACGCCCAGAGGAATTTGAAGAAATTGACAACTACATCACCAATTTCTGGGCCGAAGAGCACAATGCAGCTATAGGTTACCTGACCGACGACAGCGTCCGTGCCACTGTAAATGACCCTGAACGATACGCGATTGGCCATCTCGAGAATGCAACCACAATCCAGCCAGACAGTGCCCTAAGTTTTATTGTGTTGGCTTCTACACAGTTTAACCAGGGTGATACTCCAATGGCAATCGAAACCTATGAAATGGCGATGGAGCGCATGGAAGTACCCGAAGAAGATGATTACGAATTTCTGATCAGCCTCTACCTCCAGCAAAACGAGTATGATAAGGCATTTGGGATGACACAGCGGGCGCGTGAAGATTATCCTGAAAACAAGCAATTTGTTCAGTTCCTGGCCGATATTTACATTCAGCAGGGTAATGTTGATGAAGCAATTTCAATTATTGAGGACCTTATAGAAAACGAACCGGACAACCCGCAGTATTACAGGGTCCTGGGTACGCAGATCTACCAAAGTGTAAGTGCAATAAATAGCGAAGTTTCCGAGTTGTACAATCAGGCGTTCGATATGGAGCGCGAAATTCGGTCTCTTTCCGGTGCGGAACGCACAGAAATGCAAGAAGAACTCGCTGATGTAAGGGAACGAATCGATGAACTCGAAGAAGAGTCAGCTGAATTAACAGATGTTGCCACCGAAAACATGGAAAAAGTCGTTGAACTGCTTCCGGAAGATGACCAGGCATATAACATCCTTGGAATTATTTATCAAAATAAGGCCGCAAACCTGTTTGAGCAGCGAAATAGTATTGTTGATGACAATGAACTTGTTCAGGAACTCGATGATCAAGCACGTGAAGCTCTGCAGGAAGCCCGTGGACACTACGAACGAGCAGCTGAAATTGATCCTGAAGTTCCCGAATACTGGGAATCACTGTTCCAAGTGTATACAACGCTCGGAATGGAAGAAGAAGCCCGTGATGCAATGGAAAAAGCGGGAATGTAAGTCAATCATTAAAAATAAAACTATGTATCACCTATCAACCCGAATGGTAAGCTTGTTGCTTACCTTCGGGATTTTTTTTGCATTATCATGTTCAACTTTTAATACATCCTCAGAATCTGCCACGTCTTTTTATGAGTCGGGGAGCTTCCAGAAGGCACTTCGTACTGTTAACAATGAGATTAAGGAGGATCCGGATAATTTGGGTCTGCAGATTTTAAAGGCCGAGATTCTTCGAAACATTGCAGTTGAGAATTATCAGCCGGAAGACAGAGAGCCTGTCTATTCCAATCTTAGAAATACTGTCGATGAAATCAGTTTTTCTAACGAAACCTATCAAACCAAAACTGACAGCATTCTAACGTCGGCATGGATTCATGAACAAAGTGCCGGTGTCCGACTCCTGCAGCAGGATGATACGGATACCTTCGAGGAGCATTTTACCAGAGTCATTGCCCATTTTACCAATGCCGTTACCATCATCCCTGACAGTGTTGTAACTTACAACCTGATGGCAACAACTTACTATAGGCATGGCAATCTCTCCGAAGCTATATCAACACTTGAAGCTATTGAAAAGAATGGGTTCACTCGTCCTCCGGAAACCTTTGAAAAACTTGCATACCTCTATCTTGAGGCGGGCCAGATTGATCGGTCGGTTGAGATTTATGAAACCCTTTCTGCAAATAATCCGGACTCTGAAATCTATCAGCAAGGCCTCGTAAACAGCTACATATTGGGTGATATGCACACTGATGCTATTGCATTACTCGAAGAGTTAATGGGTATCTATCCAAACAGGGTTCAATATAGGGAAGCTCTTGCAACTGAACGATTTTACATGATGAGACAGCGTGTTCTGGGTGAAATTCGAGATCCCGGATTTGAAAGTTACTCCGAAACTGAAACTGAAGACATGTTAAATCAATTGAACGATATCAGCGACATATACCGGGATATTGATGAGACACTTCCGTCGTCAGAAGAGCGCCAGCAACGAATCGCTGCATTTTATGTAAGCTCAGCTGACCTGCTCCAAGAGGTGCTGTCATTTACAAATGATTCATCAGAAACACGCCTATCAGAACAACGGGAAACATATCTGAGAGCGTCTATACCCTACTGGCAAACATTATATGAGGGCAATTCAGACCGCACGGCTTATGCCTATAGCTTGATCGAAATTTATAATGAACTTGGCATGAAAGACGAAGCAGAATTGTTGGAACAGCAAATCAATTTCTAAAAAACCAGTTTAATGAAATTCAATACAAAAGCAATTCACGCCGGTCAGGCCCCAGAAGAGACCAGCGGTGCCGTAATGCCGCCTATCTTTCAAACATCTACCTATGCGCAACGCGCCCCGAATGATCATCAGGGATACGATTACGCACGTGTGGGAAACCCAACGAGAACTGCTCTGGAAAAAATGATAGCCGGGCTGGAAAATGCAGATCAAGGCATCTGTTTCTCAAGCGGTGTTGCGGCGATCGATGCCATCATCAGAACGCTTTCGCCGGGTGACCATGTGATTGCAAGCAACGACCTTTATGGGGGTACGTACCGACTCTTCACAAAAATGTTTGAGCCGATTGGCGTCTCCTTCTCATTTGTTGATATGACAGATAACAGCGAGGTTGAAGAGGCTGTTACAGACAAAACCAAGCTAATTTGGATTGAAACACCGACCAATCCTCTGCTCCGCGTGGCCGACATTAAAACATTGTCTGAACTGGGAAAAGAGCACGGGATACTAACGGCTGTTGACAACACGTTTGCTTCACCTTACCTGCAGCAACCTCTCGATTTGGGAGCCGATATTGTGATGCACTCAACAACGAAATACCTCGGGGGGCATTCTGATACAATTGGCGGTGCTGTTGCGACATCTAATACAGATGTTGCTGAAGGGTTACGCTTCCAGATTAAAACGACCGGCGCTATACCCGGACCGATGGACTGTTATCTCGTTCTTCGTGGCATAAAGACTCTCTCTGTACGCGTTCAACGATCGGTTGATAATGCGAAAAAGGTTGCAGACTGGCTTGTAAACTGCCCTGATGTTGCCCATGTGCATTATCCCGGACTGGAGTCGCATCCACAGCATAAACTTGCAGCTGAACAGATGAAAGATTTTGGTGCCATGGTCTCTTTCAGCCTGAAAGATGATTCAATTGAAGCCGCGAATGCTCTGATGAGCAAAACAAAAGTTTTTACACTTGCTGAAAGTCTCGGTGGTGTTGAATCACTCATCAGTCACCCGGCTTCTATGACGCACGGATCAATCCCTAAAGACGTGCGGGAAAAAGCCGGCCTCTTTGACTCACTGATTCGACTCTCTGTCGGAATTGAGGATGCAGACGACTTAATCGACGATTTGAAACAAACACTAAATTAATATCTATTGCACGCTATGAAAAATGTAGTAATTGTATCAGCAAAGCGTACGCCTATTGGCTCATTCGGAGGAAGTTTATCCTCATTTTCAGCTCCTGAACTTGGAGCTGCGGCCATACTTCAGGTAATCAAAGAAGCAGGTATCAAACCTGATGATGTACAGGAAATTGTGATGGGAAATGTATTGACTGCGGGTATTGGACAGGCACCGGCACGTCAAGCTGCAATCAAAGCAGGCTTATCAGACAAAACTCCCTCAACCACCGTTAATAAGGTCTGTGCCTCCGGCATGAAGGCAATCATGATCGCTGCTGATCAAATTGCGCTTGGCCAATCGGAGATAATGGTAGCTGGTGGAATGGAAAGCATGAGCAACGTGCCCTATTACCTTGATAAACATCGGTTCGGCTCAAAACTTGGCCACGGAAAAACCTGGGACGGTATCATAAAAGATGGCCTTTGGGACGTTTATAATGACTACCACATGGGCAACGCTGCTGAACTCTGTGCAAAAGAGTGCAACATCAGCCGTGAACAGCAGGACGAATTTGCTGTGATGTCCTACAAGCGAGCGATTGACGCCAGGGATAACGGACGCTTTGATGATGAGATCATCGAAATGAAGGTCAAAGACCGAAGAGGCGATGTCACAAAGGTGACTTCCGATGAAGAACTTGATAAAGTTAACTACGACAAAATCCCGTCCCTTCGCCCTGTATTTGACAAGGAAGGAACCGTAACCGCAGCCAATGCCAGCAGTATCAATGATGGCGCAGCCGCGGTTGTACTAATGAGCGAAGAAAAAGCAAAAAGCATGGGAATCAAGCCTTTGGCTCGCATTCGAAGTCATTCAAGTGCTGCCAAAGCTCCCGAATGGTTCACTACGGCACCTGCTGATGCCCTTCCCATTGCATTTAAACGTGCAGGCGTTGAAAAAAGCGACATTGAGCTTTTTGAAATCAATGAAGCTTTTTCGGTCGTTTCACTGATCAATAACCAGATGCTGGAGCTGAATCCCGATATTGTGAATATAAATGGCGGAGCCGTAAGTGTCGGTCACCCGATCGGTTGTTCCGGTGCGCGTATAGTGGTAACACTATTACACGCCATGAAACAAAAAGGTGTTAGCTTAGGGGCCGCAGGAATTTGCAACGGTGGGGGCGGAGCTTCAGCAATGGTTGTAGAATCAATGTAAGATTTCATCACACATACCTACTGTGATATCTTAAAGCGGCACAACCAGATTATTAATGCCGTTTTTTTTATCGTAAGGTGCGGCAGTTATTAAGCCCGGTTTATAAACACTTCATCGTGAATAATCCGGGTTTGGACACTCATGAATCAAAAATTAGTTTATTGAATTGATTTTGAATTTCCATGGGTGTATTATTCAGATGTAAACACGAACTAAACTATTCTCTATAGAATAAAGCTACGATAACTCGACTCATTTAAACGAATCATAATGATCATGTTACAGCTTATTCTATTACAGGTGTTCACGCCAGCATCTCTCTCCTTTCGAACATTAAACCGTACATATTAGTCGAAACAGATAGATACAGATTTATTTATTCCATCTGATTTTTTCAACTGATTAAGGTCTAACCGGTTTATCGAAATGCGAACAGCATTATTTCAAACGATTTTATTACTAATATCGCTTGCGGTTGTAAGTGGTCTTCAGGCCCAGCAGCTCAATCTAGCTGCTGAAACAGATCGGTATACCGAATATACGTTTGCTAACGACAGTCTGAAGCTTGTGCATTCATATGATTTTCTGGTCGACGGTAGCATTTCCACACCATTTGAGGTTCTCTCCCAACAAGTTGTAACGAAGCGTTTGCTGACTAACCCGGAATCCCAAATTACGGCCTACTCACTATCCTCGGAACAATCACCCCTGTTTGAACAAACCAATCCGGGTACCTATCGGGGACGACAAAAAACAAACCTTCTTTTTCATGCCGTCCGTTACAGCGAAACACGAACTGATGAAATGCTGATTGTCCGGAATGCCCGATTCAGAGTCTATAAAACACCACGCTCAGAACGACGGACAACTGAATCACTGACCCGATCCGTGCAGATAAACTCTACCCCTCTCTCTGATGGGGAGTGGTACAAAATTCCCGTTTCGGAAAAAGGGATCTATTCACTTGGAGCCGACTATCTGATTGAGCTTGGCATAACAGTTGAACAGCTGAATCCCGAAAACATACAGATTTGGAGCACTCCCGGCGGCGAACTGCCAAGGCTGAACGCTGCGGATCGTCCGATACTTTCGCAATTACCGATTATAGTAACAGGTGAGACCGATGGCACTTTTGATGAATCCGACAGCGTGGTTTTCTACGCCGATTCACCTCACAAAGTATTCAGAGATACCGGGACCAATTCATTTTCTCACCAGCGCCACCGGTACAGCGAAAACAACTATGTTTTCCTCAGAGTAGACGGGTCTGAAGAATCCCTTCGGCTGACGTCATCAGTAATGACAGGCACAGGACCTGTCATTACTGAATTTCGGGATTTCCTATGGCTTGAAGAGGAGATCGCCAAGTCAGAACCCACCATTCGCTCCGGACTTGAGTGGTATGGTTTGCGGCTTAGCAATGCATCAGGCCAGCGGGAACGCACGATATTTGATGACACTGTTCCGGGACTTATTTCCGGCCGTACAATGGATATCGAAATTAAGTTTATAGGTCGCAGTACGCAAACGATGGGTATGAGCTTTGCCTATGGCACTCAAAATTTAGGGGCAACCAGTGTGTTGCCAATTAACAGCTACAGGTCTGAAGAGGGAATCTCCGGGCGTAGCCGCACTTTTGAAGCCTCGGCTACTGTACAGAATTCAGAACAAATTCAGCTTACCGGTCAACTGAATGCCTCGGAACCAACAAGTGAAGGAATGATTGACTGGATCAGGCTCATATATGACCGACAGCTCATCACAGATAACGACCATTTATATATCTACTCACCGGATAATATCAACAACCAGGTAGCATCATACGCGCTTCGAGGCTTCACGGCTGAGCCGCTGGTAATGGAGGTATCTGATCCGCTGCAGCCTCAACTACTTGATGTTTCAGGCACAGCTGCAGAGTTCAACTTTTCGTTTCAGCATACCGACGAAAATCGGTTTATTGCGCAAGCCTCTTATTTCACGCCGGAGCCCGGGCAGCGAGTTCCCAACCAAAATCTTAGGGGAATCACTGCCAGCCCTGATTATGTGATTGTCACGTCTGATTTTTACACCGATCTCGCCAATGAGTGGGCCGACTACCGCCGTGAACAAGACGGTTTTGATGTTGTTGTGGTTACACAAGATCAAATATTCAACGAATTTTCAGGTGCTTCACCTGATGTGACCGCGATTCGCGACTACATCAAGTATCTGTACGATTATGCGCTGGATAACGGACAGGAGCCTCTGCAGCAACTGCTTCTCTTCGGTGATGCGACCTACGATTATAAAAATATAGTTGGCGGGTCTCTTGTAAATCACGTCTTTACATTCCAGAGTGATGAATCTCTCCACAGAATTAACAGCTATGGAAGTGATGACTACTTTGGCTT
>Ga0136596_1001256_pt1 | contig 11615 bp, 11 predicted proteins | sample AntRauTorcE11897_FD_101387 | JGI IMG/M metagenome (GOLD analysis project Ga0136596, IMG submission 101387) | Saline lake microbial communities from Rauer Islands, Antarctica - Metagenome Torckler E11 #897 | ecosystem: Environmental > Aquatic > Non-marine Saline and Alkaline > Saline | place... | reverse complement strand
TTGTTGGCTGAGTCATAAAAGCAATCATGGCAGTGATTAATAGAAACGCTATAATACGCTTTTTTTCGGCCTTTAGCAGGTGTGCTGTTGGGTTCCGGCGTCTGGGAGTTGTTTTTGAAACCAGTAAATTCAAGGGTTTTCAGTTTTAGCCTGCTGATGGTGGGCCCGGCTCTTGCCTGGGCTGCCTTGCCCCCGGATCTTCCGGCAGAAAAGCTGGACTGGCAGACTTATGACCAGTATTCGTCCGCTCAGGTGTGCCGAGGTTACTATGCCCCACCTGCTTTGGATTTGCCCGAACCGGATAGGGGGGCCAAAGAAGCCCGGTTGTTTGCTGAATCCAAACAGATCAATTATTCCGCTCAAGGCGGTTTGGATTTGCTGGGCGAGGTGCGCTTACGCAAGGGGCCTGTATACCTTTTATCTGATCAGGCCAAAGTCAACGCTGATCGAACCCATGCCGAGTTACAGGGCAACCTTGTTGTTCGTGAAGCTGACTTCTTGCTGAGAGCTGATGAAGGTGAGTACCAACTGGATAGTGAATACTTCCAGGCCCGTGAAGCCTACTATCTGATTCACAGCCAACATCTGCGGGGTGCTGCCTGGAAATTGGAACAGCTACCCGATGGTCGGGTACGCTTACAGGAAGCCAGCATGACAACCTGTGCACCGGATGATACAGCCTGGCGACTGGTTGCCGGTCGCATGGATCTGGATCGTGAGAAGGGTTTTGGGGATGCCTACCATGTACGTATGGAAATCCAGAACGTTCCTGTTTTCTATTGGCCCTGGGTGCGTTTTCCCATCGATGGCAAACGCCATACCGGGCTGCTGCCCCCAACTTTTGCTTATTCAACCAGCAAAGAAGTCCTGGATTATATCCAGCCTTTTTACTGGAATATTGCGCCTAATTATGATGCCACCTTTTATCCCCGCTACATGAGTGATCGCGGCTGGATGTTGGGAACTGAGTTCCGCTATCTGCAACCCAGTGATGAAGGGCAGGTTTTTTACGCCCGGCTTCAGGATGACGATCTTTATTACGATCTGGACCGTTGGCATTTTTCTGCCCAGCATCAGGGTTCCTGGCGCTCAACAGGCTTGAGGTACGACCTGGACTTTTCCCAGGTCAGTGACCACAGCTACTTTTATGATCTGGCCAAGGGGCCTTTTGGTGAAGGTGATACTGACCAGCTGTTACAGAAGCTGCGTTTTAACTACCCCCTGAATGGCAGTTGGCAAAGCAGTTTACAGTTCATGGGTTACCAGAAACTGCTTCCTCGCAGCCAAGATCCCAACCGCAACCTGTCGGCGGGTGAGCCACCCCAGAATACCTTTGCGCTCTTTGACCTGCAGCAGGGCCGGGATGCCCGGCGCCAGGATTATTTTCAGTTTCCACAACTGGAAATTACGGGCAAACAGCGTTTTACCCGCTATCTCCAGGGCAGCTTGCTGGTTGACGGCACCCAGTTTGATAAACTGTTTGACAAAGAAATTAGCGAGCCAGCCTATTACGCATCAAGTCCCACTGCTTTTCCTGAGGATACTGAGCGTTTTTATCTTCGCAACTGGGGTTCGCCCACGGCTTTACGTCTTCATCTGGAACCCAGTTTGCAAGCTGACTGGAGCTGGCCTTGGGCTTATATACAGCCTGAAGTCAAACTCAAACACACTCGCTACTGGATGGAACCCTACTGGAACCCGGACAAGGCATCTGCTGATGCTGACAAACAAGCTGATGTCGAACTGGAACCCACCCTGACAGTACTGGTTTATAGCCTGGATACCGGCGTGTTTCTGGAAAGGGATGCTTTCGGTGGTGATGTCATCCAAACTCTGGAGCCGCGCTTATTTGCTGCCTACATTCCTTTTGTTGAACAGTATCAGGTGCCGCAGCTGTTTGATGGCAGTTTTACAGAGTTCAATATCAACCAACTCTATCGTGCCGAACGTACTTCAGGCCGTGACCGGGTGGGTGATGTGCAAAAAGCGACTTTGGGACTGACGCAACGTCTGCTCAGCGCAACCAGTGGCAGTGAACTGGCCAGCCTGGGTATCGCCAAGGAATTTTATTTTGCTGATCGTCGCCTGGATGGCCGCAACCTGCACCCGGATGAGCCAAGTCGTTTTGAACAGCTTGTACCTGAAGAAAGGCCGTATAAACAGGTAAGAGAAGAGTCCAATCTGGCCTTGCAATTCAACTGGCAGTTGACTTCCAACCTGCAACTGCGTTCCAGCCTTTTGTGGGATGATTATTTTGAAGTGACCGATCGTTCCAATTTGAGCCTGAACTATCAGGATGAGCAGGGAACCCATTTGAACCTGGGCTACAGTTACACATCCAACTATCTGGATATCAACCCCAAAGGCAAGCAACCAGATACTGAGTTAATGGAAAATTACTCTTACCTGGAGTCTGCCGAAGAGCAGGCTTACATATCTGGGGTTTTACCACTACGCAACCATTACCTGCGCTTTTTCTTTAAACAGGCGTGGGACTGGAAACGTGATGAAAGCCTGGATAGTCTGGTCGGGATCGAATACACCTCCTGTTGCTGGCAGCTGCAGTTGATGTACCGTGATTGGGTTAAAGACCCGGATGTCAGCCCAGCATACAACCAGGGTTTTGCCGAACGCGAAAGAGATGCGGGTATTTTCTTTCAAGTGGTTTTCCGCGGGCTTGGTGGAGTGGGTCAGTCCACCGGAGACCTATTAGGTACCGAGTTACAGGGTTATACCCAGCGAACTTATACAAATGAATGATAAAACAAGGTGTTAAGTGTGTTGAATGTAAATAGATTAGTGGCCCTGCTGGGCTTGTTGCTGTTGCTGGGTTCGATGCAACTGCAGGCTGAACAACGCCTGCTTGATCGGGTGGTGGCTGTGGTTGGTGAAGAAGCCCTGATGGAAAGCGAGCTTCAGGACCGGATGCAAATGGTGCGCTCCCAGATTAAGGATCGCGGGTTGAATGTACCACCTGATGAAGTGCTGCGTGAGCAGGTGATGGAAAGACTGGTGATTGATACCATCCAGTTGCAGTTGGCAGAAAAAAACGGTTTGCGTATTGATGAGCAGACTTTGAGTGGCACGATTGACCGTATTGCCCGGCAAAACAACATGACCCGGAACCAGTTCCGGCAAGCCATTGAAAACGACGGTATGACTTTTGCGGCTTTTCGTGAACAGATCCGCCAGGAAATGCTGATTTCCCAGGTACGCCAACGCCAGGTGGGTCAGCGCATACAAGTCAGTCAACAGGAAATTGACAACTACCTTTCCTCACCGGAGGCGCTGGAAGAAGAAGGGCGTGAATTTCGAGTCGCTCATATCCTGATTCCTGTACCGGATAGCCCTTCACCAGAAGAAGTTGCCAGTGCACAGGAAAAAGCTAAAGAGTTGTTGAATGAAATCCGCAAGGAAAAGAATTTCCAGGAAGTGGCTGTTTCTGCCTCGGCAGGTGACCAGGCATTCAGTGGTGGCGACCTGGGCTGGCGTACCGCTCTGGCCTTGCCTTCCCTGTTTGCTGATCGTGTGGTGACCCTGAAAGAGGGAGAAACAGCTGGCCCGATTCGCAGTCCCAGTGGTTTCCACTTGATCCAGCTGCTGGAAACACGGGGTGGATCAAAACATCTGGTGGAACAAACCCGTGCTCGCCACCTGCTTTTGACCCCCAATGCTTTGCGTGATGAAGAAGCCACTCAGGCGTTGATATTGCAAATGCGTCAACGTATTCAGGAGGGGGAAAGTCTGGCCACCCTGGCTAGTGAATATTCGGATGATCGTGCCAGTCGCCAATCGGGAGGTGACCTGGGTTGGGTCAGTCCGGGGCAGATGGTGCCTGCTTTTGAAAAAGCTATGCAGGAACTGGAGCCTGGGGAGGTATCCCAGCCGGTGCAAAGCCGTTTTGGCTGGCACCTGATTGAGGTTGAAGAGCGCCGTCAGGCGGATGTAACTGACACCACACGTCGTCAACAAGTACAGCAACTCTTGTCAGAGCGGCGCTTTGAAGAAGAAGTACAGAATTGGTTGCGTGAAATTCGTGATAGCACCTGGGTGGAAATTCGTGGTTGATTCCCTGAACAAAACGCTGGTCATCACTCCTGGGGAACCTGCAGGTATCGGCCCTGATCTGCTTTTACAACTGGCTTCTGAAGGTGGTAATGGCGACTGGTTACTGGTTGCCGACCCTGGATTGCTGGTGCAAAGAGCGGTTGAGTTGAAGCTGGACGTTAAGCTACAGGAAGTTACATCTGAACAGGTGAAAAAAGCCGGGCTGCCGGCAGTGGAATCCGGCACTCTGCGCATCTGGCCAGTGCCACTTCGGGCAAGAGTTCAGGCTGGAGTGTTGAATCAAGCCAATGCCGCCTACGTTCTGGAAACCCTGGAAAAAGCCACGGATGCTTGTCTGCAAGGCTGGGTGCATGGACTGGTGACCGGCCCGGTGCACAAGGGCGTTATCAATCAGGCCGGTTACAGCTTCAGTGGTCACACTGAATTCCTGCAAGAGCGCTGTGGCTGCGAACAAGTGGTCATGCTCCTGGCTACCGAAGAGCTGCGAGTTGCTCTGGTGACTACTCATCTGCCATTGAAGGATGTTGCTGCAGCCATTACCCCGCAGCGTTTGAAGCAAATCATCCGTCTGCTTCACCGGGATCTGCAACAGCGTTTTGGTTACCCGCAACCCCGCATTCTAGTGTGCGGCTTGAATCCTCACGCTGGGGAAGAGGGGCACCTGGGGCGTGAAGAGCTGGATATCATTATTCCCACATTGGATGAGCTGCGCGTTGAAGAAGGCATGCAGCTGCTGGGTCCCTGGCCAGCGGATACCCTGTTTACTGCAAAAAACCTGGCGCAGGGCGATGCTGTATTAGCCATGTATCATGACCAGGGCTTACCTGTATTGAAATACCAGGGTTTTGGGCGCGCAGCCAATATCACTCTGGGTTTACCCATTATTCGCACTTCAGTTGATCATGGCACCGCACTGGAGCTGGCCGGAAAAGGCCTGGCTCATACCGGCAGCTTACGCACAGCCCTGAAGTACGCCGCTCTTTTTCAGCACTGAATATTTTGAGAGAAAACATGTCAGCACCCTTGCAAGGACACCGCGCACGTAAGCGTTTCGGCCAGAATTTTTTACAAGATCCGGGCATGATACGGCGTATCGTCCGGGCAATCGGCCCTTCCAGCAAAGACCACCTGGTGGAAATCGGACCGGGTACCGGAGCCATCACTGAATTACTATTGGAAGCGGAAGCCTGTCTGGATGCCGTGGAGCTGGATAGAGACCTGGTGCCCGGTCTGAGAGTTAAGTTTTTCAACCAGCCCAGATTCACCATTCATGAAGCCGATGCCCTGAAGTTTGACTTTGCCAGCCTCAAGCAAAACGATGAAAAACTGCGCATTGTTGGAAATCTGCCGTATAACATTTCCACGCCCCTGATTTTCCATCTGTTGGGCTTTGAAGGTGTGGTTCAGGATATGCACTTTATGCTGCAAAAGGAAGTGGTTGAGCGGCTGGCAGCTTCACCGGGCACCGGGCAGTGGGGTCGGTTGAGTGTTATGACCCAGTACTTTTGTGATGTTGAGCAGTTGTTTCTGGTTCCCCCGGAATGTTTTCACCCAAAACCCAAAGTGGATTCGGCCATTGTACGTCTGACACCCAAAGCTGCTCCTGATGAACGAGTACTTGACCTGGACAGCTTTGCCAACACTTTACGCCAGGCTTTTTCACAGCGGCGCAAAACTTTACGCAATAATATGAAAGGAGCGATCACTGGCGAACAGCTGGAAAGCCTGAATATTGATCCCCAGCGCAGACCAGAAACCCTGACCCTGCAGGAGTTTGTGACTCTGGCCAATTTTCACCATCAACTGGGGGATCAGTGATCATGGCTACCTATGCAATTGGCGATATTCAAGGCTGCTATCGCGAATTCAGGCAGCTGCTTGAAAAAATCAACTTTCAGCCTGCACGGGACCAACTCTGGCTCGCTGGCGACCTGGTGAATCGAGGCGATGGTTCCCTGGAGGTATTGCGCTATGTTGTCGAGCTGGGTCGTTCTGTCAAAGTTGTGCTGGGAAATCATGATTTTCACCTACTGGCTGTTGCCTGTGGCCTGCGTAAAACCAAGCGCTCCGATACCCTGGATAAGCTCTTGAAGGCCAAGGATGCTCCCGATCTCTTGGCCTGGCTGGGAGAGCAACCTTTACTGTATCACGATCCCGAGCTGAATTTTGTTATGACCCATGCCGGCATTCCCCCGATCTGGAATCTGGCCAAAGCCAAAGCCGTCGCTGCGGAAGTGGAATTGGAAATGCGCTCATCACGCCAGAAAAAACTTCTGGAAAACCTCTTTGGTAACCAGCCCAACCTCTGGTCTGATGACCTTAAAGGCTATGATCGTCAGCGCTGTATCGTGAATTATTTAACCCGTATGCGCTTTTGTGCGCCCGACAGTAGCCTGGAGCTGGAAACGAAAAATGAACCGGTCAATGCTCCCAAGGGTTTTGCTCCCTGGTTCACCTATCCCAGCCAGGTTCTTCAGGAAAGCCGGATTATTTTTGGTCACTGGGCTGCACTGGAAGGTCATACCGGAGTTGCCGGAATACATGCTCTCGATACCGGATGCGTCTGGGGTCAACAACTGACCGCCTTGAGGCTGGAGGATCAAAAGCTTTTTCAGATTGAAGCCGGTGCGAAAGCGAAATAGACTGACTGGATACCCGTTTGAGGAAGAAAGAATGACTTACAAAACAATCAATGCCAATGATGCCTGTGAGCTGCTTCAGCAGGGTAAGGCAAAATTTGTTGATATTCGTGATCCACAAAGCTTTGAACAGGGTCGTATCAAAGGCGCACTGCGCCTGGATAACAACAATGTCAGCCAGTTTGTGGGCGAAGCAAGCAAAGATCAGCCTTTGGTGGTTTGCTGTTACCATGGTATGAGCAGCCAGAGTGCTGCTCAGTTCCTGGTTGACCAGGGGTTTAAAGAGGTTTACAGCCTGGAAGGTGGCTTTGAGTTCTGGAAAAGCTGCCAGCCAGACTGGTGTGAATAAACTACCAGGCGATAATCAGATCACCCTGCTGGATGTTGTACATCTCGGGTAGAGTTTCAACACGACCGACCGCAAAGTTGGGCTGGATTCTTTCCAGGCTCAAGGTCAGGTCAACGGGCAGTAACTCGGTGTAGGGGCGCTGGGTATGATCGTAGAAGGTATTCTTACGGTAGACATTCAGCGTATCACCCGGTTGTAAACCGGCATCCGAGCCTGTATCAATATAAATGTTCTGATTCTCGACCCGTGTGATCCGGGCCATAAAGGGTTGGCAGCCAACCTGTACCCTCAAGTCGCTCACCATCTGCTCAATTAATTGATCAATTTTCTGGCCGTAATCAATTTCCCAGAAGCGTGTAGAAGCAAAACCGACTTTTTCCGTCCGGTTTTCGGTCCAATGGCCGCTGGTGCTGTAGCTGCGGCTGGCAACCAGCTCACCACTGAAACCATCATGAATAAAAAGGTCAACACTGAAATTTCGCGCAAAACGCTCGCCACGGTAGCGGGCACGTTCATAAAAACCACGTAGAGTTGAGCGCTCACTGGCCAGCTCCGGATTTTCCAGATCAAGATTACGCACGACACCGGTCAGAACATATTGAGCACCGATGCGGGTGGCTGTATCAATTGCAGTGGTTAAAGTGCCTCTGTCACTGACGGAGGTGGGGATGCTGGAAGTATCCGAGTAAAGTTGGAAACGTACGGCATCAAGCACCCGCATTTGGTCCTGATCCTGAAGTCTGCGCAGGATCTCCTTGGGCAGCTTTTCATTGACATCGTGCAAGGCCCCCATATTGGCAGACCGGGGGTTTTCCAGAAAAAAGTTACTGATGGCGAGGCTACGCTTATAGCCATTGGCATAATTGCCACCTTCACAGCTGCCGCTGCTTTCAACGTTAGCTTTTACTTCAATAAAAAGGATACCGTCCTTAATCTCTTCATTGAGAACCTGCATTTCACGGATACTGCTTTGTGTATCGATCGACAACTGATCCGTATGTACTTCACCCCGGTTCATGGCCTGATAACCATTGACATGCAGTGCGCCCTGAAAGCTGGCTTGACGTAAAGCATCACGAATGGCTGCACGTCTTGCCGAAACCAGATCCTGATGGTTGATGACTGATGAGCCAGTGGCTTCCACCCAATAGGCTTGTACAGGAAAGGCCAGGAAAAAGAACAAGCTGAAGATGAGCGCTTTATACATAAACACGATCCATGAAAGCTGAAACGGGAAGTGCCAAAGATGACACTTCCCGCCGGTAAAGTCTAACCCTATGGTCTATTCGCCCTGACTTAGTTCAGGTGATAGCGTGTTCTGGGCTGTGACTGTGAGACTGGCATACGCTGACTGGGGTGCTCACCATGCACAGAGTATTGACTGCATTCTGGGTTTGCTGCAATGGAACCGGGTCTGACCATACAGTGTTGAAGGCGAGGTTCCAGAACAAGCTCCATCTGGGTTTTGTAAGTGCCGTCTCTTTCCTGGCTGGTGGAAATGACCTTGGCACCACGAACCAGGTTGTCGACATAACCCCGGATGTTATCATCACGTGTGGCTAGGTTTTGAACGGTGGTGTTACCCTGAATACGGGTTCCGTAAACACGCTCAGCCATAGCGCGATAGGCATCCATCTTGGAAGCACGCATAGCCAGTAGTTTACGCTGCTGCTGATTGGTCTCAACATCGGTTGAGCCAGTAGCGCCATGCCCTTCGACCCTAACCACAACAGGATCGAAAGAATGCAGAATGACTTTGTTGCTTTCTGCTGTATTTTCTCTTTCCTGTTGATGTTCGTGATCACGTGATGCACAACCGGCGGTAATGCCCAGGGTCAGCACCAGACAGCCGGTAAAAAGTAGTTTTTTAAACATGATATCTCCCAGATCCTTTAGTATCTTTGCTTCATTCTAGTTGGGATTGCTCAGCTTGGGTAGACCTAATCGCAGGTCGAGCAATATAAGTCATAGATTTATTGGTTCATTTTTTTATTCGGCTGCATCAGCGAAAGTTTTAGCTTTTTTTGAGGAAAGTGAATGCAAACCTTTTTGGTCGGTGGGGCTGTTCGAGACAAACTTCTGGGTCTGCCGGTCAAGGATCGGGACTGGGTGGTGGTTGGCGCAACCCCGGAACATATGCTGGCACAAGGGTTTAAACCGGTAGGCAAAGACTTCCCGGTTTTTTTACACCCAAAAACCCAGGAGGAGTATGCGCTGGCCCGAACCGAGCGTAAACAGGGCCGAGGTTACAAGGGTTTTACTCTGTGCGCTGACCCTTCAGTGACTCTCGAAGAAGACCTGGAGCGCCGTGATCTGACCATCAATGCTCTGGCGGAGGATGAAGCTGGCCGAATTATCGACCCTTATGGTGGCCAGGCCGACCTGGAGCAGCGGTTGTTAAAGCCGGTTTCCTCCGCTTTTGCTGAAGACCCTTTGCGGGTGTTACGCACGGCACGTTTTGCGGCACGTTTTGCTGATCTGGGTTTTCAAGTCGCTGAGGAAACCTTGCTGTTGATGCGAAAGCTGGTCAAGGCTGGAGAAATGGCCTTCTTGACTCCCGAAAGAGTCTGGTTGGAAATGCAGAAGGCTTTAAGCACCACTCAACCCAATATTTTCTTTGCTGTTCTGGATCAGGCGGGGGCTTTGGAAGCACTCTGGCCGACCTTGGCCCATTTCTGGGAAGAGCACACGGAATTGCCCAAAAGACTCCAGCAGGCTGCCCAGGCAGGTTTAAATCCAGCTGAAATCCTGGCGGTGATGCTGGTGGATATGCCGGAAGAAACCTTGCAGGCTTTCTTGTCTCAGTTGAAGTTACCCAAATCCCTAGTGCAGCAGGTGGAAGCGCTTAACGAGACCAGAGGACACCCAGGCTTGCAGGCGAGGGATCCAAAAGCTGTGCTGGAGCTTTTGGAAGGCCTGGATGCCTGGCGCCGCCCGGAGCTGGCTGCTAATACCCTGAAGTTGTTAGCATTTTTGGATCAGACCCAGCATCAAGAATTGCTCCAAACTCTGTTGGAAGACTGTCGGAACCTGAAAGCCGCTGATCTGGTGGCGCAGGGCTTGCGAGGGCCCCAGGTAGGCGAAGCACTCAGGGAGAAGCGTCTTCAGCTCTTGGCAGAAGAAATCTGACGGCCTTGCCAGGTAAAATCAACTGTTTGCATTTTTTGTTCGCTATGCGCATGTTCCTGCCAGAGCTGGGCATAGGTCTGAGAGGTTCCGGGAGCCAAATCCTCGGGTGCCAGTTTGGCCAGCGGCAGGAGCACAAAATCATGTTTGAAGAGTTGAGGATAAGGCAGCTTTACGCCTTCAAAGGTGCCACTTTTATCACCATGAGTCACCAGATCCAGATCCAGAGCACGGACATAGATGCTTTTATCCTCCGGTAAGAGGTATTTGGTATCCCCTTCAATTTGCTTGAAAACCTGGTTCAATTCCCCCGGCGGCAAGGAAGTGTTGAAACCGGCTACCAGGTTGTAAAAGGGAGCGCACTCTTTCACCTTGATACCCACAGGCTGGGTTTCATAAACTGCACTCAGGGTCAGTTCACCAAACCGCTCTGCCAGCTCATCCAGCGCACGGCTGATTTGGAAATGGCGGTCATGGTTGCTGCCCAGGCTGACCCAGGCAAAAACTGGGGAAGGTTTCATACACGCAAAGCCTGAGCTGAGTTGTTTAAGGGGCGGGTAATTTTGACGCCCACACTGGTAGCTGAAGGTACTGCATCGGGTTTGCGCAGAGTCAGGGTAACCTGGGCGGTATTGAAGTCCTCCAGCAGTAGTTGGGCCAGTTCTTCAATAAGGGTTTCCAGTAAATCATGATGCTGAGCTTGGGCTGTTTCAATCAGCCGCTGGCTGATAGCCGCGTAATCCAGAGTGAGCTGTAGATCCTCACTGGCAGCTGCCGGACGGATATCGGTCATCATTTCCACATCCAGTTCCAGCTTTTGCTGGATGCTTTTTTCCCAATCCAGAACGCCTATGCTGGCCAGAAAACTCAGGTTATGGATAAAAACAGTATCAGTCATGCAAGGTTGCTCCTGAAGTTGTATCGGCTTTGATAGAAGGCAAATCCATCAGGGGCCAGCGGGGTCTTAAGGCAGGTGGGTGCTCACCATCTTTTTGTCCGGCATCCAGGCGCAGGGCACCAGCCAGAGCAATCATGGCACCATTGTCAGTGCAGTATTGCAGGGCAGGGTAGAACACTTCGCCCCCCATTCCCTGCAGCGTGCTTTCCAGGCGCTGGCGTAATTCGGTATTGGCGCTGACCCCGCCGGCAATTACCAGACGCTGATAGCCGGTTTGTTTAAGAGCGCGTTTGCACTTAATAACCAGCGTATCCACCACAGCATCCTGAAAGGCCCAGGCCACATCGGCCAGATCCTGATCACTCAGATCACCCTGTTTTTGCAATTCCCGTACACAAGTCAGAGTGTGAGTCTTTAATCCGCTGAAACTGAAATCCAGGCCGGGGCGGTTGGTCATGGGGCGAGGGAATTTGAAGCGGCCAGAATGGCCCTGCTCGGCCAGTTTGGCCAGACGAGGGCCACCGGGATAACCCAG
>Ga0136596_1001255_pt1 | contig 11616 bp, 10 predicted proteins | sample AntRauTorcE11897_FD_101387 | JGI IMG/M metagenome (GOLD analysis project Ga0136596, IMG submission 101387) | Saline lake microbial communities from Rauer Islands, Antarctica - Metagenome Torckler E11 #897 | ecosystem: Environmental > Aquatic > Non-marine Saline and Alkaline > Saline | place... | reverse complement strand
GCTTATCGGGATGGGAGTACTGTTTTACGGAGTGGCTATAAACCGGTACAAGAAGACATCATAAGAAACGAAGCGAACCTGAATACCTGTCTTGCTCCGCAGGAAATTATTATTTCAGGTTAACCCAACTTGCCAACTTTAGCCAATATTTCAGATATTTTCGGGATTCAATGTGCGATTCAGTCATTTTGAGGGGGATTTTACCGTAAATAGTCCATTGTAGTGATGTACGGTTGTTGTTTTCTATTGCTCCCGTGCGTATCTTCAGGCCATGTATATACGACGTGTTAAAAAACAGCGAAGCAAAACCAGTAAGGTCTTTTACCAGTACACCCTGGCGCAAACCTACAGGGTGGACGGAAAGGTCAAGCAAAAAGCTATTCTTTACCTGGGCTCAGACCCACGGCTGGCCGATAAGACCAACCGAACGATCGTCCTGGAGATCCTCAAGGCGAAGATATTTAATCAGCCCTCGCTGTTTCCTGAGGATGCCCCACAAGATCTGGTAGATCTGGCAGGTGGGTATGTTGCCAAGTATGACATCAAGTATGGCCAGGAGCCTTCCGAGGCCGCTTCTATTCCTCCCCCGCCGGAGAAGGCCGAGTTCCACTGCGTTGACATTGAAGGCCTGGAGGTGGAGCAGGCCCGTAGCTTTGGCGGGGAGCACCTGTGCAAACAAATCCTGGACCGCCTTGAGCTGGAAGACTGTTTCAAAAAGCTGGGGTTTAGTAGGCATGAGGCCACCCGGGCGGTAATCAGTATTGCCGGGCGGGCCCTTTTTGCGGCCTCAGAGCATAAAACCGCACAGATACTGGGGATGAACAGCTCGCTAAAGGAGCGCTTTGGCTATGACAAGCCCCTCAGCCACCGGGAGCTGTATGCCGCTTCAGACCAGCTTTATGACCATAAGGATGCCATAGACGGGTTTCTACATCAGCGGATCTCGAATCTGTTTGATCTGGAAGACAAATTGGTCATTTTCGATATCAGCAACACCTATTTTGAGACCCGCAAAAGCGGCAGCAGGCTGGCCCGCCACGGCAGAAGCAAGGAAAAGCGCTCGGATTGTCCGCTGGTGGTCTTTACAGGAGTCATCAACGCTGAAGGTTTTATCCGGCACTCCAGGATCTATGAAGGCAATACCGCCGATTCGACGACCCTGGACGATATGCTCTCGGATTTAGCCTCCCACAGCAAGACAAGCCAAAAACAGACTGTGGTGATGGACGCGGGCATCGCCACTGAAGAGAACCTGGCTCTGATTATCGAGAAAGGGTATGAGTATGTATGCGTGTCCAACCGCAGGCTCGCCGAGGATTCGTTTGATGAGCAGGCGCACACCATCGACGTTCCCACCGAGCGGGGCAAGAGCCATGTATCGCTGGGCGTGTTTACCCCTGAGGGCTATGAGGATACCTGGCTGGTTGTGCAAAGCCCGGCCAAGCGCAAAAAAGAACGGTCCATGGACCGCAAGCTCACCAAGCGCTTTATCGACGAACTAACCAATGTAGAAGCTGCCTTTCACAAGAAAGGGGGCACCAAAGCCATTGATAACGTATGGGAGCGTATTGGCAGGGTCAAAGAACGCCACAGGCGGGTATCGGGAACCTACCAGATCAACGTTGAGCACAGTGGCGGGAAAGCCACCGCCATGGAGTGGAAGAAAAAGCCGCCCAAAAAAAGCGCCGAAGACAAAACCAATGGCGTGTATTTTATCCGCACCAGCTACAGCGATCCCTCTGAGGAAGAACTCTGGGAGATATACAACACCATCCGTGAGGTGGAGGCTACCTTCCGGTGTCTAAAGTCAGATTTGAACATCCGCCCGGTCCACCACCAGACCGATGAGCGGGTAGAAGCCCATATTTATCTAACGATTCTGGCGTATCAGCTGGTCAACACGATCCGGCATATGTTAAAAAAACAGGACATCCACTATGACTGGCGCAACATCACCCGGATCATGAGCACACAAACCATTCAAACCCTCATCCTTCCCACCGACACCAAAACCATTCACCTGCGCAAACCAGCCAACCCCATCAAAGAGGTTCAGCAGATTTATAAAGCCACTAAATGTCAACACACTCAAAAAGCAGTTAAAAAATATGTAGTGTACCACTGATGCTCAAAATCTGGCCTCACTGCCCGGGAACACCCTTTCTTGGCAAGTTGGGTTAAGGCGCATCAACTGGGTGACGCGGACGTGCCGTTGATTTCCAGGTTTGCTTGTTTAGAATTTTTAGCCGTTTATTAACTTATAATCTCCGCGCCCGTTATGCGCAGGGTCGTTGAACCGCAAGTCCGTTTTACCACTCTGGTATTGCAATCACTCCCCCTACTCTTTTGGTGTTTTAATACTGCCGTATTGAGATCATTTTATTGCGCCTGCATACATTCTATCACAATTTTCTTTGACTTCAGGGCATACCATTCTTTTCACCGATTGAAACAATCCCCTCATTTTGTTTCTAAAATTTGTTATTATTAACAATAAATAGAAACAAATTATATGAATTACACGGAGTTCAGGGACAAAATGAACGTGTTCCCGGTCTTTTCGGTGAGGGAGATTGAGAAACACTTTCCCGGTTTTGACAGCCGCAGACTGGTGGAGTGGCAAGACAAAGGCTACATCAAAAAACTGCGGAATCGGTATTACTATTTTTCCGAGCAGACGATTACCGAACCGTTTTCGTATTATACGGCCAATGAAATCTATCGTCCATCGTACATTTCCCTTGAGTCTGCTTTATCGCACTACAACGTCATTCCGGAAGGTGTGTTTCAGATCACATCCTGTACGTCACGTAAAACAAACTCATTTCAAACCCCTGCAGGGAACTTCGCTTATCGCCACCTGAAACCCTCCCTGTTTTTTGGATACCGACTGGAAAAATGGGGGAACCATCGATATGCAATTGCTGAACCGGAAAAAGCAGTGATCGACTTCCTTTATCTGCATTCTGAGCTAAAAGAAACTGAAGATATTGAGGCACTTCGGTGGAATACTGAGGAAATAAAACGTCAGATTTCTGTAGAAAAACTAAATAACTATGAGACATATATTGGATCAAGCGCCCTGAGCAGGCGCCTTACAAATTTAAAATCATATCTCGATGTTATCACTGCGTGAAATCCGCCCCTATTTCCCTGAGACTCTCCACCGCTTTCCACGGTTCATGATCAGAGAGTATCTGCAGTATAAAATTTTGGGAATTTTGTACAATAGCTCTTTTGCAACGGACCTTTGTTTTCTTGGAGGAACCTGTCTGCGGATTGTACATGGCAACCGCAGGTTTTCTGAAGATTTAGACTTCGACAATATCTCACTGTCAGAAAATGCATTCGAAAGTGTGGCCGCCCACATACAAAAAGAACTTCGGCGAGAGGGATACCTAGCAGAGCTAAAAACAGTCATGAAGGGAGCCTGGCACTGTTACATAAAGTTTCCGGGATTTCTGTTTGAGGAAGGATTATCCGGCCATAAAGAGGAGAAGATCTTGCTCCAATTAGACACAGAACCTCAGCATTTCGATTATGATCCGGAAAAAGTGATTCTAAACCGTTTTGATATTTTCACTACCATTTTGTCGACTCCGCTTACACTCCTGATGGCTCAAAAATTCTATGCCATCATCCATCGAAAAAGAAATAAAGGAAGAGATTTTTTTGACCTGGTATTTTTGATGGGCAAAAATGTTAAACCGGATTTCAACTACCTTGAGAATAAAATTTCAATTTCAGAACCTGAACGATTAAGAGAAGCAGTAATAGCCAAATGCAATCAACTTGATATGAGTGTGATGGGTAAAGATGTAGAACCATTTTTGTTTGATGCCAGAGATGTTAACAAAGTGACGCAGTTCACAGAAGTCGTGAAACAGTACCCGTTTTGAGAGTGGCCAATATGGCCGGGCTTCCGCCTGCGGTGATTGAACGTGCGAAAGAAATCCTGTCGAACCTGGAGAGTCATTCACTGGATGTGAGTCACGACGGCGGTGATAACGGGTCCATACAGCAAACGGCATCGAAAAAGAAGGCTGCAAAACAGATCACACAAAACCTGGAGAAACAGGAGCAGATGACCCTGTTCGGTCCCCAGATCGATCCGAATGTGGAGACACTGCTCAACAAGCTTGACGCCAGCGATCCAGAACGGATGACTCCGATTGAAGCGCTACTATTACAATAGAAAATTAGTGGATTAAGTGATTGGTATAATTAGTTTAGACATTTTGCATAACCACATGATGTAAAATGTATTATGGTTTTATGTGTTTCACACTAAAAAATCGTATATCGTACATCGCAAATCAGTCTGATTGAGTGATATACGATTTTCGATTTTTGAGATATTCGATGTAATGATTTACTCCGACCGCCATGCTGTAATACTTTGCACAACAGTCCTCGCCTATTCTTTAGAAGAGATGATATGCATATCAAACATAACAATCCCTTGTTTTAAAATTGAAGGTGTCGTAACGTACAGTGTGTTTTAAAGATTAGAGTATCAACCGTCATCAATTCCACAAGAGTGAACGGAAGAGAATATGTCGGGATGATTTTCCAGTATCTCCAGGCTCTGATACACCCCGTCGACGGACATTGTGCTACATCTGTCTGACACAGTTTAAAAGATACATAACAGATCAAATCATGAGATTAAACAGACACTCATCACCTGACCGTTTTCAAAAATTTCATTCCCTGCTCTTACTAATCGTACTATCGATACCCCTGCTCATTTCCGCGTGTTCAACTAATGTGGAAGAAAATGGTGAATCGGGTACACCGGTCATCCCACCGGCTTTGTTGCCACATGAACAGCTGGCAGACTACGGGCTTTTCAGGGGGGATCTGAAAGATTTGAACCCAATTGAAGGACTGTTGCCTTATAATCTTAACACAGAGCTGTTTACCGATTACGCCGAAAAACAACGCTTTGTTTATGTTCCGTCAGAGGTCACGATTGAGCTCACCGGCAACAATCTGATGGAGTTTCCGCAGGGCAGCATTCTGGTGAAAAACTTCTACTATAGTGATGACCAACAGAATCCGGCTTCGGACCGCACCCTAATCGAAACCCGGCTTTTAATTCATTATGACGATGGCTGGAGGCCGAACACCTATGTGTGGAACAGTGAGCAAACCGGCGCAGTGCTAACTCAAAGCGGGGGCGTAAAGCCGGTATCGTGGGCAGATAGTGAAGGCTCTACCCGTAATGTAAATTACAAGATTCCGACTGTAAATGAATGCGGTGCATGCCACAGGATGAGCGGCGGTGTTGAGCCGTTGGGACCCAACGTAAGAAATCTGAATAAGCTCTATCCTTACCCGGACGAGCCTGTGAATCAGCTGGAGCAGTGGAGGGCCAGTGGGTTTTTGGGAGAGGATGTGAACCTGGATAATGCAGTCAAGCTTCCTGTATGGGATGATGCCGACACCTGGACTGTGAATCAAAGAGCCCGGGCCTACCTCGACGTGAACTGCTCGAACTGTCACAATGAAATGGGAACGGCCAGAAATACAGGGCTTTACCTGACGTATGAAGAACAAGACGACAATAGGATCGGCATCTGCAAGGAACCAAATACCGCAGGAGCATGGGGCGCCGGACTTATCTATGATATTGTCCCCGGAAATGCGGATGAATCGATATTGGCACACAGAATGAATTCGGCCGACCCAGTCGTTCAGATGCCCAGACTTGGCCGGACTCTGATCCATGATGAGGCGGTCCAGCTGATCACGGAGTGGATCGAGTCGATGGAAATGAACCCCTGCGGTGAGCAGCTTTTGATGGGTGAATAACCTTTTACAACAAATTCATTAAGCGTATAGTCAACATCGGCTCATAACATCCCATCCAGATAATCGGATTTAGAAACTGAAACAAACTCAGTCAAAATGAACAGTTGGTAAGCGATCAGCGTTTTTACTATTTTAACTTTTTCAAACATTTGATATCACACATTAACTGCGCATTTCCATGATCAACGAACGTGAACTGACCAAAAATATCATTGCCGATTTTGCAGAGGCGTACAGTAGTTTTGGCCTCAATCCGCTGATGGGACGTATTGTGGCCCTGCTGATTATCTCAAAAAAACCGAGGTCGCTCGATGGAATTGCCGAGTCACTGGAAATGAGCAAAGGACCGATCTCACAGATCTGCCGCCGGCTGAAAGACCGTAACCTGATCGAAAAGGTGTGGGTGCCGGGAGACCGGAAAGACTACTACAAGACCACCAATGATATCTTTGGCAAGGCGTTTGAAAATCAGATGGAAAAAATGCGCCGAAATGTCGAGATAGCCCAGCGGTATTCAGAAGAAACAAACTCCATCGACAATGAAGAGGCGGAATATGCGCACGCCCGAATGCAGGAGATGAAACGGTTTTATGAGCTGATGGACGAGCATAACAACGCATTTTTAGAAGCCTGGGGCAAAATTCACGATCAGGAATTCAGCTCTTAAAAAAATTTCATTATTAACGTTTGAAACTTTTCAAATATTTGATAACATTCCATGGAAACGCTTTTTTGATATGAAACACTCACTTGCATTTACCTTACTTCTACTCCTCTCCACAGCCTGCTTCGGCCAGGAGACACCTTCGTTCAACGGGGTTGACTATCCCTATGAGATGCAGTTTGCTGAACTGCAAAATGGCGAAACGGTCGCTTACTACGACAGCGGCTCCGACGATGAAACTCTAGTACTGATCCACGGACTTGGAAGCTATATGCCCGCCTGGAAGATGAATATCGGGCCGCTGAGTGAATCATACCGCATCATCGCACTCGACCTGCCGGGGTACGGTAAATCCTCGAAAACAGCAGAGGAGTACACCCTCCGTCTTTTTGCCGAATCAGTGAGTATGCTGATGGACGAACTGGACATCGCCTCAGCAACGATTATGGGCCATTCGATGGGTGGACAGATTGCGGTTCATTTTGCCGCCAGTTATCCGGAACAGGTGAATCGATTGATTTTATCAGCGCCTGCGGGATTTGAACAGTTTACAGAACAGGACCGCATGGTTTTCCGGGCTACAGTTTCAGCCGCGGCAATTACTGCAACCCCTGAAGCGATGGTGCGGCAGAATATGCGCGCCACGTTTTACGAGTTTCCGGCCGAAGCAGAATATATGATTAACGATCGGCTTCAAATGATGAAAGAGCCTGAATTTGAAAATTATACCCGGGCACAGGCCGAATCAGTTTTTGCGATGCTAAATGAGCCGGTCTGGGATCTGATGCCAAACATCACCCAGCCAACGCTGGTCGTGTTTGGAAAGCAGGATGCATTAATTCCGAATCCCTACCTGCACCCCGCCCTCACAACAGAAGGCGTAGCGAACGCCGGCTTCGGACGGCTACCGAATTCAACACTGAAGCTGATCGACGAAGCAGGCCATTTTGTCCATTTTGAGAAGTCCGATGAGTTTAACCGGGCCGTACTTGAGTTTTTAAACCAATAGTCGTGCGACAGGACCGGGTCACAGAAAAATCTGATGTACCGACGCTTTTGGGACAGCTGCTAATAGGCCGTATTGAATTTCACTTGTATGACGCGAAACAGATAATCTATAGGTAAAATAACATGAAGACGTTTGACGAAAAAGTAGTACTGGTAACCGGGGGCGCTGACGGCATCGGGCGCGTCACGGCACAAAAATTTTTGGGGCAGGGTGCATCTGTCGAAATCTGGGACCTGAATGAAGATGCGGCTCAGGAAGCCCTGGCATCCTGGACTGACCAAGGGTTTAACGTACGATTTACGAACGTGAATGTAGCTGACCATGAAGCAGTAGAAAACGCCATGGATGATCTTCACAAGCACTGGGGACGTCTGGATGTTCTTATTAATAACGCCGGAATCACCCACGACGGCACGCTTCTGAAGATGGAGCATCAGAGTTTCACATCGGTGATCGATGTAAATCTGACAGGCGTATTTAACTGCGGGAAAGCTGCTGCCGGAATCATGGCTGAGCAGGGAAGCGGTGTTATTCTGAACGCAAGTTCTGTTGTAGCCCATAACGGAAATTTTGGCCAGAGCAACTATGTGGCATCAAAGTCCGGCGTAATCGGCATGAGCAAAACCTGGGCAAAAGAACTGGGCCGGAAAGGAATCCGTGTCAATGCTGTAGCCCCTGGCTTCATCAATACAAGCATGGTGGAAAGCGTGCCAGACAAGGTTCTTGATCAGCTTAAAGGAAATACACCGCTGGGACGCCTTGGCGAGCCGGAAGATATTGCTAACGCATACCTGTTTCTTGCTTCAGACAACGCGGCATTTATCACGGGAACAGTCCTTAAGGTAGACGGAGGACTGGTATTTTGATGAGGCATGCACGAATTATAGCGTCCGGGTCCTATGCACCTGAGCGTGTTTTAAAAAACGAATGGTTCAATGACCTTCTGGGTGAGGATGTGGACACCTGGCTTCGGGAAAACCTGACCATCCGCGAGCGACGCTGGATGACGGATGATCAGACCACGAGCGATCTTTGTGTTGAGGCCGGTAACCGCGCACTGGAGATGGCCGGACTTAAACCGACCGATATCGACCTTCTGATTATCGCTACAGACACACCCGATTTCATTTCGCCCTCCACGGCATCAGTGGTTCAGAACAAGATGGGGCTCACAAACGCCACATCGTTTGACACCAACACCGCCTGCGCGGGTTTCCCTACGGCTTTTACGCTGGCCAACAGCCTCATAGCGGCCGAGGATCGATATAAAAAAGTGATGGTGATGGGCGCATACGGCATGAGCCGCTTCCTGAACCTGAAGGACAAAAAAACGGTCACCCTTTTTGCTGACGGTGCCGGAGCCATCATCGCGGAACCCACGACGGACTCAAACAAAGGATTTTTATCATCCGACTTGCGAACCCGCGGCGAGTATCACAAGCATATGGGGATTTATACCGGCGGTGCGGCGGACCCTTCCACCGAACAGAAAGTGACCGACCGGCAGCACTGTCTTAAATTTGTAGAGAAGTTCCCGAAAGAGCTTAACCCCTCCATGTGGAGCGATATGATCCGCACTGTATGTGAACGCGCCGGCGCGGATGTTTCCGACGTGGAAAAAGTCTATATCACCCAGATCAATATTAACCAGATTTGGGAAACCCTGGATATTCTTGGACTCCCTCATGCTACAGCCCCAACCATCATGGACCGATACGGGTACACCGGTTCTGCCGCGATTCCGATGGTGTTTGATGAGTCCTTCAGGAACGACGAGGTGACCGAAGGCGACCTGGTGGTGTTTATCGGTTCCGGCGGCGGGCTTCATTTCGGTGCATGCGCGTACCGGTTTTAGCACCGACCTGCCAAAGTTCGCAGCTTTTTTGCGCTCCTGGTAGAATTGTAGTTTTGGGTTACTCGCTAAAAATTCAAGGCCGGCTTAAAACCCGGAACACACCCCTCTCAAGAGGGGAAATGTTTTTTTATTCATGTATTTTAAATCGACTTTGGCAGGAGCGCCTAAAACGGCGCACTCTGCCAGTTCGATCTGAACTAACAAATAATCATTTAAAGAGTTTCCCCTTCCCTGTGGCGTGTATTTCGCCACAGGGAAGGGGAACAAGGGGATGGGTATGGAACTCGCATCACAACAGATGGTAACCGGCGGCTGGATTATGATCCTGCTCTACATCGCCACAGTTCTCTACTTTGTAGTTAAGGGAGCAGGCAAAACGAAGGATATCAAAGACTATGCCCTCGGCAACATCCTGTTTTCACCGGCTGCGGTTGGACTGTCTCTTGCAGCATCCATTACCAGCGCCGCCACGTTTATCATCAACCCGGGGTTTGTGGCCCTTTACGGCTTCAGCGGCGTGATCTCGATGGCGTTTGCCCTCCCGCTTGCCGCCTTGCTGTCGTTGGTATTTCTCACCAAAGGGTTTCGCAAACATGGCAAAACCACAAAAGCCCTGAGCATGGCCGAGTGGATGAAAACGATGTACAAGAGCGATGGTTTCGGCATCTTTTTCGGCTTTCTGTCACTGCTTCTGATCACTTTTATCGTGCTCATTTGCGTGGGGCTGACCAAAGTGTTATCCAGCACGCTCAACATTCCAGAATTTTACACGCTGCTGGGCGTCGTGATTTTCATCTTCGGATACATGATGTTCGGCGGCGCTAACTCCATGGTCTACACCAACACGGTGCAGGCGCTCCTGATGGTAGTTGTAGCGGTGATCCTGCTCGGCTCAGGGTACGACCATTTCCGCGACGGCGTACACGGTTTTATTGACAGCCTGAATGCCATCGACCCGAAACTGACCCAGACCACCAACAGCGACAGCTTCCTGTTCCGCGATTATTTTGAGATTATTTTTACCCAGTTTGTGGTTGGGATCGCGATCGTCTGCCAGCCCCATATCCTCACCAAATCACTGCTGTTAAAACGAGATGAAGATGTCAACAGGTACCTGTTAGTCGGCTGCACGGCCCAGTTTCTCTTTTTTCTTGTTGTGATTGCCGGCCTCTATGCTCGCCTCAGCTTTCCGAACCTGACGATCGGCGGAGAGCCAATGCCGATGGATAATATCGTATCGAGCTACGTGGTGAGCGAATTTCCTGTAATCATTGCCTTGATTGTTGTGATGGGACTGATATCAGCCGGAATATCCACTCTTGAGAGCCTGATTCAGGCGCTTTCGACCTCCATCACAAATGATATTTTAGAACCGCTGGCAGGCAGTAAACTCTTTCAGAAAGAGCTGTTTGGGTTGCAGCCACAGTTGGTCTGGAACCGGATTATCATCGTGTTGATCGGAATCATTGCCATTATTCTCTCCTGGGATCAGATTGTAAACCCAAAGCTCAGCGTTGGGATCTTTGCCCAAAACGGAGTCTACGCATACTTCTCTGCTGCCTTCACCCCGATTCTGCTCGGCATGTTTTTTAAGAATGTACCAAAGGCGGCGCCTATTGCAGCATCACTCACGGCTGTGACTGTCCATTTTACAATGTACTACGCAATGCTGCCTGTGCCATTCACTTTGGCAAACGGGGAAAACCCCGGGGTTGCGGCCGCAATGGCCATACTGGCCGGAGTGGCAGTCGGTTTTGCGATTTACAGAGCAAAAAACGGCCGGCTGGAACTTCGCGGTGATGAAACTCAATCGAACGGAGGGTAACCATGCACTACAACGACTGGCTTACCAAACGCGAACGGTTTACCCCCGGCCATGAAGCCGTTATTGATCTGTCTGATAACAAACGGTTCACCTATCGCCACCTCAATCGCCGGGCAAACAGACTGTCATCTGTGCTGCAGCATAAATTTCAGCTGCAGGCGGGAGACCGTGTAGCCACGCTTTCCATGAACTGTATGGAGATGATCGACCTCTTTTTTGCCTGCGGTAAACTGGGGGTGATCATGGCGCCATATAACTTTCGCCTGCCTGCTCCGGCTATCAAAGAACTTATTGAAGACTGTACACCGTCACTGCTTGTTTATGGTGAAAAGTTCGAAGAGACTGCCGCCGGACTGGAACGGGATAACGCGGTACCCGCTATACTTCCTATTAATGGAAGTGGCAATTCCGTTGAGTCGATTGTGAACAGCGATCAGCCCGCACCG
>Ga0136596_1001248_pt1 | contig 11659 bp, 2 predicted proteins | sample AntRauTorcE11897_FD_101387 | JGI IMG/M metagenome (GOLD analysis project Ga0136596, IMG submission 101387) | Saline lake microbial communities from Rauer Islands, Antarctica - Metagenome Torckler E11 #897 | ecosystem: Environmental > Aquatic > Non-marine Saline and Alkaline > Saline | place... | reverse complement strand
TTCCTTACAAAGGTAAAATGGTCAGTGCCAAAACTTTAGAAGAAGAGTTTAATCGTAGTTTTGGTGACATTATAGAGAATCAAAAGAAAACTCTTTATGAAGATCTAGGTGTGAATGAACAAGGTAAGATAGAAAGTCCTATTGAGTTTAAAAGAAAAATGTCTGAGCTTTTATTAAGAGAGGCAAAAGAAAGAGGCTATGATATTAAGTCTCAAAAAGGTTTAGAGTTAAGAGTCACAAAAGATGCTAGTGGTAAAGAAACTGTTGATTTTGTAACTCCATTGTGGTTATCTAGTGAGGGTAACAAATATGAAGCACTGTTAAATTCTATAATCACAAACAGATTAATGCAATTTAAAATGCCAGGAAATGCTTTTGTTGCTGCATCTGAGAATGGTTTTGATTTCAAAGAGGGCCTTGATTTCATGACAGAAGAAGATAGAAACAAAGTTATTTACTTACCTGGGTACAATGGAGAAGAGCTTCAAGCAACTAGAAATGAAGAAGGAGGAATAAGTAAAGCTCAAGTAATGATTGAGTCTAAATTTAAAGACTCTGAAGGTAACCTAATAGATTTATTTGAGGGCTTTGATGGATTAGAAGGAAAGTATGTAGAAGTTAAAGAGAATGGAACTCATGGCCTTAAGGAAGGTATGATTGACACAGAACTAATGAACATTTTTAGTTTCAGAACACCTACATCAGGTCATGTCTCTGCATCTAGTGTTGAAATTGTAGGAATACTTCCTGCTTCTTCTGGAGATGTAATGGTAGTACCTAAAAACTTTACTCAGCAAAAAGGTCTTGACTTTGATGTTGATAAAGAAAGTGCTTACATGCTTAACCATTTTATAGATGAAGAAGGCAGAGTAAGGGTAATAGGTAGTGAGGAGTACAATTACCAGATGGAATTTTTAAAAGAAAACGCTGGAGATTTAGATGGTTATACTCTCTACACTATTTTTGATGACTTAAACTTATCCTCCATAGTTGGAATGAATGACAAAAGACTTTCTGATCTATCTTATAAAAGTAGAGGCTTAGCTTACAAACTAGCTATACTGGAGGCTCCACAGAGTACTTCTAGCAGAACTAATGAAATTGTAAACAAAGTATTTGATGTTGAAACAAAAGATGTTGAAGAGCTCAAAAGATCTATAAGAAAAGAAATACTTTTAACAGAAGAGGGCTCTACTTTAGATAAGGTATTGAAAGAGTTAAAGAAAGATTTTGAGTCTGAGTTAAATACTTTTGATGGTCAAGTCAAGAGTTACATCGCGGCTAAACTTTCTGTGAAAGCTCAAAGAAAACTTGAAACTAAAGAAGCTGAGAATGATTTCATAAGAGTTCATTTGTCTGTAATGAATGCAGACAGTGATGATGTCCAAAGAAGAATCAATAAGATTTTATCTATGGATTTCTCTAAAGGACAAGCTGATAAGATAGAAGAACTAAAAGAACAAGGCAGAAGAAGCAAAGAAATAAAGAAAATTAGAAGAGAAAGGAACTTAGGAAGCCAACAAGCTGAGAATGCTTATGAAGAGGAGTCTTCTTACTTTAATTTACTAAGCCATGATTACCAAAAAGAAAAAATGGATCTTGGTGCTATTGGTAAAAAAGCAATTGGTATTTATTCTGTAGCTGTAACTTTTAATAGTTTAGTTCAACAGACTTATGGTAGTATGGGAATGAATGTTAAACCTTTTGTTATAGGTAACTCTACTTCTGATAGTGTAGGTGCAGTAATGTCTTTAACTCCTGACTACACTACTTCTGAAATGTTGATGGAAAAACAAAACACTGCAACAGATAATGAGAAAGAACAAGTTTTAGGTAGGGTTGGAGTCAATGACTTTTCTATATCTGTAGACTCTTTTGCAAGCCTTAGAGGATTTGCTAAAGATGAAAATGGTAACTCTGTAATTTATACTCTATTATCTCAGCCTTCAGTTGTTGAAGTAAACAGATTGTTTAAGCAAGCCAAAAGCTCTCTTGGAGAGTATAGAACAGAAGTTGAGATAGTGAATGACCTTCTCTTATCTATGGGCAGTGAGATGTACTACAAGGAATATGATTCTATACTTGAAACACCACCAGGTTTCTATCTAAATGAAGAGGGAGTAGAGCAAGGTAGTCCTAAGCTTACTGGAAATGAAATGATAAAAGGTATTAAGAAAGGAGAAGTAAACACAGATCTTCAAGTAGAAGCACTTAAAGTTTATTTTGAATTATATCAAGAGTCTAAGGATTACATAAAACCAATGGGAGCTTTAAATAATAATCAGTTGGGTAAATCAATGCTTGAGGCAGGCTTAAAATCTAAAAAACTAAGAAGTGTCTTAGCTAATGAAAAGTTTTTACCTTTATTTGGAAGAAACTTAGACAATCCTACTAAAGACACTTATGATTTTGAAGTAATGACTATGTTTGGGCCTGTGTTTTATCACATACTTCCAACAACACCTCAAGGTAAAATAGCAATAGAAGGGTTAAAGGCACAAGAAAACTTGCTACAACCTATGTTTCCATACCAAAAAGGTAATTTGGATGAAATGCTTACTGAGATTCTTGAGATAAAAGGTATTTCAGAAGACTTTGTTACAGCAGAAAACCTGGAGAAAATAGTTAATGAGTATAAGAAGTACATTTTTTCTTCAGAACATACTTCTTTGTTTACTAGTTCTGTTCAAGTAGATAGTAAAAGATTGGAGTTATTCAAAGACAGTAACAGTAATACTTCACTTTCCACTTACATCTCTAAAACTTTAAAGAGTGGTTCTAAAGACTACAGTAAAGGAATACAAGCTCTAAGAAACAATCCTTTGGTAGGTAAAAAGTTAAAGTATCTTGTAGGTAAAGGAGACACAGAAGCTTCAAGAATTGAGTACAACAATGCATCATCAGAACATATTGATGATTCACAATTGTATGATTCTCTTCCTCAGTTAGCTTTGATGGATCTTCCTCTTCCAGATAAGAATGGTAAGCCTTATAGTACTTCAATGCTTGTAGAAGATTTGATAGAATACAGTCTATTAGAGGGTGGATTACAAGAAGCAAAACAGTTTATAAAGTATGTCCCCACAGAACTTATGAGTGTAACAGTTGGACAGAGTGGCCAATCTATAAACTCTAAACTGAGAGAGCTTAACAACTCTGATCCTCAAACTTTTCTGGAGTTGAATATGAACTTTATAAGACAGTACTTTCAGAATAACCCAGAGGAAGCTACTTTCCCAAATTTTGACAGGGTAAATTTCAATAGCACCGGTTTTACTCTTGGTGTTTCTCCAGGAGAAATAACGAAGCCTTTTGTCAAAATAAAGAATAAAAAGAAAGAGACCGTTCTTTATAGCTTAACTGGAATAACTAAAGGTAAGGCAAGTTATGCACCAATCTCTTCAATGTCAACTAAGAGAGTATCTCAGTACAACCCTTTTTCTAAAGACTTAATAGATATGAATGGCTATGTGAGTAAAAAAGAAAAAGATCCAGTAGTTGATCAAGATGGTTCTTTAAACTTACAAGGAGTAGAAACTGTAAGACAACTCTTAAACAGAGTTAAAACACAGGCTCCGGAGTTTACAGTTCTTGTTGATTTATATTTAAAAGGTATTACTGATGAGAAAGTACTTTTATCAAAAGGTGGCGGGATAGCTTCTGCAGTTAGAAAGACAGGAGCAATAAAAATTAATATAGATAAACTCTCCAAGTTGCCAATTAAAGAAGCAGCAAGTGTTGTTTTACATGAAGCCAGTCACACTCTAACTGCCAGAGAAATTATAAAGTATTTTGACATAACTAAAGGTAAAATTGCTACTCTTAGAACTCAAGGAGTAGATGGTACTGTTGTTCCACAAGTTATGAAGGACTTAAGTGATATCCATATAAAGTCTAGATCAGCAATGTCAAAATACCTTAAAGAGACTTATGACATGCCTCAAGAGGATTTTGATAATATACTTTCTACTATAGAAAACACTTATGTAAAAAGAGAGACAGACAAGACTTATTCAGTGGGAGAAGACTTGAAGCCTTATTCAGAAAAATACAATGATAAGGTATTGAAGATGATTTACTTTGTTTTAAATCCTTTAGAGCTACAAGCTGGACTAGTAGAAAGCCCAGAGTTTAGAGAGGCTTTAAATGTACCTTACAAATCTTTATCTAAAACTATTCTACAAGAATTAATTGACGTATTAAAGACAATACTTAAATCTGCTTTTCCACAAGTAAAAGATGGCACTATAGCTTCAGAAGGTTTAAGTACAATCTTTACTATCATGAAAAATTCTGGAGTTGATTTATCAGATAATACTAATCCAGATATTGAACAAGGGCCTCCACAAGGTTTATTCCCTAGTGACACAGAGTTCTTTAACTCAGCAGAGGATAACAATATTGATTTCTCTCAGTTAGAACAGGAGGAAAACAATCAGTCTTTTAATGATGATGTAGAAAATAATCTTAACTTTGTTTTTTCTGAATCTGGTCAATCTCTGACTGAACTTGGAGTCAATGAAGAAGAATGGTCAGCTTTAACTGAAGAAGAAAAAGACATAATACTAAAATGTAACTAATGGCAAATTGCGTAAACAGAAACCTTAAAGAGTTTAAAGATTTACTTGAACTATCAAATTATAGTCCTGTTGTCTTAGGAGCTAAAATAGGAGCATGGCAAGACAGTAATAGTACAGATAAGATTCCAGGTAGCTTAGAAGAGTTGTCTGGAACAGTGATAAACTCTTTGACTGATTTACAGAAAAGCAATTTAGAAACTATTTACCAAGAAAGTCCAGAGCTACAGCAGATAGGATCCGAAGATGACTACATAGAGTTCTCTAAAGGTCCTTTTGAAAAAACTGTAGAAAATTTTAAAGTCTACAAAGAAACAGAGGTCTCTGAAGAAGTAGATGATGCCTTCTCATTAGATGTAAACCCTAATATTGTAGAGGACTATGCCAATCAAGTTGGTGCATTAACTCAAGGTAGGACTTTACCAGAAGGAGCTTTGACTGAACTTAAAGCTCAACTTTCAAACATTATTTATGAGAGCATAAAAGATAAGAAGTACATAAATAATTTCAAGTTTGACAAAGAAACTGGAAATATGGACTCTGCTGAAATATCCGCAATTCCTAGTAGTGGCAAACTTTCTTCTCCTAAAAGATCTTTGGCTTCAGCAAAAAGAATAGCTAGTGACATAAACAATAAGTACTTACACAAAATAGATAAAGACAAATACCCTATTGTTAAAGTAGTACCCACAAAGAATGGAGGTAAATTAGTGTTTGGAAAAGCTACTAGACTAGCCATATACAGGGGTAATTTTGCTTATAATAGTGCAACTGTCACTAGTAGACTTATGAATGAGCAGTACAAAAGAAAGGCTATTGAAATGCTTAGGTTAAGTGGAAAGCTGACTGTAGAAGAGTACCAAAAAATAATCCTTGACAATAAACTAACAAACCTTTCTCTTACAATAGAGGAGATGAGGTTAGGTTTGTCTGAAGATACAAAACTTCCAATGCTAGGAGCCACTATTAATGGTGACTATCAAGAGAGCATTGAAGAAATTGAAGATGCTTACAATGAAAGACAAGCTAATTATGAGCAACAAGAACAAGAAACAGATGACAATATTTCTTTTGACCCTGATCCAAATGATTCTAGGACTCCATTTAATATTGGTAAACTAAAAGAAAAGAGAGAGTCACAAAGGAAAAAAATAGAATCTAGAATTAAAGGCTTAGAAGGTAAAAGAAGAATTACTGGAAACACAAAATTATACACACCTAAAATTAAATTCTTAGAACAAGTTAAAGATAGGTTTGAAACTGAGTATGATAATGAGATGATCTTCAGTGATCCTATGGAAGCTATTAGAATTAGTTTTCAAAATGATATTGACACTATAAAAGAAATGCAGAGCAGTGCCAGTGAAGATAATATGTTTTTGATTAAAGACATGATTAAATTCTTAGAGGCCAATATTAATAACACCACAAAAACTTTTGAGAAAGAGAATATTGTTTCTGAGGAAATAAGCGATGATATCTCTTCAGAAGTAGAAGAGCTAATGAAGAGCTTTTCTGTAGATTTAAGTACTATACTTACCAAGCAAGACCAAATTATAAATGACTTATTCTTAGAGGTATTAAAGAGGTATGAAGTTCCATTGAAAGATCTTTATCCTGGTTTAGATCTTGAACAGATTAAGAAAGAGCTACTTAAGATAGCCAGAGAGGACACTGATATTGTTTCTGGTAATATTGGAGCATTAGGTAATGATCTTACAACTGATGATGTTATAGGAAGGCTTATAAGATCTGAGTATGAAAATCAAAAAGCTGTACAAGATGCAGAAGCTAACCCTTTAAGACAAAGAGTTGATAAGATATCTGAAGCAGCTAAAGTTGTTTTAGATAAAATGGGCTTGACCAAAGGTAATTATACTAACTGGTTAGAAGTATTTGCCAGAACTACTGACTCTGGGGACTTAGAACTCATATCTAAATACAGTGAGAACTGGAAAAACTTTGTAAAGAGTGTTGTAAGTAACACAAAGAGTGAGATAATAAAAGCTAGTAAAGAAAAAAACTACTCAAAAATAAATGAGCTGTACAATAAAAAGTACCAAGAGCTAAACAAAGACACAGACTTTGTGGACTTGCACAAGCTTTCAGATCTTTTTGAGGTTTATAAAGACAACAATGAGGTTTCAGATGAGTTTGAGCCTGATGCAAAATACACTAAAGAGATAAAAGAAAGACTAGGTGAAGAAGAGTATGAAAGTCTAATAGAAAGACAAGTAAACTTCATAGAAGAATTTCTTGTAGAGAAAGAAAGATCTCTTTCTTATATGTATGAGAAAAATGGAGTAGAGTCTTTTGATGAATTAACTGAGGACCAAAAAAATTCTGTAGAACAAGCAATTAATAGAATAGACCCTTTCTTTTTTGCATCAAATAGAGATTCTTTTTCTAACTCAGTTCCCATAGAAGTAGGGTCTCAAATTTACACACTTCCTCATACATTAAACTACAATACTTTTATCCCCAAAGAAAGTAAAAAGGAATATTATGATTCTAAATATTCTGAACTATCTAAAAATGATGACCTTTTTAAAGCTTGGAAAGTTTACAGTGAAGCTGTTACAGCAATAAATGAAAATCTTGCTGGAAGTGCCTCTTTAGATTTAAACAAAAGAAGTTTATCTCATGTAAAAAAAGAATTGGCTGAGAAAGTAATGGGAAATAAAATGTTTTCAAGAGTTTATAAGAAAGCCAGTAATGTTTTTCCTTCAACTTTAGAAGTGATAAGAGAAGGTTCTTCTACTCAATTAGTTGGAGAATCTAGCAGTGCAGGTGTGAATGCACCTAATGGAGTAGCTTCTTTCAGAAGTGAAGTATCTAAAGAATACAACGCGGACAAAAAAGAAATACAAAACATATTAAGGAGAGAAATAAGTGATAAAAGCTTTCTCACAGCAGAAGATTTTACACTAGAGTTCCAGAAGGAGTTTACAAGAATGATGGGAATAACAGGAGTAGAATTAGGCCCTTTTCTTTCAAAGAACATGAAGAAAGGAAAAATGAGTGTTTCCAGTATAAAGAAACTCAGTCAAGCTAAGATATTTCAGCAACAAACCACTGATCTTCCAAAGCTTTTGAAGATGCTTTTAGAGCAATCTTCTGATTATAAAGCCAGGGAAAACTCTCTTAGAGTATTAGAAGATATAATTGAGCCAGCAACAAATGAAGTTTATGAAGCAGGAGAAGGTGTTGAAGAAAAATCTAGATTAAAGAAAAAGAAAGAAACTTTTAAAACTACTGTACTAAAAGGTCAAAGAAACACAGCAGGTAAAAAGAGCAGTTTTAACTTTAGTTTTTCTAGTATTTTTGAGAGTGGTGGAATACCAACAAAAAAGTCTTGGTTTTCTATAGGAGAAAAAACTGTTGGAATGAGCAGCAGAAACATGAAACCTGAAGAGCACAGACTACACAAAATATACTCTGAAAGAATCAAGCAAATAGATGAACTACTAGAAACTGCTACAAATGAAGAGATAATACAAGACTTAGAAAAAGAAAGAAGTTCTTCTCTTGATGCTCTTGGTAAACTTGGTATGCATTACACTGTAAACTCTATAATGGAAGCTATTGGTATAAAAGCCTTTGTAAACATTAAATTAGGTACAAACATAATGTCAGCCATAATGAATACTTCACAGGGAAGGCAGCAAAACTATTTACAAGCTGGCTTTAGAAAAGAAAATGGAGAACTTGTAGGAGATTATGATCTTAATCAATTGGTAACTGCAGATGCTTTCATAAAGTCTGGTGTCACTAAAAAAGCTTCATCTAAGAAAAAGAAAGAAGAGCTTGAAAAAATGTCTGCTTTTATTGACCAACTAGGAATAGTCCAGGATGGTACTGACTTTGAACAAAGAGCTGAAAGATCAGGTGGTATAAAAGCACCTAGTTTGAATATCTTAAAGAAAAAGAACAGGCATCTTATGATAATGACAGAGTATGTTGAGTACTATAACCAGACACCTCTTATTTTAGCTGTATCACAAAACTACTTAATGCCAGATGGCTCTCCTATTTTTAATGGAAATGAGTTCCCATACCATGAACTGAAAGAAGGTAAACTAGTCCTGAAGAAAAAGTATTATGATGCTTATAGTGGAATGTCTAAAGAAGCTATGATGGACTCTTATGAGTCTTTTACTTCTGACAAAGGAGTTAAATTCAGAACTGATCTTAAGATGGGTATCATACCAAAAAGGCATGGAGACTACTCACAGTCTGGGGCCATTGTTGCTAAGACAACTACTTTTGGTAAAACTTTTATGGTATTTGGTAATTGGGTTTATGGTTTACTTCACTCTGCTTATGCCGGTGAACAGTCTAATTTACAAACTGGAAAAAAAGATTGGGGGTACATATCAAGACTCATAGCTTCTCCTGAAGGAAGAATGTTAGGTTTAGCTCCTGTAGCACAAAATATAATTAGTGCTGCTGCTGTAGGAACCATGGGAACTATTGCACTGTCTTCTATACCTTATGCAGCAGCCATAGCAGCTCCTTTCATAGGGATAGGCTTATTGCTTATGGGTAAGAATAAAGTGTATGATGCAGGACAAGATGATGTAACCAGGGCAGAGTGGGCAATGCAAACAATGAAACTTTTAGTGCATGGTATGACAGTACAAACAGCTCAAGTAGGGATAAACACTGTAAAAGGAGTAATAAATATGATAGGTGCTGGTACTTATAAAAGGTCTAGTGAACCCAATATGTTTGACTTTGATTACACTTTTGGGGGGAAATTAGATGATGTTACTGCACTAGCCTTATCAAAAGCCAGTAAGCAACAATCAATACTGAACTATGTTTCAATGTTACACATAGTCAGTATGATGGTCTTTAGTGGTATGGGGGCAGGAGAAGAAGAGGAAGAGCTAAAATCTGATGGTAAACTAAGAGAAAAACAGTACAAGAAAAAAAGAGAAAAAGATAATTATTATAAGGCTAAATATTTAATAACTAATATGCTACACAGAGCTTATGATGATGCTGTGTTAACAACTTCTCCACAAAACTTAATCTTTACCTTGATAGGAGAAGAGGAAAGTTCTCACATGATGTCATTACCTGTTGGAGGAATAAAAGCTTTAGGGTATGGTATGTTTGGAGAAAGAATTACTGACCCTAATAGTATATACTTTGGTGATACTAAATTCAGTAAAGAGGTTAGAGGAGTCTTACCTCCTATGGTAAAAAGTATAGATAAGGCATGGGAAGGGGAATGGTGGTTAGGTTTAGAATCTTCTAATCAAAAATACTACAGAAGCTCTTTAGTAATGGAAGCTCTTGATGACTCTGAATTAAAAACAGACAAGAGTGCTTTAGCTAAACAAAGGTCATCAGCTAGGGGAGACCTAAAACGTGGTACTGAATACAAAAAAGCTATGAGATCAGGTATTCAATCCAGACTTGTAGACAAGTATGGTAAAATCCCAGAGTATGAAGAACTCAAGATACTGGACAGAGACTTAGTGGACAAAGAAGTTAATTCTTATATCAAAAGAGAGATAGGAATGACAAAAAGAAGTGATTACACAGATAGTCAAGAAAGAATATCTAAAAAACAGATAGAGAAAAGTACAGAGCAAAGACAAAAAGCCAATAAACAGAGTTTAAGAGACAAAATAAGAGGGCTTAACTAAAAAAAGGGGGCAAGTGAGGCCCCTTTCTTACCATCTAAATATCGTAAAACCCAGAGTAACCCCTGGACCTACAACAATGTTTTGTGTATTAAAATCGTAAATAGCAGAAATACCTGCAGTCAAATGCCATCTTGTAATAGGAACAGAAGTATCATAAGTTCTAAAACTTGTTACCTCATTGTAAGGATTACCTAAAGTTACATCTGAAAAGAACTCAGGTTTACCTAGACCCAAGAATCCAGATCTTTCTCTCCCAATAACAAATGAAACTTCTTCTCTGCTATTAAGGTCTATCCTGATAGAGTCTTTACTTGCTACAACTTTGCCCCATATCCAATTGTTCTTATTAAAGTCAGCACTGTAAGTACCATTGACTGTGTCTACAACAGTCTCTTTTACAATAGTTGTTTCTCCTTCTATAGTAATTATTCCTGCAGAGCCTTGTTCAGAAAGCTCTTTCTCGTATCTGCTTACCAAATTCTGTAATTTTACCACTTGCTCATCCTTAGTAGATAAGTCCAAGAAAGTAGAAGCATTACTTGCTCTCAATGTTGATATTCTACCAACTAGTTCACCTTTCTCATTCTTATAGAAAGAAAGAGAATCTCTAAGTGAGTTCTGTAGTTCTGTATTTTCTTCTATCTTGTTGCTCATATTCAGGAATCTATTGACTGCTAAGACTAACAGTAAAACAAGAACTATAATTAGTACATCTCTCTTTCCCATAATTTTTTTTGTTATAAATCGTGTTTCTTAATTATTTCTGATAAAGCTTTACGTGCCCCAAAGAAACCTACTTTTTTCTGTTTTGCAATGCTGTATGACAACTCTTTAAATTTATTGTGTACAAAATTGTGTTCAGACTTCATCTTTAAAGCAGAGGACCTAAGTTCTTCAAGCTCTTTCTCATTCTTGTTTAGTCTTCTTGTGATGAGTACTAATGAACTTCCAAGCTCTCTGTTTTTCATTTTAAGATCTTGATTGCTTTTTTCTGTGACCTTCGCTTGTGCCAAATCCTCTATGTCTTTCTTTGTTTGGGCCTTAATCATTTCTTGTCTTATCTCTTCCTTAACTTCATCGAAACCTTTTACTATAGTTTCATTGACTGGAATAGAGTGTGTTGTTACTTTCTCAAAGAAAAAGTCTGTTAGGTTTTTTACATCTTGTGAAGTTACACCAAAACCATTTCTTAAAGAATCTTCTAATAAGGCAAAATGTCTTCTGTGCTGGTAGTACATATCAGAAGTTGGGTCTGAAAAAGTCCTTCTAAGATACACATGTTCTGTGCTTTCTGATTTAGTAATCTTAGTGACACTGTACTTAGTATCTTCTAATGCTCTTAGTTTATCTTCCCTAAGTTTTTCAATTTCTTGTTGTAAGTTTCTTTCATTCTTTAGAGAGTTTTCAAGTAATGTCTTGTTC
>Ga0136596_1001247_pt1 | contig 11662 bp, 13 predicted proteins | sample AntRauTorcE11897_FD_101387 | JGI IMG/M metagenome (GOLD analysis project Ga0136596, IMG submission 101387) | Saline lake microbial communities from Rauer Islands, Antarctica - Metagenome Torckler E11 #897 | ecosystem: Environmental > Aquatic > Non-marine Saline and Alkaline > Saline | place... | reverse complement strand
GGCTGCTAAATGATTCTCTATCTATAGTAAGAGATATTTTAGCAGCCAGAGATTTTATAGCTAACTAACTGATTATCAGGGACTTACGAAAAATTAGGATTTTCGGGATTTTCAATAATTTACTATGCGCTGCATAATACCTTCTAGAAAAAGGGGTCAGATTTAGGGTCACATTCTGGAAATTTCGACAGTGATTAAAATCGTAAAAATTGATGAAAAAGTAGCTAATTTATAGTAATTTAATATATAACTAAAAATAAAGATAATTATGTTTTATGATACTTTACATCCCGATCAAGTTATTGAAATTTACAATCTCATCGAATCCATGAAAGATGATTTCACAATATGTTATCCTGATAATATTCATCTGAAAGATTTGTTCATATTATATACAAATAGATTAGTAGATACGATGCATGATTTTATTACCACTCAAGATCAATATAAGTTTGATAGATTGGTGAGATACTTTGATTCGTGTATTAGTTTCTCAAGATCAACCATAAAGACCTTTATAGAGATGTTCATACTCAACATGGAGTTACTCATCCAATGTCTACTTAAAGTGGAGTATTACGAAGTTATGGGGAAAATAGAACGTATGATGGAGATGGTATCAGAATACTTTGAATATTACCAGAGACAAGTGGAGTAAAAAGATTTAATATATAATCTCATGTTATATTTCATATTACCTTTCATAATAATACTATTTTCATATCTTAATAAGTATACCTCATGGATATTCAAAGAGATAGATCCTGATAAGGGGTTTATACCATGTGGAAAATGCGCAACAACACTACTGAGTTTAATACTATTCACGTTCCTTTTAATGATGGATAGTTTTACATTATCATTATTAAACATTCTATCTGTTGTAGGAGCAGTTTTTTTAAATCCAATTTTATTTGTAGGGGTAACTAAATTCCTAAACAAAGATTAATGGATGTAGATAAGATTCTGATAACAATAATGGAAGATGGTTCTCGAATGAATAATACTGTAAAGAGATATTCAAAGAATGAATGGAATAACTTTTCTGAAAGTGTTTTCAGATCATTAGTATCAGAGATTTCAATAGATTATTTAAATAGGAGAGAGAGGATAGAAAGAATTCCTGATAAAGAGGTAGTGTATTATTTAGCAGCTACCTGTTTAAATATGGTAGTATCATCAACATCAAAGTATCATAAGAACGTTAGAGAAACCATTAATACTAATAAGAGACAAGAACCCATATGGGGTATCATTCCCGAAGAGGATTCATCAGAGGAAGATATACAATTAAAAGTAGAGTTAGAAAAAGACTTAACATCAGTATATACCATTATAGATTGGTTATATGATAATAACCACATCACTTTCTTTGATAAGGAGATGTTTTTAGAATACCATTTAGAAAATAAATCATATCGTCAAATGGGAATGAGGTATAACATTTGTATCAGACAGATCAATCTATCAGTTATGGATGTTACTAAAAAAATAAAGAAAATATATGGAACTAGATGATTTATGGGATATTGTTACCAATTCAAAGACGGGTCACGTAACTGTTAATAAAGTACTTAGGTGGTATAAATCTAATGTAGATTCTGATTGTAAGATATGTACTGGTTGTAACTACGAAGTTAAATTCTTATATACAAGAGTAATAGAAGAACTAAAAAACAACTATAACTATGGCACGGAAAAAGATGACTAAAGAAGAACTCGAAAATATAAAACCATCATCACTTAGAGGTATGGATTATGCAGAGTTAAGAAAAACAAAAAGATTAGGAGAGTTAAGACATGATAAGGATATAGTCCTCTCTGACATCATTCAGAAGTTATATAAAGAACTTTGGACAACAACTGGTATGGAAACATATCTTTCTGATTATCATGCAATATCATCAGTCTTTGCACGTAAGTTAATCAATGAAGCAAAGTCTATGTTCTATGATCATTTACGAGATATTAAATCTGATATATTTTTAGATTGTTATAACATGATGCTTGTAGTTGCTCAGAAAGGTATGGAGAACGAAGATTTCAAATTAGTTCTTGATACTACCAAAGAGATAGCTAAATTACATCAACTCTATAATGATGAGAATAAGAAGAATGATAATGTAGAACAACCACTCTTCTCACCACCTCAAACAATGAAAGGTATAGATAAAGAAGATTTATACATTGAAACATATTATGATGATCATGTTGATGATGATGATAATGATCATGATGATGATAATAATGATGATGATAAGTAATGTTTGAATATACAACAACTTTACATAAGATACGGGCAATGGATCAGAAGATACGCATAGTATGTGGTGGCTCATCAGCGGGTAAGACATATGCTATAATCCCTATTATAATTGATATGTTAATAAAGGGTGATAAGTTACTTGCATCGGTTGTATCGGAAAGTATGCCCCATTTAAGACGGGGTGCCATTAGAGATTTTATTAATATTATGAAAGATACTGGTAGGTGGATAAGATCTCACTGGAATAAAACTACATCAACCTATACATTCTCCAATGGATCAGTTCTTGAATTCTTTTCAGCTGATCAACCTGATAAATTAAGAGGTGCTCGTAGGAATATTTTATTTGTGAATGAGTGTAATAATATTGATATGGAATCATTTAACCAATTAGTAATTAGAACTCAATCTAAATATAGTGACAAGAATGAAATGGCAAGGACAAAGATTGGGGCAACTATCTTTTTAGATTACAATCCTGTTGGTCCTTTTTGGATTGATAGAGTAAAGAAAGATATTCATAGTCAATTCGTAAGAGTAACATATAGAGATAATGAAGTAGTATCACAAGATGTTGTAGACTTCTTTAAACAACGAGAGGAATGGGCAAAGACAGATGACTATTGGGCTAATTGGGTAAAAGTATTTGTTAATGGATTACAAGGTCAGTTGATGGGTGCTATCTTTGATGATTATAAAACTTGTCCAACTTCTACGATTGATAAACTAATAAGAAATGGTAAATTGGAATTATTAGGACGAGGAATTGACTTTGGGTATAGTGATGATCCACTTGCTGTATCAGAGGTATGGTTAGATGACTCTCAGGAACGTCATAAACTCTATTTAAGAGAGGTTATCTATAAGACTGATACTCTTAACTCAGATTTGTTCAAAGAGTTAAAGGATAGGGGTATACACTCAAGAGATAACATCTATATTGCTGATTCAGCTGAACCTAAATCAATAGCTGAACTTCGTAAGTATGGTCTTAGAATTAAGGGTGTTAAGAAATCAGGTGGAGCTAAAGGTAGTAGTATTAATTATGGTATCAATTTAATGAAGGAGCATGAGTTGATAGTTGATGAGAGTAGTATTAATTTAGTTAACGAGATGAATAATTATAAATGGCAGACTAATCGATCAGGAGATTCATTAACAAAACCAGAAGATAAGTATAACCATTTAATAGATTCCATAAGATATTTATGTATGGAAAGAGTTAGATTTAATAAAGATACTCGACCATCAGTTATATTTTAATTTTCATTATCTATCACTAATGTTTGGGACTTTCTGTTGAAGCTTATTACTACTGAAATGATGTTGAAGAATTATAAACATCTCCATTCTTTTACTTTCAACTTTCTTTTTAAATGAATCAATTGTAATTAATTCTATCGTATCAATATTACATCTCCTACAATAATCATATAGTTGGTTTTCCTTTCCTTTCTTTAAATTATAATTATGTTGATAGGTTCTCCTTTTTAAATTATTAGTCCTACCAATGTAAATTATTTCATCATCATGTAATATTTTATAGACTTTATATTTATTAGTTTTAACCATTAAATCGGAAAGTCGAATTCTTAATATCAGTATATGTTTTGATTTCCTTTTGATACTTTTCCTTAGCCCTTGCTATTTTAAAGATATTATATTTTTGGATTAATGATGAATGATCATTATGTAAGATTTCTTTTAAACTTATCATCAGCTTATTATTTCTTATTTATATCACTATTATTATAGGAAGTTTAGTAGTAGAGAATAAAAAAACCCCCTTCGTAATGAAAGGGGTTAACTATAGTACAAATGCCAGTTTATACTATAAGAAACCCTCCATGATGGGAGGGCTTCTAAAAAAGAATGTGTAATAATCGACAAAAATTACTCACATATACTATATCACTTTATAAAAGAAAAGTTTTAAAAATACTTATTTTTTTTAGGTATATCATAATAATAATAATAATAATAATAATTTCTTTTGTTTAAACGAAAAACCCCCAGGGTCGAATGGGGGCTTTTCTTAAAAATAATATAATTTAATTTAAAACATGTAATAAATACACATATACTATATCACTTTATAAAAGAAAAGTTTTAAAAAAGTAGTAAAAAGTTTGGCAGATCAATAAAGATTCCTTATCTTAGTGGTATAAATAACCCATTAAAACAAAAAATAATTATGACAACAAATAAAGACAGAGACGTTAAATCAACTGATCATTTGAACAGACACTCAAAGATGTTAAGAAAACAATTGACAGTTGATAGTGAAGGATTTGAACTTAACCCCGTAACTTTCAAATGGGAGTACCACATCAAACGAGGTAACAACCTTATCGTATGTGCAGAGAACGTCAAAGACGGCGTTGTAAGAGGTATTGATATATTCGCCTATAAGAATGGATATACCCAAGCCACGACGACTTATGAAACAACCAAGACGTTCCAAGAGAACCGACAGGGATCTAAACTCTTTGTAAGAACGATTACAACTATCTTTAAAGAATTAGCAAACTAATAAAGGGTGTGATTTAAGCAAACGGCACCATCCCATTCTTAGTGGGTTGGTCTGGTTGTGATGTATCTTTAGCAGTGTTACCAGTTTGGGGATCGAATAGATATCTATTCCATTTGTGTTTACAATTAGGTCCTCCTCTCCATCTAAACACATCATAGTTATCTGACCCATTCAAACCAAAACCAGGGTTAGCTGAGTTATAGAAGTCTATCTCATTAAACCTTAACATTCTTAAACCAGTTAGTCTTGCCATTCTTCTGCAGAAGTCTCGTGAGTTAGAACCAATATTAGATGGACCATAATCACTACTCTCATATCGATACAATCTTATAATAGCGAAGTCCTCATCAGAAGATTGATATTGGTTTACAAATGTCTCCATGTTTACAAATGTAATCTTAGCAGTATCGATACCGAAAGTATCATCTGTCTTTATCTTCTCTTCAATCCAATCTGCGAAGTCTTGTTTTAACTTTTCAATTTCCTTAATATCCATATTAATTATAATTTTTTATCTCTTACGTTAGGAGGTCAGTCCTGTTTTTTCATCACCTATACCTTCAAATTGAACGAGTATAGTATATTCTATTATCAATGATTGGGTTTCAAGTATAAGATCAATGATGTGTCTTTTGAGAATAGTATCTCTTGTAAAACGAGCAGCCCTTATCTTTGATGTTCCCAAATCTTGATAAACATAGTAGTTCGTAGTAAATAAGATATACTCGTTTATAGTATCTCTTACATCCAAATTATCACCATCCTTTGCTTGTATTCGTTGTAGGACTTGACTTACTTTGAAACGTAGTTTCTTTACCTTTGTAGTATTCATCATAAGACCTGTATCAACTCTACCCTTTCTTTTGATATCCTTTTTAAGTTCTTTATTTAACATACGAATAAGGTATGCAAACTTTCGTATGATATCATTCTTAAATTTAAGTAAGTCAGTTTCGTTCATTATGTTTAATTTTAATTATGTTATGCTGTTTCATATCTTATTATAACAACACCATTATTACCTGATCCACCTGGTCCATTACATGAGGAAGCTCTACCTGCTGAACCACCACCACCACCACCACCATAACCATTAGCACTACCTCCGCTCTCACAACTACCATCGTACCTATACACATGAGCTCCATTACCAGCTCCACTACCACCACCACCACCATAGTATGTGGTCGATCTACCAGCGAATACTTGAGAAGCTCCACTACCTCCACTAGATCCATAGGTATAAGATGATCCATTTATATCACTTGTCGTCCCATTTGACCCACTATTACCATTACTACTACCACTTACTGGAGAACCTCCTCCAACACCACCACCAGTACCTAATGATTGACCATTGAATGATGTGGTTGATCCAATACTTATAGTGTAAGAGGATACTGATATCCCCTCATTCAAAGATAACACCTGACCACCTGATCCACCTCCTCCAGATGACGAATTACCTGTCCCATTTCCACCATTAGCACCCCTACCGACTACTAGATATTCGATAACACCTCCTGATGTAACATCAAATGTTCCACCACTTGAAAAGGTATGGACTTTATAATTCACTCCACCATCTGTGATTGTTGTAACTGTTCCGCCTGTCGCTTCTACGAATGTAGGCTCAGGGGTTGTTAATACGGGAATCCAAGATGACCATGATCCATTATATGTACCTAAATACCATTGAACTCTATATTCATAATTAGTTTCTGCGGTTAATCCCGTTACTGTTAATGAGTTATTGTTATTAGATACTGTTCCTCCCACTTCTTTATATTCTACATTATACCCATCCATTGAAGGTTCAGGATCAAATGAATAAGTAAACTCAACATCTTGTATATCAGTTGTTGTAAGTGATGTAACGTTTGGTAGAGGTGTTATTGTTATCAAATCTGTTTTAACTTTTTCTGAAATACCAAATGCATTTTCAACCCCATGAGTAACTGTATATGTTCCTGCGGTTGCATACGTATGAGTTGGGTTTTCTAAGGTAGATGTGTTACCATCTCCAAAGTCCCATGAGTAAGCAGTTGCATCAACCTCACCATAACTTATAGAAGTGAATGTTATTTCAGATCCTACAGTTCCGACAGTGGTATTTTCAGAGAAATCAACATATCTTTGTCCAAAGTCATATGTATCAAATCCTGAGAGAACATCAGTTGATTGAGTCCAATTTATTCCATCAGGTGAATACCAAGAACTTGCCCCATATCCAGCGAGGAATAGTCCTTGTTGATGAGACCAACTTACTCTTCGGAGTGTATTCCCTATAACACCTAGTGATGTGAATGATGATCCTTGATCATCTGAATACCATATAGTTCCTCCATTACTAACAGCAACCATTCTATCGAGTTCTACCGAATAAGTAATATCTCTTATATCTGTTGATACACTTGTACTACTAAAACTAGACCCATCATAAAACCATACCTCATTGGTTGTTATATCACCTATCAACCATTTTGATAATGAGGGAATCCAATTACATCCACGGGCACGAGATATAGAAGTTGATATTTGTATCCAATTTATCCCATTTGTTGATACTTGGAGATCACCGAAATCTTCAATCATAACTAGTTTTCCTAATTCTTCTGACCATGATCCACCTTGCATAACTGCGTTAAAGGTAGCCCCTTGAGTCCACGTTAACCCTCCATCATCTGAGTATTCACTCCTTTTAGTAGATGCAAGTGAGGAACACACAATCACCCACCTATCTAAAGATTTAAGGTACGATACAAACCCTGACTGTAAAACATAAGATGAGGTCGTTTCAGTAAATGTTTCTCCCCAATCCGTGGATCTTACTATTTTTGTATATGATGAACTACTTCCTTGTTGTATAGTACCGATTATAGTCCCTTTACCATCTTGAGCGAATCGTTTCATATCACCCGACATCTGTGATGATTGTCTAATTATATTATCCCCATCAGTTAATGTTATTTTATTATTATTATTTCCAATAATCCCATTAGTCGGATAGGAGTTGACTGTTACTTGTTTATTAGTACCATCTGAGATAGTATCTCCATCTATTGAGAAGTAAGTCATTAAATTAACAGTATATGTTCCATCAGCTGCATAGGTATGAATAGGGTTTGTATCTGTTGATGTATTACCATCTCCGAAGTCCCAATCATACTGATCAATTGTTACATTAGTAGCTGTTGTCGTGTTGGTAAATGTAACTTCCAACTGATTGTTTACAGATGTAAACTCTACGTTATAGTCATATACTTTTACAACTAAGGTATGAGTACTTGGATTAAGACCCCCCTCTGATGCAGTAAGTTCAACTGTATAATCACCAGCTGTTACATACGTATGTGTTGGGTTAGTTTGAGTTGATGTATTACCATCTCCGAAATCCCATGAGTAAGTATCCGCATTTACAGATGTATTAGTAAAAGAAAAAGTATCATCTACTTTATTATATGATGATGTTGTAAATGATGCAACTGGTGATAGGTTAAAGAACTGACCACCATTCTTAAAGAATGAGTATTGGTCAATAACTCCTGGTGAATCTATATCTCGATAGAAATCATACTGAGAATCAGCATAGTTTTGGAAGAAATCATACTGAGAATCAAAACCTGACTTCTCATAGAATTCATATTCATTATAGGTAAATGATCCATCAGACCATTCAATCCCATAATAGAAATCATATTTATTATCTGCGGTTAGATTACCTGCTACTACTCCAATCGAGGAAAGTATATTTGAAAAGTTTATCATAGTATTCTTTTATTTGTTAAAATAAATATAAATATTAACTTTCTGTATATACTTTTCCAAATATTAATATCTGTGATTATCTATCACTTCCATTATCTCCATAGTATATGAATATACCCCATCATCTGAATCTTCTATCTCTAATGAGTCTGTTGTTATCTTACATGGCAAGAGACTATTATCACTCGGTCTATTGATATAAACCATGATAGACTTCATTAAATCTTCTATGAATAGGTTTGAATCAATTTGATCCGTGTAAAGGTCTGTTGTTATCTCATATGACCTTCTAGATTTCACATGGTAGTTAGTCTCTCCTCCACTTTTAATAGGTGTATCAAGAACAGGTGTCTTATAGTAAGATGATCTGTCAGCGTCTATATACCTTTTGTTTTTCATTTTGAATGGTATAGATGTTAACGAACCTAAACTATCAATAAACGACAAGTATATAGGGTCTGTGAACCTCCCACATCTCTTATCAACTCTATACTTTGTTTTATTGGAAATTATTTGTGGATCTCCTCCAACTAAATCATTTATAATTGATGGTACTCCCCATTTACCTAGGTCGAGTAATCTTTGTAAATTAAACTCTGTTGACATCGAATCATATCGAGTCGAGTTAGGAGCATATTCATTATTGTTATACAATGTTCCCTCATTGAAATCCCACCATGAATATAAATTAGTTTGTTGATCGGTATTATTTTCTTGGAAGTTAAACCATTTGAAGATAGGACTAAGTGGTGATATTCTACCTCCGAATGTATCTTTAAAATTAGGAGTGGATGTTGTATCTCTAATATCTCCCTCACCGAAGATAGATAACCAATATATTGTTCCAATGAATCTACTACCGAATCCAGATGGAGATATGGTTATCTTACCACCATACGAAGGTGATGTTGGTTTTTCTGTAACAGTTGGGAAACTATCATAATCTCTATTAGTAAGTCCAACAGTAACATCTCCTGAATTTTCATCTCTTGAAAAATATAATAAGTATGTTGTCCCATCCGAAGCTTGTGTATAGGTATCATCAATTACTATATTTAAGTTAGTATTATTATCATCATTATAAATTATTTTATCAAATGATTGTGATATACTATTCCAACCAACACTTATAGTTACTGAATCTATCGTAAAGACATCATAGACATTAGTTGAAAGTCCTTGCATCTGAGCTAGGTCTAATAACATATACATCGTATAAAGTGAATTACCCGCATCCTGTGGCATAAGAAAGGTTCCTGGTGTTTGGAGCTCTCTATAATTTGTCCCATCGTCACTAGGGAAGTATGCAGCTCTATCGGGATTTCCTAATGCTTCTATCTCATAGAAACATACATCATCTTGTATAACAGAAAGAGGACTCCCTGATACTATTGTATTTGGCTGAAGTAATAGATCTTTAATACACACTGGGAAATATCCTGATTCATAATTGAGATTAGTTTGATATTCTAATACACTAATCTCCAATTTATCTTTATCTAAAAAGGTTATTCTAAAATGAGATAAACCACTTTCATCATCATGGAATAGTATATGTTCTTTTCCATCAAATGGCAAGAGACTATACGTATCTCTTTCACTTGGTAAGTTACGTGTAGTTGATAAAAAATTATCACTTGCTTTAACATCTAATGGTATAGATATTGGTTTTAAAACATACTCATTCATTCTCTCAGGAGTATAGTGCAAATAATCCCAGCTTCCCGGAAATAAAGTCATAGTGTTTGTTGTCACCTCGTTTATAGTTTGTAGTTTAGATCCCAGTTTAGTAATTTTACCACTCACTCCACTATCATTTTGTATCCATGGAAGTGATGTCTCAACAACTATATAACCAACGCTTGATGAGAAACCTTGTATTGTTACTCGTCTCTTATCCCATTCTGGATAGGCTTGATAAACTACTTGACCTCCTTCAACTGGTGTTGATGATATGAAAGATTTATTAGTAACAATGCTATCAGTTGTTGGAACAGAGGTTACTCTTGTTGACCCATTGTAATAAGGTTCTGTAATCTGTCCGTTAACAAAGATTGGTATATTTTCTCTAAGGTGATGATCGTTTGATGAAGAAAACCCAAGATTTCCTGATGAGAAAAAGTTATCTGTATATTCCCAAAGTCTATCATCAATATCTAATAATATCTCATCCCCTTTTTTAAGATCAAGTGAACCTCCTGTGAGTACATCTATTTTAAATCCAACGTTCCCTGATACGAATACGATATCTATTATATTAAGTTCAATATTATATTCTCTTCCTCCGAATAATCTATGTTCCCATCTATTACTATCTCCATTGTATATTGAAGATGTATTTTGAATACTACTTTCAACCTTGTTCTTTAAGATAGGAGATATGTTAAAACTTGCAGGGTTTTGATCTGAGGAGATTTTAATCGTTTTACCTACAAAGGATCCATCGAGGGTAAATGGTGTTGATATAATCAAATCTACAACTATATAATATTCAAATGATGAATCATCATTAACTGATTCAGTAACTAAATAATCCCCATTATATTTTTTATCATCGTGATATATCACTACCCTATCACCAACATTAAAACTATGTGGTAATGAGAAATCTATTTTACTATATGGTAATTCGACTGAATCGAGAACAATAGATTCGATTGGTATCTCATCATAAACTATATGAAGATTAATTCTCTGGTCTACCACATTTAATGTATCTGATTCGAGTGAAATATTAATAGGTGAATCACTAGCGTAATATTTAGTGTTAGGAATTTTAGAAAATATCATATTGTTTACTTAATTTAATATAAATATATTCTAATGTTTTTTGTATATTCGATTTCAATCGACCATCGACCAACGAAAATATTGGTAATTTTTCATCATATTATCAATTTTTTATCGCTGCCGAAATTTCCAGAAGTGAGGTCTAAATCTGATGACTTTTTTAGAAGGTATTATGCAGCACATAGTAAATTATTGAAAATCCCGAAAATCCTTATTTTTCGTAAGTCCCTGATAATCAGTTAGTTAGCTATAAAATCTCTGGCTGCTAAAATACCTCTTACTATAGAAAGAGAATCATTTAGCAG
>Ga0136596_1001246_pt1 | contig 11671 bp, 8 predicted proteins | sample AntRauTorcE11897_FD_101387 | JGI IMG/M metagenome (GOLD analysis project Ga0136596, IMG submission 101387) | Saline lake microbial communities from Rauer Islands, Antarctica - Metagenome Torckler E11 #897 | ecosystem: Environmental > Aquatic > Non-marine Saline and Alkaline > Saline | place... | reverse complement strand
TCTTCAGGTAGCTAATTTATCTGAAGCCGCAGCTTCCGCGATCGGGGCAAATTCATTGTTATGCAGAGTAGGTGCCCTTTATCACGATATCGGCAAGATGGTAAAACCGGAATATTTTGTAGAAAACCAGACCAAAGGGAACGAGCATGACAAGCTGAAGCCTCAAATGAGTGCTATGGTTATTAAAGCACATGTAAGTGAAGGCGTGAAAATGGCTGAAGAAAAAGATCTTCCGGATGTCATCATTAATTTTATCAGAACGCACCACGGCACCTCAGTTATTAGGTATTTTTACGAGAAGGCCAAAGAAGACGACAGTCTTAAAAGCATGCTTCATGAAGATCAATTCCGTTACGAAGGCCCACTTCCTTCAAGTAAAGAAACAGGCATTTTACTCTTGGCTGATGGTATTGAAGCCGCTTCCCGCGCAATGAAAAATCCAACTTACAGTAAGCTCGAAAACCTTGTAAATCGAATGGTGGATGACCGTGTTTCTGAAGGTCAGCTAAGTCATTCTCCGCTTACATTCCGCCATCTGCAGGTGATCAAAGAAACATTCCTCAATATCCTGGTCGGAGTGTATCACAGTCGGGTTGAATATCCTGAAGACAAGGAGCGTAATAAAGAAGAAAGGGAAAAGAAAAAAGCAGCAGAAGCCAAACGAACCGGGTCTGATAGTAATTCAGAAAAGAACCAGGAAGAAGAAAAACCAACCGACTAATTGTGGCTTTCAAGCAAGAACTGGACCTATACTTACAGTTTACCAAGCTTGAAAAAGGACTGAGTGAGAACTCAGTCGCTTCCTACAAAAATGACCTTGAACGTTATTTTATATTTCTGACCACCGAGAAAAAGATCACTGATCTTGCTGGTGTCACCCTTGATCACATAGAAGACTTCCTTAATTTTTTAGTGGATGAGGAATTACTTTCGGCCAGCTCACTCGCCCGAAATATTTCAAGTATCCGTGGCTTTCATGAATTTGCCGTAGTTGAAGGAATCACCAAAGCTAATCCTGCCGAACTTGTTGAGCTTCCTAAAAAAGCATCTAAACTACCCGAAGTTTTGGACCGGGATGAGATCGAAGCAATTCTTGCTACACCCGACCTTACCAACCCTGCCGGCATTCGTGATAAAGCGATCCTGGAAACTCTTTATGGTACCGGAATGCGCGTGAGTGAACTCACTGGCCTTGAACAAGACCGGCTCATATTTGAAATTGGTTTTATCAGGGTGATCGGAAAAGGAAATAAGGAAAGATTGGTGCCTGTTGGCGAAATTGCTCAGGATGCCATTTCTCATTATACCGAACATATACGACCTCAGTTCTATAACCCTGAAAAGGCTCATAAAGCAAAAAACAAAGTTTTCTTAAGTATGAGAGGAAGTGCCCTTTCCAGAATGAGCATCTGGAATATCGTGCAAAAAGCAGCTGAACAAGCCGAGATACAAAAGAATGTATATCCACATATATTCCGGCATTCTTTTGCTACTCACCTGCTGGAAGGCGGAGCTGACCTCAGAGCCGTTCAGGAAATGCTTGGACACTCCTCTATTTTGACCACTGAAATTTATACCCATGTAGATCGCTCTTTTCTTCATCAAGTGCATAAAGAATTTCACCCCAGAGCATAAAAACCACTTAATAATTTAGCATTGGCTTCGTTCAGCATTAAGCCTTTACTTCTTTTATTTTAGAGTTAAACTAAAAATTGATCTATCTATGACAAGTACACGAATTCTATTACTGCTTCTCACCTTTTTCTTTGCCTCCCAATCCTTATCGGCTCAGGTTCTCAACTCAAAATCTTATGAAAATGGGATGGTTGTCTCTGCCGATAAACTTGCTTCCGAGATCGGTAAAGACATCTTACAACAAGGCGGAAATGCTGTTGACGCCGCGGTGGCAGTGCAATTCGCGCTGGCCGTTACTTTACCTCGTGCGGGGAACATCGGCGGTGGTGGGTTCATGGTCATTCATTTAGCAAACGGAGAAACTGCTGCTCTTGACTTCCGGGAAAAAGCACCCGAGAGAGCCACACGTAATATGTATATGAGGAACGGTGAGTTTAAATCTGATTTGAGCTGGGAAGGCATTTTAGCCGTAGGCGTACCCGGCACCGTTGATGGAATGATCAAAGCTATTGAACGATACGGCCGCATGCCACTTGATATGGTTATTCAACCCGCAATCAAACTTGCCCGCCAAGGTTATACTCTGTCTTATTCTCAGGCTCAGGACCTGAATAATCACAAAGACACCTTCAAAAAATACCAGGCCTCAGCAAAATATTTTACTACCGGTGATGCTACCTCATTTAAAGAAGGTGATCTTTTTGTTCAACCCAATCTGGCCGAAACCCTGGAACGTGTTGCCCGTTTTGGGCGGGAAGGTTTTTACTCCGGCCCGGTGGCAGATGCCATTGTAAACGAAATGGAGCGCTACGGCGGATTGATCGGATACCGTGATCTGCGAAACTATGAAAGCATCTGGCGGGAACCGGTGGCAACAGAATTCCTTGGATATACACTTCACATTATGCCTCCCCCAAGCAGCGGAAGTATAGCTATAGCGCAGATCCTTGAGATGATCGATGATTATCCGCTCGCTGAAATGGGCCATAACTCAGCTGAATATATTCATGTTGTAAGTGAAGCCATGCGCCGGGCTTTTGCTGACCGTTCCTATTATCTCGGAGATCCTGATTTTGTGAATATTCCAATGGATAATCTACTGAGTGAAGAGTATAATAATGACCGAATGGTAGGTTTTAGGGATGATACCGTTACAACTTCAGCGTCACTTGAACATGGGGAGATTCAAGGCTTTGCTGAATCTTCAGAGACCACCCATTTTTCTATTGTAGATAATGAAGGAAATGCCGTAGCTGTAACCACTACCCTGAATGGTTCTTTTGGAAGTCATGTATCCGTTTCAGGAGCAGGTTTTCTATTGAATAATGAAATGGATGATTTTTCAGCTCAACCCGGAGAGCCCAATGCATATGGACTGATCGGAGCGGAAGCAAATGCTATTGAATCCGGTAAACGGATGCTAAGCAGTATGTCTCCCACTATCGTGACCAAAGATGGCAAGGTGGATATGGTGTTAGGTGCTGCGGGTGGACCCAGAATTATCACCGCTACCTTGCAAAGCTTTCTGAATAAAGCTGTTTTTGACATGAGATCTCAGCAAGCAACAGCTCAGCCCCGGTTTCACCATCAGTGGCTGCCGGATATGTTATTCTTTGATGATTTTGGTTTGAGTCCTGATACCCAAGCCTTATTAGAAGAACGCGGGCACCGAATGTTCCCCATGCCGGGCATCGGTCGTGCCCACAATATCTTTGTTGACCAAAACGGCTATCTTAACAGTGGAGTCGATCCCCGCGGCGATGGACACGCCTCTGGCTACTAATTCAAGACTACTTTATTAGTTTTTTAAAAAAATCAGTACACTTATTTAAATATAGAATCAAAATCCGTTTGGCTTAAGAAACAATGGAACAAGCTTACGAATCGATATCATGGCAAGAAGATCATCTGGTAATATTAGACCAAACACAGCTCCCTTTGCGTGAGATATATTCTGATGTGAATACCATAGGGCAGGTTTGGGAGGCCATTAAAAAACTGAAAGTTCGCGGAGCCCCTGCCATCGGCATTGCCGGTGCCTACGGTTTATATTTGGGCGTGCGTGAACTTGAATCAAAAAACTTCACCAGCTTTAATGTAGAATTGAACCGCTGGATCGAATACCTCAAATCGTCCCGACCAACCGCAGTTAATCTGAGCTGGGCACTGGAACGCATCAATCAGACTGTTTATGCCAATAAGGATAAGGACCTGGAGGAGGTCAAGGATGTCATCCTTAGAACAGCAAAAACAATACATGATGAAGATAAACGTGTATGCCAACAGATAGGCGAGAATGGTGCTAAACTGGTTAAAAAGGGTTGTAATATCCTTACCCACTGTAACACCGGCGGACTAGCAACCGGAGCCTATGGCACGGCATTTTCAGTCCTGCTTCATGCCGATGCCAATGACAAAGAAATCCATGTTTGGGTTGATGAAACTCGTCCGCTGCTGCAGGGAGCCCGACTAACAACCTGGGAGCTGAAGAAAGCCGAGATCCCTTTTCACCTTATCACTGATTCTATGGCCGGTTCGCTTATGAATACCGGAAAAGTAGATATGGTTATAGTAGGTGCCGATCGTGTAACCGCCAATGGCGATACTGCTAATAAGATCGGAACCTACTCTCTTGCCGTGCTAGCCAAGGAGAATGATATCCCGTTTTATGTAGCCTTACCCCTTTCTACATTTGATTTGGATACCGAAAACGGTGCAGAAATTGAAATCGAAGAACGTGAGCCTGAAGAAGTCACTCATATTGGGAGAACTCCGATCACCCCAAAAAAAACCGATGCTTACAATCCTGCATTTGATGTAACGCCCAACAAATACATCACCGGATTTATAACGGAAAAGGGAATTATAGAACCGGATTTCAAAAAAAATATCAGGAAGCTTTTTGATTGATCTTGCCGGATCGATTTGGTTCTGATTTTTCAGTCTCGGTCAGTTCATCCGGTTTAGGAATATCATCTTCAGGTTCCCGATAAATATTGATGGTCACACCTAAAGAGCTGCCGATTATAATTCCTACTCCAATCGCTAAGTATATGTTAAAGTCAATGAAATAGGACAAGGCAAATCCCAAACCTCCCCCAACTATAACAGCGACAAACCATGTAAAAAAGCTTTTCATATCCTGTTTGGTAAGTACTTCTTTTTCCTACAACGATATCTTAAGCTTAAATGATGTGTTATCGTTTGAAGAATCTTCTTTGGAGGAATATTCTAATGAAGCGTTAAGCTGCTTTGCGAATGCACGAATAATACGCATACCGATCCCTTTTGCGGCCTTTTGTTCAAAATTGGAAGGAAGGCCCTTCCCATTGTCAGTTACCTTAAGGAACAGGTCTTCGTCATTCTTAAATATCTCGATCACCACATTACCTTTGTTGCCTATATCAAAACCATGAATGCAGGCATTGCTGACCAGTTCATTTATAATCAATGTAAATGGAATTGCGCGATCCATATCAAGCTCAATGCCGTCATCAGCATTCACTTTCAGGCTAATAATTTTATGCTCTTTACGAAGAGATTGTTCAACTCGGTTACTGAGCTTGATGGCATAATTTTTCAGATTCACATGATTGGCCCGTTTGGTTTGAGACATCGATTCATATACGATAGTAAGCGACCGGATCAACGAATGTGAGTCTTTTAAGATCTGCTCATTGGTTTTATTGGAATCGCTCTTAAGCTGAAGCTCAAGTACCGCAAGCACCATTATTAAATTTGTCCGGACCCTGTTATGGATCTCAGTCAAAAGCTGATTTCTTTCATCCAGCGCAGAACTCAATCTCAACTCTTTTTCTCTGAGCTCAAGCGTCTGACCTTCCACCTCGTCCTGAAGACTTTTGTTCCAGCTTCCCACCAGATAAATACTTCCAACACCTATAAAAAATACAAGAGTAATTGAGATCCACGTCACGATCTCAAACGATTCATTTACACTCATCATACTGGCAAATAAGTCACCGGTCATACCGGCACCTGCCATTTCTTTTTCAATAGATTGAGAACCTAAAAGCTTGGCTGAGATGATGAACATGGCCAATACCAAAACCACGGTTGTTATCGCAGAGTAGATCCAGGTCAGTGATACCTCATTTTTGGGAGGGATATCAAACTGCTTATTTCTAAATCGATAAATTTTTGGAGTCAAGAAATACAACAGGGGTCCACCCACCAGGAATGATTGCAAGAACAAACTCACCCACCAGCTTTTCCAGATCACCAGGGTCTCGAAAAGTGGAAGACTATAAAAGCGACTCCACACAAAAGCACCCAGCGAACAGGCCAAAGCCGCAAACAGGGAAACCACGATATAGAATGTAAAACTCTTAATAGTTCGGAGGCTCAGATCAAAAGAGACGCAGTAGTAGCAAAGGGCATATACTGATAACCCAAGCGTAAATGACATCGAATATAAAAGTGACCAGTACCAAGTCATAGAAGCAGTAAAGGCAAGCACAAAGGTGGAAACAAAGACCGGGATAAATCCCCACTCAAAACCAACCCAAAACACCAGTAGCATCCCGACAAGCATTGGGATCTGAATCAAAAAAACCTGGCCGATCTTATCCTGATTCAGGATATCAGAAAAACCGAAAAAATGTTCTACGATAAATACAGAAGAAATACTGAGACCTATCAGTGAGATCCAGACCCCAAGAAGAGTTAAAAATTTTAAATTAGATAACCCAAACTTACCCAAAAGGTAATCCATGGTCAGGGGCTGATATATATTGCCCGGCTTACCGACTTGATCGTTAGCCTCCATTCATTCTCCGCTTTATTCTGATCGTTTAATTAACTGGGACTAAAGCAGTTACTTATGCTTTAGAATACACAGTGCCGAAAATATACAATTCTCATCAGTCAAACACATTGGGTATTCAAAAATTAGGACTCAAAAGGCTACATGCTTTCTTCGATAGACTTCGCTGTTACTCTGTTGTGAGAACCATGCCAAAACACCTCTCCGTCCTTCAATATGATAAGTTGTGGAGATTCATGACTCACGCCTAACTCCCCTCCTATCTTAGATGACAAGCCGCGCTGACTGATAACATCTACCATATAAAATTCCGCCTTCTCCTTTATTTCTGCTGATAAAGACTGAAGATCTTTCAGTGCAAAGAAACTGGTAGCACACCGGGTACTGTGTTTGTAGATCACTTGTGTTTTCTGGTTAGATGCCATAATGACCTCTGAAAGACTTTCCTCAGATGTAATTGCCTGCCATCCGAAGTCTGATACTCCTTCACTATCCGTTCCAAAAATTTTGCCTAAGGATTGTAAAAAACTCATTGATTGATTTTTCATGGAAGATTATGATATGCCTGACGATTTCAAAATACATAAGCTTACTCACACCCCATCAATTACAATATGATTTTTCAAAATTTATTGAATCATTTTTAATTATAATTCATTGTACCTAAATAGATAGAGTTAATGATTTAACGAAACAAAATTAGGAGATTCATGAATACACAAATTAAAGCTCATTGGTTGGGACACTCTGCTTTTAAACTGGAAAGTCAAAGCGGAAAGATCATCTACATAGATCCATTTCTAAAGAATAATCCCTCTACCCCCGATGAACTAAAAGAAGTCAAGAAAGCTGATTATGTGCTTCTTACACACGGGCATGAAGACCATGTTGGTGATACCGTAGAGATCGCCAAAAACACCGGGGCAAAAGTAATAGGCATTCTGGAACTGATCGCAATTCTTACTCAAGAAGGATTGCCTGAAGATCAGGGTGTGTCTATTAATAAAGGTGGAACCGTACATTTTGAAGATTTTTCAGTAACACTGGTTTCTGCCAATCACAGTTCTTCTTATCAGGGAAAATATGCGGGTGACCCAGGCGGACTAATACTTTCTTTTGAAGACGATATCTGCGTTTATCACATGGGTGATACCAACATTTTTGCTGATCTGGAATTATATGGGGAATTATATCAGCCGCATGTGGTGCTTGCCCCAACCGGCGATCATTTCACTATGGGAGCTGAGGAAGCTGCTTATGCTGTGGATATGGTCGGGTGTGAATTTGCTGTTCCTTGCCACTATGGAACATGGCCTCCGATCGACAGCGACCCGAATGAATTCAAGGAAGTTTTGGAAGAGATATCAGATATTGAAGTTATTATTCCTGAGAAAGGGAGTAATTTTTTAGGATAAGCAAAACAGCTTCCCCATACCCAAAAACCACAAACTAATAGGTTTGTGGTTTTTTTATTTTGGCCTGTTATACTCGATATGCTACTCTGCTCCGTAATGCATTATAGGTCCCCCCTCAAACTAAAGTTATAACTAACAGTTTTACCCCACCTCTGGAATCTCCAAAAACCATTAGCACACACCGGACCCGGTTATTCTTATCTGGATTTTTACACCCGCTCTTCAGTAAGTAGATATTCTTTACCCCCCCCTAATTTCACAGGTTAATTTATTTTTTGTAGTATGTATTGACTTTTTATCAAGCCGAGATATCCATCTTACCTTTAATCAAATCTCTTTATTATGAAGTTGAAACATTTACTACTGGTTTTACTTGTCTCCTTTTTATGGCTTCCCGCCGATCTTTTCGGCCAAGCTTCAGTTTCAGACCTAAACTATGATGCTCTGGAACTCAGAAATATCGGACCTGCTTTTAACGGCGGTCGTATAGCCGACATCGCCATTCATCCCGATGATGAAAACATCTGGTATGTAGCCGTAGGATCCGGTAACGTCTGGAAAACAACCAATGCGGGAACCACCTGGCAGCCTATTTTTGATAATCAAGGTTCCTACTCCATCGGATCTGTAACTATCGATCCCAACAACCCAAATATCATCTGGGTAGGAACCGGTGAAGACGTTGGGGGACGCCATGTAGGTTTTGGAGACGGAATCTACAAAAGTACCGATGGAGGAAATAGCTGGACTAATATGGAACTTGAGAGCTCCGAACATCTTTCCAACATCATTGTCCATCCCGAAAACTCTGACGTAGTTTGGGTCGCAGCCGAAGGCCCGCTTTGGAGCAGTGGAGGTGAACGCGGTTTATATAAAACCACAGATGGTGGCAATACCTGGGAAAATAAATTAAGTGGTAACGAATGGACCGGCGTTACTGATATTTTGATCGATCCACGGGACCCCGATGTACTTTATGCAGCTACCTGGCAACGACACCGAACCGTTGCCGCTTATATGGGCGGCGGACCCGGATCAGGCATCCATAAAAGTACGGATGGCGGGGAAAACTGGACCGAATTAACAAAAGGGCTCCCATCTTCAAACATGGGCAAGATCGGCTTAGCCATATCCCCACAGGATCCTGATTATGTTTATGCAGCTATCGAACTAGACCGACGTACCGGAGGCGTGTTTATGTCTGACAACCGGGGCGAATCCTGGACAAAAATGTCCGACGCAGTATCCGGTGGTACCGGACCTCATTACTATCAGGAGTTGTACGCTTCTCCTCACAATTTTGGGCAGATCATCCTTGTAAGTAACTACTCCCTGATATCTGATGATCACGGAGCTAATTTCACCACCATAAATAACAACAATAAACATGTGGATGACCACGCCATTGCCTTCAAAAAAAGTGATCCAAATTACATTATGATCGGTACGGATGGTGGCCTTTATGAAAGTTATGATTTCATGGAAACCTGGAGTTTCATCAGGAACATGCCCATCATGCAGTATTACAAGCTTTCTGTGGACGATGCCAAACCTTTCTATCATGTATATGGGGGAACTCAGGATAACGGCTCCAACGGAGGGCCTTCCAGAACGGAAAATGACGGAATCCGAAACCGTGATTTCTTTAAAACTCTGGGAGCTGACGGTCACGATTCTGCCACAGAACCCGGAAATCCGAATATAGTATATGGTGAATTTCAGCGCGGAAGCCTTTATCGTATTGACCGTATCACGGGCGAAACCGTGTTCATTCAGCCGCAACCCGGTGAAGGTGAAGGTCAGGAACGTTTTAACTGGGATGCTCCGATCCAGGTCAGTCCCCACAGCAATACCCGGGTTTATTTTGCCTCTTACCGGGTTTGGAAAACCGATGACCGCGGCGACAGCTGGACTCCCATCTCCGGCGATCTGACCCGCAGTCAGGAACGCGTCAATATTCCCATCATGGGCAAACAACAAAGTTGGGACAATCCCTGGGATATCAGCGCCATGTCTGATTATAACACGATCACATCGCTGGCCGAATCTCCGGAACAGGAAGGGCTGATCTATGCCGGAACTGATGACGGTTTGCTTCACGTAACCGAAGACGGTGGCGATAACTGGCGCAGAATTGAATTGGGTGATATCGATGGCCTCCCTTCTACCCCTTTTGTAAATGATATCAAGGCCGATCTTTTTGATGTCAACACCGTTTATGTGGCCATGGACAATCACAAATACGGCGATTTTAAGCCCTATCTTATTAAGAGTACAGATCGCGGAAGATCGTGGAAGCTTATTTCTGAAGACCTTCCGGAAAGACACTTGGTCTGGCGGGTGGTTCAGGATCATGTTGATCCCAACCTGATGTTTGCAGCTACCGAGTTTGGTATCTTTTTCACGGTTGACGGTGGCAATGAATGGAACGAACTGAAGGGCGGTGCCCCCACTATTTCTTTCAGGGATATCACCATTCAGCGTGAACATGAAGACCTTGTTGGCGCTTCTTTTGGCCGGGGCTTTTTCATCCTTGATGATTATTCTCCACTTCGTGAGATAAATGAGGAAACCCTTAATCGGGATGGAGTGCTATTCCCGACCCGTGATGCTTTCTGGTATTCGCAGACAAACGTAGTGGACTCTCAGGGTGATGATGACTACGTAGCAGAAAACCCTCCATATGGAGCTGTAATCACCTATTACCTGAAAGACAGTCACCTTTCCAAAGAAGCAGAGCGGCAGCGTCGCGAGCGAGAGCTGGATGACAATGAAGACATTCCCTTTCCGGGATGGGATGCGCTCGATGAAGAGATTGCTGAAGAAGATCCTTACATAATGATCACTATAAAAGATGAAGGTGGTACGGTGATTAACCGCGTTAAAGGTCCTGCTCGGGAAGGCTTTCACCGCGTGAACTGGGAACTACGTCATATGTCCAAGAATCTGATCAGTCCGGAATCTTCAGGAGGTGGAGGCTGGTTCAGTGACTCCTTCCCTGTAGTGCCTGGAACTTATTCCGCAAGTATGTCGCTCGTTAACGATGGTGAAGTTCAAGAGCTGTCCGAGGCGATCACTTTCGATGTGGTTCCGTTACAGGACGGAGCACTGGATCGCAAGCCTGATCAGCAAAGGGAGACATTCATGGATAATCTGATCACATTCCAGCAAGACCTGACAGCTGTTTCCAATCAGCTTAACGATGCTATGGACCGGATCGGTGCAATGAAGACTGCCCTCAATCTAGCAGAAAATGAAGCTCCGGAACTTCACAATCGCCTCCATGATGCGAGGATGAAACTACTGGAGTTTGACAAAGCCATGAACGGAAGCGAAGCCAAAGGACAAGTCGGTGAAAGTGAAGCCCCAACCCCGCGAAATCGTATGTTTGTAGGTTTCCGGGCACTGGGCACCACCTATGGCCCAACTGCTATGCACGAACGAACCGTTCAAGCCGGTAAAGCAGAGCTGGAAGTAATAAGCCAAGACCTAAATACATTCCTGAATTCCGAAATGCCGGAGCTTGAACAAGCCCTGGAAGCTGCCGGAGCCCCTCCTATTGAGGACTAGTTAATACAAGAATCATACATTGAAAAGGAGAAGTGTTTAAAGCGCTTCTCCTTTTTTATTATCTGACCATATTATGCGGATTTCACAAATTTGAAATCCGCATAACATTGAAAAAGCAGGGGTTTACTTGGTTTTGATAGGGATTTGAAATATTATGCGGCATCTTATTGCGGATTGCCAAATCCGCTCAATACTATGTTATGTGTTTTAAAAATCGAAGTCACTTTTGCATTCTTTCTGCAAAAATCATTTATTTTATCTCATTAAC
>Ga0136596_1001245_pt1 | contig 11672 bp, 16 predicted proteins | sample AntRauTorcE11897_FD_101387 | JGI IMG/M metagenome (GOLD analysis project Ga0136596, IMG submission 101387) | Saline lake microbial communities from Rauer Islands, Antarctica - Metagenome Torckler E11 #897 | ecosystem: Environmental > Aquatic > Non-marine Saline and Alkaline > Saline | place... | reverse complement strand
CCTCAAATACCGCGCATCCGCCTCGCTAGTCGTAGGTAGTTGATCTGCACCCGTTCCTGTGTTTTTAGTAGAGGCGGTGCCAAGATCGACTGATTTAGTGTACCGAGCATCGTGGTCGGCGCTAGTGCGGTGGCTATTCATGGCCTTGGCTTGCAGCATAGTATCCGTGCTGCCGCTAGTACGAGAAGCGGTAGAATCAACCGACAGTGTGGTGCCCGCATTGAGTCCGTTGCCCACATTTCCCTGGTGGTAAACTCTATCACCGTTTAGATCAATCTCTGGGTGTCGAGTCTCCCCGCCTGTGGTTAGCATTGTGATAACGCTATCCCTGGTGTAAAACCGCAGCCCGAAGGATGAGGCAGTGTCATTATCATAGTCGTTTAGGTAGGTGTACTTGCTTAATTGTAAGTTATCCGCCCTATCGGCACTCACCCGCAATATCGTGGAGTCTACGCTCAATGTGCGGTTGGCTGCTAAGCTCCCTCCGCCAGATAAACCGGCACCGGCACTGATAGTGCGTGCCAGGGGTGGGTACTGATCATCGTGGTCGGCGCTAGTGCGGTGGCTATTCATGGCCGCAGCTTGCAGTAGTAGCGTGGTGCTGGCGGACGTGCGACTGGCCGTGTTGCCCCGCAGCGCAGAGTCACCCAACTCCGCGAACTGGATGTCAATCGCACCTAATTGGATATCAAGCGCGCCAAAGTTGTCATTTAGCTTGCCGCCCCATGTATCCGAGGAAGCGCCCTCCTCTGGCAGTACAAAACTATAATTCGGCGTAAATGTGTCGGCCATCGTGGCGTCCTCTTAGACCCAGGTAGTGCCCTGGTTGGTGGTTTCGTACCAGTTACCTGACACGGTGGTTTCAGTGGCCCAATCGGTGGCGGCAGGTACTGTCTCTGCCTCCCACAATAGCATGGCCACTACGTGCGCGTCTGCGGAGCTAAGGCCATACACCGCGCCGCTCTTGTCGGCCCAACTAGTCGTGTGCGCCGAAGTGGTGGCCAACGAAGGCGCTAGCGCTCTAGTAGTGGTGCGCCGCGCCTCTGCCCATGCAAATGTCAGCGAACTCCCGACCGCTGTCAGGGGCGAAAACACGTCCAGCAGCAGAAACGCGCTGGCCGCGCTAAGCCCCTTGCCCACCGTCGATGTATCTACCCGGCCTAGTGCCTTCGCATCGCTCTCGGCCAGTGTGTAGCCGCCCAGGTCTAGCAGTCGCCCGCCCTGGTAGGTGCCCACTCCGTATGAAGCTGTGCCGTATGGCCTAGTCATATCGCGTTAGTCCAGTGCGTACATGAGGGCGTCCGCCGCAAAACGCAGTATGTCGCCCGAGGTAACTGTTTTGGGCAACGGCGTGTTTGAGTCATTGGGGTCGCGCAACTCTGCGTACCCTAGATACGTGCCTCCCACGGCTGCCGTGAAAAACACAGCATACGACACTGTGCCCCACGACGACGTAGCGGAGGGGTACTCAATGGCCGTGCTGTTCGTCGCCCAGCTCGGGGCGCCCTGCGTGTATGCGGGTGTCCAGCCCCGACGGGAGTACTCGGGAGCGCTAACTTCTGTGCCGGGTGAGGTGTCCGTGGGGGTGGTCGTCGTCAGGCCGACGAAGGAGTTGTCCAGCACGGCCCGGAGGGCGATTTCTTCTGCTGCGTTACTAAAGCTCATATATCACACTCCGAAAGTTGGTGCGCCACCCGCACGTAATGGTGCGCCGCTATATCTGCCCCGTGTGTCAGACGCGTTAGCCTCAGACAGCGCCTTCTCGTACAGCCCGGCCCATACCTGCAACCGCGAATCGTCTTTCAAAAAGGGTGCCGAATGGATCAACGTCCCATATAGATACACGTCGGGGTAGAGCCGTAGCAGCCAGCTACTATCCGTATCTGCTTCCATTCGGGGCACATTGGCATAGTACACCATTTCTATCTCGGCTGGCGCGTCTACTGTAGGCGCTGGCGCTAGCTCCATCACCGTACCTAAAATAGAGTACCGATCCGGCCCGCCTAGCGGACGTGATGCGACGCCCCGCAAGATGTTGGCCCGGTAGCGGTCTATCTCGTCCAGGGTGCTGTAGAGCATCGGCTCCCGGCTCGGGAGGCGCTGCACGTTGCGGGCTGCACGCCAGTCGGCGGGCAGGGTAATATATTGGTCAGTAGCCGTGGACGTGCGACGCTGTACCATTTCCTTGACTTGCAAGCGTCGGTCTAACTCAACTTCGCAAAGCCCCATGAATTCGGGGATGCGCTCGGTTAGATCCTGCCGCATGAGCCAGTCAGCGACAGCCGCCTGGAAAGCGCCATTCGTCGCAAAGGCATACGCGCTCATACTCGGCCACCATACGTGCGGAAGCACTGGTTGTCAGGGTTGTTGAGCCAACGCTTCCAGCCGTCGGGGTTATCCCAGCCTTCCATAACGGCCTGCTCGTAAATGGGGATGGGGATCTCGGCCACATGGTACATGCCGTCACGCTTGTCGAACCGTGTGGCGTCACGCTTCTGCGTGCAAAAGTCGATGATACCCGACACGTCCTGCTTGGTCTGGAGCGTGAACTTGTCCGGGTCTGAGGTATCTGCGTGGACAATGCCTTGTAGGCCGTTGCCTCGGTCGTAGGGTAGCGTCACTTTCATAGCAAAAAGGGGAGCCTAAGCTCCCCCTCCTCCTTGTTCATTGAGTGCCGGGACTCCCGCTTACGCGGAAGTAGTTAGATCAGCAATCGCGCCGTGTGCTGCCTCGTTATCTACCTGCAAGCCGTATTCGGCCAAGATCATGCGTGTTTCCGCGTCACCGATCTTAGCAAGTGGCTCTTGCTTGAAGTTGCGGTAGTAGGCCACGCGCACGTACTGCGGGTCGATCAACGACGCGGTACGCTCACGAACCCAACGGCTTGCCATAACCTGCAAGGTCACGAAGTCGCCTGCGTACAGTGATACAGTGGCCTGGACGCGCTCTTTGTCGATGTTCTGACGCGCTTGCTCACGACCTACGAACCCAGACACGATGCCCTTGTTGTACGGGCCTGTGAGCATGATAGAAGGCTCTGCACCGTTAGTGTAGCAAGACTGCAAGCACTCTTTGAGCAATGCCTCTGTGAGTACACGCTGCGTGCCATCGGTAGGCGAGGAGAACTCGTCTGCCGCGTTAGCACCAGTGTCACCGCGTAGTACGTTAGTCTCCAACCAAGACTCCCATGCGCGAGTACGGCGTGGGGTAACGGTGTCGCCGTTCACACGGCCCTGGGCACCACACAAGATGTTTTCCATATCACGCTTCAATTCCTTGGAGCGCATGGCCATCTGGTGGGCCATTTCTTTCCGCTTGCCTGCTGGATTAGCGGCGTTCTGGGAGCCGGAAACGGTGGCGTCTTTCTTACTGATCTGGGCCACGTTACCAATGCGGACGGTAGGCTGGCTGGCGGTACGCGCTAGCTCGAAACCTTCTACCTGGGCGTTATCGGTATCGACCGCTTTCAGGTTCTCTTTCTGCCAGTCATACGTCACGTTGGTAATGTTGCGACGGCCCGCTTTGGTCATGAACGGGGTGTCATAGGGGTCGATGTTGTAGATCGCATCGGCCAAATCCTCGCGGTTGGCTTTTGCGTCGTATGTCTTGAAGCTCTGGGAAACGGCCATGGGGTATATCCTCTCAGGAATTAACGGCGTTCTTCATCTTGCAACATGTTATCAAAGTATGGTACCGCAGCACTAACTGTGCGTGACTTAGCTAAGGTCTGACTTGCTTTACGCGCTTTCGTCTTACGTGGCGCTTCGGTATTAGGCTTGCCTGCGTCTAGCGTGCGGGCCTTGGCCTGGCGAATCTTAGACTTAGCTGCTGGCGCACCTTTCTTCGCCTGTAGCTCCCGGAACTTCGCAGCGTCTCGCAGGACAAGTAAGGTTCGGTGGTCTAGCAGGCCAGCAAGCTCCTGCTCAGTAAATCCGACTTCCTTACCATATTTAGCCATTGACGATAAGTCTCGCTGCTTGGCCTGTGCGTCCTGCCAGTCTGGGATAGCCAGATCCAGCTTTTCGTTCTCCTCAGCCGCAAAGCGCTGTAGCTGCTTCTGCTGGTGTTGAGAATACTCTTGCTGGACACGATCTTCCTCGGACTTAACTGCACCTAATCGTTCCTGTAAAACCCGATCCTTGTCCCGTTCTTCTAAGTAAGTGTCGTAGTCTGACCGCTTTAGGTCATCCCACTGTGCCTGACTCCGGCCACTGGCCGTAGCTTCCAGACGCTTACCCATCTCTTGAAGGGCGGCGGCCCACTGTTGCTGCTGGGCCATTACTTGGTCTTTCTCGGATTCTACTTCTCGTCTCTCATTCGCTACCGCTTGCGTCTTGCGCGTATAGTCCTCGTTCCGTGAGTAACCTTGTTGAAGCTCGGCTAGAGTGACTTCCTGCTCCTCCCCGTTAACCTTGATCTTAACTTTCGTTTCAGGGTCTAGGGTCTGGCTGGGTTGTTCACCCTCGTCGTCATCTTCATCTTGGTCGTCGTCATCTTCCTCGCTATCGTCATCTTCCTCGCCCGGATCTTCTTCCCCATCATCTTCGGGATCTTCCTCAGCTTCTTCCGCTGGGGCTTCTTCCTCAGTTTCAGGTTCTTCACGCTCAGCACGTGGCCGGGTTTTCGCTGTAGGTTTCTGCGTTTCCTCGGCTTCATCGTCGTCACCGAGTACAGACTCCCACGCACTTACTGCCACATCATACTCAGACTCGTCAGCGCCGTGTGTGGTGCCTTGAGCTTCCTGATTAGATCGTGCCATTGGTAATACTCCGTTAGTCTAGCAAATTGTCAAGCCCGAGCGCTACCTTTTAACCCTTTGACTTGACATTGTTTTGGGCGATCTGCTTGTTGAGGCTGCCTGCGTTACACATCGTCTTGATCTCAGTACGGAGTTTACCAACCGCCTGGATCATATAGTAGGCATTCTCGCGGCGGGTCTGTTCGACCGGCTCTGAGTTTACCCACATATCATTATAGTTGGCCACGATGGCATCAAGCGCATCTTGCCAGATCTCGTTATCATTCAGCAATTTGGCCGCTGAACGGATGGTTTCTGCGTTAGGTACGTTGGCCATTACATCGCCCCTGGTGTCATAGGTGGTTGTTGCGGGCCTTGCTGCTGCTGCGCGGCCTGCTGTTGTTGAGCTTGTTCCTGTGCCGCCTGCTGGCGACTCTGGTTGAAGTCTTGGAGCATATTGTGCAAGTGCTGACTGCCTGCTCGCTCGCGGTCTACCTCGGCCTTAATTCCTGCAATATCCACCGATACGCCTTTTTGACGTAGTTCTTCGGCTCGGAGCATCATATCAGCCATCATCTTGTCACGCTCGCGATCATCGGCCTGGATTGCTTTCCAGACTTCCAATTCGTGCTTGCGGTCGTCGTCCTTGGCGCTCTGCTGCACCTTGCTGACCTCGGCCTGGGCGAACAGTTCTTCGGGCGTTGGGCCTGCCGGTTCCTGGGGTGGCGGCTGATTCGCTGGGTCGGTTGGGTCTTTAAGGAACCGTTCGATATCCACGATGCCAGACATTTTGGCTATCTCGGCCAGCGTGTTGCGGTACTCTGTGATACCGGCCAGCGGGTTATCCGGGCCTGCCGTCTGGATTATCTGCTCTTGCTTCGCCGCCAACTCGCGCAGTACCGCGAGGCGTTGCTCTTGCGAGCCTGTGCCTAGCGCCACCGTCGGGCTAACGTCCATCTCCCGCTTCCATGAGCGCGGGTCAACCTCAATGAATCGACCACTCATACGCACCCACTCTGCACGCTCAGCGTTCTCGCGCACGATGCGTAGCATCATCTTGAAGAACTCTTTCAAGCCTCCTTCGACGAAGTTGCGGGCGATATGCTCAATGCGGCTAATGGCGCTTTGGGATGCCAAGTCAATGGCCGAGGTGGACGTGGACTGTAGCGCGTCAGCGTTAAGCCCCTGCGATGCCTCGTTAAGCCCCGTGCGCGACTCGGCCAACGTGTCAAGGTATTGCATTACCGGGAAGATCTCGCGACCTTGGAACGGCTGGAGCTTGTACTGGTACATGCCGGGTGCCTTGACCCGCACGATCTTACCGATCTCAGTGGACATGGCGTCATCAAGGTCAACTTGGCCCTCGACTGCCTCAATGTCCGGGTGGATCGACTTAGCCAGGGAGTCCATGGTATTGCGCATAATCATGGTCTTTAGCTTCTGAATATCTTCTACTAGCTCCCCGAGGCTATGGCCTATGACTTGGTGCGCCACTGGGCTGGGGCAAATATCGACAAGCGGCGCGTAGTCTGCCAGCGTGTTGTCCAGAATCGTGTGGCCCGACCCGCCTGTGCAGATCTTGCGCATCTCAGCGATCCCATCCCCGTCTTGGTCAATTCGTATCCACGACTCAATGTATTCGACTTCTCGCATACTCGGGTCAGCGGACGTGCCAGCATCTTCGTCCTCAGTGTCACCTACAGAACGAGCGTCAACTGCCTGCTCCCGGTAATCGTCATCCGGCCCTGGTAGGTCGCTTATCTCGTCCCAGTCGTACCCCATGACCATGAGGTCAGACAAGGTTACTGTGCGCCTGTGGCCCACAAGACGGGCCTCTGGGATGTTACGGGCAGCCCGGTGGATGATTAGTTCTTCCGTGGGCACCGCCTGGAAGCGCAAACGACCCTTTGACTCGATGCGCGTAACGGTAACGTCGAAAAGGGGGATCTGTTGCGGCTGCGGGGGCGGCATGGGCGGTTGCCCAGGCATGGGTGGCGGCTGCGGGGGAGGTGGCCCCATCGCCACCCGGCCCGTCTCGAACACTTCTACATCTTCGACTTCTTCATCCGCCGCCAGAATCTCGATCTGTTCTTCGGTGAGGTCGGTAAGCTCAGTCTTGACGGGAGTTTCATTGACTTCCCACCAGGGCTTTAGCAAGCCCGTCTTTCGCACCAGGGCGTCATCAACCGCGCTTAGGAACTCCATGTAGCCACGGTTCTTGTTGAACACGGCGTCTAGCGCCCACGCCGTGGCGTCCTTGGCTGCTTCCACGTCTTGTGGCTCAGTGGCCGTGTACTCGACGATGGCGTGGCTGCCAAACAGCACGCGCATCAAAGCGGGCTTAGCCACCTCTACCGCGTCGCGCACTTCGCGGGTGACTAGCTGCGACCGGCCCTCGACTTCGTTGCCGTACTCCTCGCCTTCATAGGCGCGGGTGGTGCTGTCACGCAGGTCGCCCACTTCCTCGGCGTAGTCAATCGCGTCATCGACCTGGGCCTTGACGACAGCAGCTACTTCTTCGTCCGTCAGCGGCTTTAATTTTCGGGCCATGCTTGATACTCCCCGCACCATGCGTCGGTGATACTTGCTAATTCGTCAGCGTAGCCTTCCAGCCCCAAGATCAATGCCTCGATCTCTCGGTAGTAGGCGTCGCCCTCAGTGGGGCCATGGTACGCTATCCCGCCGTCCAAGCCTACTGGCCCCTCATACTGCGTTAGCACGTCCCATAGTATTCCTGCGTCCGGGTTAGGCAACGCCGGTTCCGGCACCCTAACGCAACCGGGGGCTTGATCCAGCGGCGGCGCAGACACGCAGCCACTAATGCTTATCGCGCAGGCCGCCAGAAGGCCGCTGACCCTTGGGCCGTTGAATAGCGTCACGTTTCTTTTCCTCGGTTGCCTTGCGTGAGGTTGCCTGCGCCTCTCCGGCCCGCTTGGTGCCTACCTCGCGGGCCTTTAGTACGTCTACTTCGCCCTCTGCCATATCCAGCAGTGCCGCTGCCCGCCGCCACTTGCCGCCCACTACGAGGAGGACGACCAGTAGCAGCACGCTTCCCCTAGCGCGACCTTAAATCCCCACGCCTTTAGGGCGATAAACATTACTTTAGCTCCTGTTTGATTGCGCGTGCGATAGGCACCAGCACGGCAAGCCCGATGGCTACCTTGCCCGCCAGACCCTCGGGTAGAAAAGCCAGGGTTGACGGGCCTAGTTCAGCAAGCGCGATTACCGCTGCTGATGCGATGCCCAGCCAGAAGCTCCACGCCTTGGAAAAGTTATCAGCTTTCTTCATCTTCATAACTCCGGGTAATGTGGCGGATAAGCGCGTCGCCTACTGCGGCCACGGCTTGCTTAGAATACTCTCGGTACGCCGCAACATCATGGGAGCTTGTCAAAAAGAACAGCTCCATGACGATGCCGCCACCCTTGCTTACGAACCCTAGTCGTGCGTGTTGGCCCGCGCCTTCTGGCTTTGCGCCCCGGTTGGGGATGCCGAGTGCCGTGCTGACCGCGTAGCACAGTTCAGCCGCCAGGGGAAAATTGCTCTGGCGGCTTAGCGTCCAGCACCCTCTGGCGGCGGGCGAAGCAGCGTCGGTGTGGAACTCCACCGCCACGTCATGTTTGGCGGCCAACATCTGCGCTTGACGCAGGGGTAAGTTCTCCCCGGCGGCACCATCCTTTGCGTACACGATGCCCCGGCCGGTTAGGTAGGTGCCTAGTGCGTCGCGGAAATGCGTGACGATACCGGCCTCTTGTAGGCCGTTCGCCACCGCGCCTGGGTCGGTATCACTGTGGCCTGCCGATATAAACAGCGTTTTATCCTGTAGGGTAATCATACGGTCGCCTGCACGTTGCGGGTTAGTCGGCCCTTCTTGTGGTAGCCTCTGCCACCTGCTGGTGACTTGCTGTTGACCACATCATAGGGGGATGCTGACGATGCCAGCGTGAGTAGCACCGCATCTGCCTCGTCTGGTGACCGGTAGCCTCTACGCTTCATCTCACGCTTGCCTTCTACCTTTAGCTTACCATTACTCAGGTATTCCGCCATGGGCGTTGACAGCTCAGACGCAAGGTTCTCGTTATACGGTAGGCATAGTCCATGCTCCACCAATGCCATCTTACCTCGATACCATAGTTCATCCCGTAGCCGGTTGCCTTGGCCCAGCATCCCCGAACTCTCGCTGACGTTGACCGCAACAGATGGTAGCCCCATCTCAGATAGGCGGTCGGCCACTCCGGCCCCCATGCCAATGGCGTCCACCATGATCTCCGCCGGACGGTCTTCCACTGCGGTAGCGTCCCATAGCGCCTTAACCACGCCTACGGTGCCCATCAAGTCCTTACCGCCCCACGACATTACCTCTGACACTACCGGGCCGCACCGCCGGGCTAGAGCCACGCGATCGTTGCCCATGCGCGCTACGTCCAGCCCCCATATTTCTTTAGTGTCTGGCGCTAGCTCGAAGGTGCGTTCCATGGCCTCGTCCACCAGTGCCCGTGATATGTAGCTCTGGCCATCGTCCAGCGGGAACTCGCCCAGCACCCGGATGCGGAACTCGTTTGATTCCTTGCCGTACTGGCGTGCGATGCCTTCGATAAAATCAGGGTCTACGTTGGGGTTACCCACGCATGACACGTTGACAACCTTCCAAAAGTCCTTTAGCGCGTGGTGGGTGTCGAAGAAGTAGCCTGAGTTACGGGTAGGGTTACCAATAAGCACCGTGGTGGCGTTGGACGTGGACATTGAGCCAGCCGCAGCTTTAAACACGGCCTCTGGCACACCGCTGGCCTCGTCAACCACTAGCAGCACGCGAGGTGCGTGGATACCGGCCAGTGCCTCCGGTTTGTCGCTGGAACTGGTACGCGCCGATATAAAGTTGCCCGTGGGGCTGGCTTTAAGGCGAATATGCTCGGTCGTTATCTCAAACAGCGTGCTAAGGAATTCGGGCATCTTGCCCATCCACACTTTCACCTCAGCCATCAAGCCATCAAACAGCGTGCCTGCTGCCGGAGCCGTACAGATTACCTTGCACTCCATGTTAAACACTTGGGTGTGGATCATGGCCCACGCCATGGCGGTGGTCTTGCCCGTACCGTGGCCACTGCGGATTGACAGACGACGCACGCGCTTAACACATACGTCGTCCAGCACTTCGACCTGCCACGGCTGCGGGATGACCCCCATGTTGTCGGCTATAAAGGCGAAGGGCCTATTGCGGTACCGCCGGATGAAGTCTTCAAAGGGGTTTGTTTTCACAAGAGTGGATGCCCGCTGTTGTCGTCATCTTCGTCGGAGGGGGTTTCCTCTTGCGGCACCTCCACGTATTCCCCGTCAATAGGCTCCTCCATCACCTTGCGCAGTGCCTCCATGTGCAGGCCAACCGTTCCCTTAACGTTAAGGTCTACGGCGGATTTATTGCCCCAATTCTTGTTGCTGGCGCGTTCTGCGTACCACTGCCGGATGCCTGACGCTACTTTGGCCGCTGCTGGCTCCACTCTCCCGTCTATCACGTCCTGGGCCAATTGGAGGTTCTGCTCCACCATCCGCTCTGAATTCATTTCCTTGGCGATGGCGTATTCTTCTGCGTACTTTGTCGTCAGCAGGCGTATGAGCGTTCCGTATTCCACGCCGAATCGCGATGCTATCTTAGTCAGGGGGCGGCCCTCGGCCACCATGTTGAATAGCTGTTCCCGCTTCTCCCCCTTACTGAACAAGAAGATGACCTCATTGCGCTTGCGGCGGGCCGCGTTGACCGCCCGCTTATGCGCCTTCGTCGTGTCGGAGGGGTCTGGCGGGCCGGGACGGAGGGGTACGTGTGTCATGGTCATGAGTTCACCCCTTGGCGCGCTCTGCGCACCTGTGCGCCGCTCCAGATACCCACCTTGCCTGATGGCGTTGGCACTTCCTGCTCGGTGAGGTACTTGGCGATGCTGTTTTGGGTCGTGAAGCCTAGCAAATCGGCTTCGCGTAGCGCACGGCCTAGATGGGCATTGCGGTCAGCCGTCACCAGGGGCACGCCTAAACGGCCCGCTGATAGCTGTGCCAGCCCCCACGACCCTACATGCTTCTCTATCACCACGTAGCCCTGGGTGAGGCATAACTGAGCTATCTCCGCCGCGTCCTCGTCATACCGGGCAGGGTCGATGAAGCTGACTACTTCACTCATTTTGAGCCATGCCCTCAGAATACTCTGGCCGGTATATAAGGTTTACGGTGCGCAGGATTAGCTCGCCTACTGCGTACTTCTGGCCCATTTCCGCCTTAATGTCATCCTCAGCCTTTTTTGTGAGGGCGTCTAGCCCGCCCTGGCTGCAAATGGGGGTGGTAATGCTGATATATCCCGAATAGGGGGCGGTGAAGGGTTCATGGCCGGTGGCTCTGCCCTGGCTTACGACTGGCGGGTGCAGGCGCACGTGGCCTGACACAAAATATCCATACTTGTTGGCTTCGCACGTCATGCGGTTTGCTCCCCTGGCTTACGCTTGTGTGATCTTTTGCCTTTCGGCAGTTATCCAGCCACGGTGGTGCACATTAGATCGTAATCCCGGCCCACTTACCTAGCTCCCGCTCTACATTCGCAAGGTCAGTGTCGATACGCACCGCCACAATAATCAGGCCGAAAAGCTTGCCCTCAAAATATTGTGTCCCGTCTTCGGGCTGTATGTGACTACCCAGGACGACGAAATCTGATGCATCAGAGCCAGATATGCCAGCGTCATGCATGGGTTCATCTAGCACCTGAGCGCCATTTTTGCGCAGTATGCCCCGAGCGTTTTGCCAGTCCTGAATGTGCCCTGTGACTTGCTTGACGATAGGGCTTGATGTGTAATCCCAGAGCACGTAACTGTCTGAACCTATCCGACGTCCCGCGATACCGATGCGGTTTCCACTCACGATAGTATCGTGCCGCGTTCGATTGTCTATGCTGCCCGAACT
>Ga0136596_1001242_pt1 | contig 11679 bp, 16 predicted proteins | sample AntRauTorcE11897_FD_101387 | JGI IMG/M metagenome (GOLD analysis project Ga0136596, IMG submission 101387) | Saline lake microbial communities from Rauer Islands, Antarctica - Metagenome Torckler E11 #897 | ecosystem: Environmental > Aquatic > Non-marine Saline and Alkaline > Saline | place... | reverse complement strand
GCCCCCGAAGATCCGCCACCAAGCCCCATAGACACCATCACCGGATTACGCACAGCCGCGTATATCATCTCTCCAAGTGTGTCGGTGAACAGGTTTTTCAGGCCATCAAAGGACACCTTGCCGTTTCGCAGTATGTCTTTAAAGAAGTTTGCAAAGCCATCATCAAGGCGCTCTAGTCCTCTCTCATAGGCTGCTGTGAGGTCATCAGACTTTGCAGTGGTCGCCTGAACCGCCGAGCCAGTCTCCTGCACAGCGTTCTGCACCTTGTGAAAAGCAGCGGGAAGCTCCGTGCTTATCTTCTCGGCAGTGACCACGATCTCGTTAAGCTGCAATTCGCCCATCAGTCTCGCGCTATCAAGGTACGTGGCGTTAAGCGCGGTCATGCGTTCATTTGCTTCGCGAATTACTCTATTATTGCGCGCAAATGCCATCTCCATCTCTGTCGCTGGTGCAACAAGAGCTTCGCCTATTCGGTCAAGCTCATCGCGGATGACACCAAGCTCCCGTCCTTTTTCTATAATCCACGCGAGCGCCCTCCCTGCCGTCGCTGTGGCGTTGAATGGCCTGAGCGCGGCATGCAGCTCTTTTACCGCTGATGCTATCTTTCCGATCCCTATAGCGGCCTTAATTGTCATTCCACCAAGGCTAAGAATCCCGTTCGTAAAAGTCGCGAATCCTTCCTTAAACTCCGGCTTGTTTATTATCTCGTTTAACTCATTAAGCGCCCCCGTGGTCCCGTTAATACCACCGCCTGAAGTATCTCCTTCCAGAAGATCGCCGAAGCTGTTTTGCAAAGCTTTGAGCGCGCCGCCCATAGTATCCCTGGCAGCTTCCGCACTGCCGCCAAACTGCTTTTCAAGCTCTGCCAGTATGACCGTCTGTGCACCGGCAACATCCCCGGTTTTTGCCATAGACTTAATGAGGTCGGTCTGAGCGTCCGAGAACTGAATGCCCGTGCGAGACAATGCCCCCAGGTTAGCAACAGGATCATTTAGGGCCTTACCAAGCTGCACAGTGGATGATTTGAGATCTTGACCCATCGCCTGTGACAGATCGAGGATGGTCTTTGTGGTCTGGTCGAAGTTCACACCCTGGATATTCGTGAAGGTGGCCAGCATCGCCTGCATTTCTATGATGGCTTCATCGCCAAACGTGGTTATCTGCTGGAGAGATGCTGCATAATCCTGCATCTCCTGCGACGTTCTACCGGCAGCGCCGCCAGTAGACAGAATAGCAGACTCAAGCTGACTTATTGCCGCCTCTTGCCGCGCCGTTGCCCGAATAACCAAAGCGCCAGCGGCACCGATAGCGGCACCGATAGCAGCCGACGCTTTAGCGACAGTCTTTCCAAGCTTTTTCCAGTCGGTGTCCATCTTCTTGACACGCGATCCAATCTTTCCGGCAGAACCATCAACAGCTTGCTCCGCTCGCTTCATCTCCCGGCGCAACTGCTCTGTTGTTGCATCGATCCTGACTAGCAATCTCTCTGCGGCTTCTGACATTATCTCTTGCGTCCATTTTCATGCGATGGAATATAGCCCGCTGCTGCTCAACGCTGGCTGTCTGTTTAGGCTTTGAGCCGAAGGGGTTACTACTGATAAGGCAATCCATCCTGCCTTCTAGCGCAAGAAGAAGCTGCGGAACCGGCGTGGACAAGACGACATCAGGATGCCATCCCAGCCAGCCAGTTCCGATCTTAAAAAGCTTCTCGGCAAACTCCCCCGGCTTTAACGCTCCCCCGGCTCGCCGTCCTCGTCGTCCTCGTCGTCATTCGGGTTGATGACCATTGCCAGATATTCGGCAGCAATCGTCATTGCTGACTGCAAACCCTCCTGAACAAGCTGGCCCTTGAGTTTTCTCGACTGGTCTTTGTTGAGGTCGGCAGCCTGGGAGATGATGAACGCGGCAACACCCAGGTTCATCTTCATGCAAGCTTGCGCGGCATCGGCAAAGCTGCCAAAACGCTGCTCTATAGATTCAATAGCCTTGATAGTGACCTTTAGCGTGTATTCCTGGCCGCCGATCTCAACCTCGCTGATTCCGTTTCCTACTCGGCTCATGGTGCAGCAACCTTGATAATTGACGTGTTAATGCGAACTTCGCATGCCAGCATAAGAACGCTGTCAGCGCCGCCGACGTTCTCGACCACGGATGCCACCTGTCCAGCGAAATAACGCACCTCGCCGTCGCTATACTCGACCTTGAATGCGTAGTTGGAACTTGTGTCGTCAGCCTCTGCTGTAATCAGCGCCTCCTGTCCTGTATCGCCGCCGATAAAGCCCATCGAAATACTCATGTTGCCGGCGTTGCGCGAACCTTTAAGCTTTTGAACGCGAGCGTCAGAGAGTCCGGTAAACGTGACTTCCGCTGCGGTGTCTCCAAATTCGGAAACAGACTCAACGCCACCGATGAGCGTGAAAGTATCGGCATCGTAGCCAACTTCTGTGTGATCTATGCCAGTGGCTCCAATGGAAACCTCTACATTTGCGCCTGTTTGAATACCCATAAAAATCTCCTACCCAGTGAAGGGCATAAAAAATAAAAGTTAGCGAGGGTTACTGTTGAGTGATGATTCTCAGCGTCACTTGACCCTGAAACGTGAGGTTGTCCGTTTCCCGGACAGTACGTGTGCGCTCAATGCGCACTGATACAACCTGCCCGGAGGACATGGTTAATGGTTGCTCGTGAATGCCGTCAATCTGGTTGATTATTTCCAGTATTTCGGCCTGACCGTATGCCCTAGACCAGATGGCAAGGTAAACAAATCGCGTTTTTACCCTGAGAGTAAGATATGGCTCGTTACTCTCTTGCGTGTAATCAAGGGTTACATAGGGATAATCAGAACCCTGGGGAACGGCGTCCCAAACAGGCACATCAACCAATGTCTTTAGCTTGGCGATTAGTGCGACATGCAGTGGATCACTCACCCGATGAGGCCCTTTTTAGTGCAAGCTTTATATCCTTGCGCAGCGCCCGAGTGATGCCGTCTTTGTTGGCGTCAAATGCTGGCGCCATGAAAGGTCTGGCTGGTTGCGCGCTTGATCCAGGCTTACCAGACTTTGTGCCGTATTCAATCCACAGGGCCTTAAACAACTGCCTTTGGGCGTCCCTGTCGCGTATGGTTCCTGCGGTCAACTTTCCAGTTTTTGTGAACTTGCTGGCGACATCGCCAAACCCCCTGCGCAGGACGTGGCTCCTGTTCACACCAGGTCCGACCGCGGCAGAAAGCCCGTCTCTTGACAAAACGCTAGTCAGAGACCGCGCAAGATCGCCCTCGTCTACCGGTACGCCGCCAATCATGTCTCTCTCTATGTCCTTGGCACCAGAGGCAATTGTTTTTATGATTCCTTCAACAGCTTCTGGCTCAATCCTGCGCAGCGTCTTGCGTAACTTTCCGATGCCCTGAAAGCTGCTCATATCGCCACGCCTCTCTCTGCTTCAATCTCCATGTAAATCGAACCGAAGCCCTCTTCGTATATAAATCGGATGTTATATTTTCGGCCTCGCCACACGATTACATCGTCATCCAGCAGGTCTGATCGCGTGTGAATGGTGAACTTGTAACCCGCTCTGGCCTCGACTTGGTTCCCCTGGTCTGACTCACCGCCGCGCATTGGCCTCACTCTCGCAAAGCCCTGCATTACGGTTGTCAGAGTCGTTTCAAGCGATCCATCAGCCCGCTGCTCCTGAGACTTGCGCTTGATTTCTATAGGCTGGTCAAGCGTCATAAGACCTGACGCCTATAGCCCGAGAGAAGACGCGCCACAGTAAATCTAGAGGGCGTAACCATAGTTCCGGTAATAGATTCGCCTCTATTCGCGAACATCTCCTGCACCATTACAAGGATGGCTGTTTTTACTGGCTCTGGCGCTTTCTCAAACCCAACAGTTAGTTCCATTCGCACCGGATTTGGCTTTTTGCCGCTTAACGCTGGCCATTCGTCGGTCGGTGAAATTACAGGCCGTATACCAGAAAGGGAAACCGAATAACCAGAAGGGTCGACCGTCTGCTCCGCCCCATCCACGTCGTCATACTTCACAGAATCCACCGATTGCACAGGGTAAATTGGCAGATATGCGGGAAATTCAGGCAAGCTAAGTCTTACTGTCTGCAACATAATCCGCGCGTTCAAGTGACGCTCTACCCATTCGGTCGCAGAAGACAAAAGACCATTTAGTAAAACGTCGTGCGTGTCGTCTGTTATCGCACAATGCCGCCTGGCATCCAGGATGTTAACTGGCAGTTCGCTTGGTTCTGTGATTTGGCTTAACACGTTCATTCACCTCTTCGGCCTGCCCGCTGTCAATTAAACGTCTTTCAAGTTCCGCATCTAAAGAAACGGTTTCGCCGGGCGCATAACTGAAGTCAGCCCCAGCAATAGATACAAGTAATTTAATCATAGGAATAAAGGGGCGGTTTCCCGCCCCTGCTCACGTTTATGCTTGAATGAGGTGCTTCATGCCAGTTGCGTCAACAACCTTGCCATCCATCCGTCTGTAAGCCCGGAAGCCAACCTGCCCGTTTGCCGCATACAGCTCATTCAGACGCTGCATGGACATGCCCGAACGGTCGGCCACGTAGTAACCAGACATATCGCCGAAAACGATAGACTTGTTGCCAGTGGTAGGAGCGGGCATAGCCGATGAAACCACAACAGGTCTGCCAAGGATTGCATCAGGCTGACCCGCTTGCAGGCCTGGTTGCCAAAGATATTGGCTGTCGCCGTCCTTCAGCTTTCGGATGATTTTCGCCGTTGCGTCATTCATCAGCCATGCAGAACTCGGCACGTTGCGATACTGGCGGGGCACGGAGTGATAAAGGTCAATCAACTCGTCAGAAGTGATTGCTGCCGCTCCAACAGCCGTCACGCCAAGGCCAGAAGACCCGACAATACCTGTAGGCTTGCCAGAACCATCGCCATCAACGAACGCTGCTTCTTCTGCGATACCAAATCGCTTGCCGAAGTTGCGAGCCAGATACGGCTCGACGCCGAAGAATGCATCCTGAAGCAATTCCTCAGAGACCAGCGTGATGGTTGTCAGCTTGTGAGCGCCCAGAACCACCGGACCGAAAGCAGCGTCAGACGGCGTATAAGCTGCCTCTTCAGCCGTCCACGTAGCAGTACCAAGCGACGTCTCTACCGGAATGTTTCGATCTGAAGCCGTGCTAACCACAGTCACATACTGGCGCATCGGATTGATGTCCTGAATGTACTCGACAAGCGTGGTTTCGAATTCCTCAGGCGTGATAAAGCCGCCCTCCGAGTCTGTGCCAATCTGTAGCGCGTTCAGTACGTCAAAGCTAACGCCGTTGCGACCACGCCGCGCATACTGGTCGAACGCAGAACGATAAGCTTTAGCAGCAAACGGTCGAACGTTATCTTCTTCGCCAGTGTTTACGTTCGGACGATGGGAAGACCCGCGGACCCTGTCAAGATCAGCTACAGCGTTATCCGTGCGCTCCATGCGGTCTGCAAGAGACTTCAGCGAGTCAATCTCAGAGTTCATCGCGTCATATTTCTGCGACTCATCTGAGTTGAGGTCTCGGCCTTCACCGGAGGCCGTATCAAGCATGGCCTTCATTTCGTGGATTACTTCGCCGCGCTTCTGAAGCACGTCATTTACACTTTTAAATTTCATAGAAATCTCCTACCCAGTAAAGGGCATAAAAATAAACAATTGAATGAGTTAAAGGGTTGGGGCGGCTGCCCCGTTTATTTCGCTTTTAATTCAAGTTGACGCGAACGCAGGGAAACGCGCCACGCATTCTGCTCTGCCGGATCATCTGATACCGTTTCGGGCATCTTGTTTATCCAGGGCCGTGAAAGATTGCTAACAGTTGCCTTTCCTGCCTCAACGCGATTAGCGAAGCCCATACTTACCGACTCATCTGCGGTAAACCATGTTTCATCAGTCATCATCTGAGAGATGATTTCAGCGCCTTGCTCGCTCCGTGACTCATAGGCCGCAACAATGGATTCCTTTATCTTGTCCAGCATATCTGCCGTCTTACGCATGTCCTCAGATCCACCCACGGACATCGTGTAAGGGTCGTGAATCATCAGCATAGACGCCTGACCCATAACCACCTCATCTCCTGCCATCGCGATGACAGAAGCCGCAGAGGCCGCTAGGCCGTCAACGTAAACAGTAGTCTTGCCATCTCTCTGACGAATCATGTTGTAGATGGCGAAACCATCAAATACCGACCCGCCTGGGGAGTTTATGCGTACCGTCAAGTCGCCTTGGTCCATGCGATCAAGCATATTTTTTACCGTGCTGGCCGTGACGCTATCGCCCCACATGCTCTCCCCGATGTCGCCATAAATAATCAGCTCATTCATGTAAGCGCCTCAATATCTTCAAGTGTGTGCTTTGCGGCCTCGTGCGCCGCCTCTAGTGGTGTTCTTGCGTCTGCCATGCGGGATACTCTGGCCTGCATGTATCCAGATGCGTCAACACCAAGATCTGCCTCTATGCGCGATGCTGCCCTGCCGTAATAATCAACGGCCCATGCAGCGAACTCCTCAGATGTTTTGTTCTTCGCCTCAATCATTAGGGCCGCGTTTTCCGCGTCAGCGATACGTGAAGTCGCCTGGCTGTCTTCTGGTTCATCAGCCTGACCAGCCGGAGCCATGTTTAGTGGCACCATAAACTCATCAAGACCTTCCTGCTGGTTGAGGTTTTCAAGGTTTCTGACTTCGTTGCGGCTCATCCATCCATTAACTATGGCCGACGCGTAGGATTCGTAGCGAGACTTGGTATCTCCACGTAGCAGCCCCTCCACTGTGTGTTGAGAATAAAGCCCTCGACGACGCTCTGTATCGGTGAGCAGGTCACGGTTCATGCTCTGCTCTAGGCGAACCAGCCAAGGTCTTATAGTGTGCGTGACGAACTCTATAGACTGGTGTTCGATGTTTGAGAATGTCGCACGGTCAAGGTCGCCAAGCATGTGAGGCGGCACCCTGTACCACTTGGCAATCTCAACCACCTGCGCTTTTCTGTTCTCCAGAAACTGCGCGTCGGCGTTGCTCATGCCGATTGCGTTTGCCTTCATGCCGGATTCAAGAATCAGAGGTTTGTGCGCGTTCCTCCACCCGGCGTAATTATCCGCAAACTGCTCACGCAAGTTTTCTATCTGTTCATCAGTTAACTGATGGTCAAACTCCAGCGTCATGCTGGTTTGAGATCCGTTGGAAAACATCCTGTTAGCACTACGATCTAGCGCCAAAGACAGCCCAAGCGTCTCACGCGCAAGACTTATCGGGGAAAGCCCTGTGACACCATCAGAACTGAGCGCAGCCACGCGCCATATGTCACGGCCAGAAAACACGCCTTCGTTATTTGGCTCATTGTAGGTGAACGTCAGTCGCCGAGATGCATCCCTCTCAACCCGCATGTGTTGCGGCTTCAGGTTGTCGATCTGCCGAACCTCGCCACGGCCTCCGCGACGGAGTGAGCAGTATGCGTTGCCCCTAAGCCCCAGGCTGGTCATTACGAATTCGCGCATCTCCATTGACGTTTGTTCGTCGTTAGGAGATACACCAAGCAAATCAGCAAGCGGATGCTCGTCTACCCGCACCCTACCGCCGTTCTGCCGCTGATAGACATGCAGAGGAAGGCTCGCAATCGTCTCGCCAATGATGCGAACGCAGGCATACACTGTGCTGATCCGCATTGACGCATCTGGATCAACAACTATATCTGTGCCCGTCGGACTCGTCAGCCCGGTTTGACGCGCGAACTCAGGGTTCTGAAGCGTCTGCGCCTTTGGCATCAGCCATCTAAATAGTTTCACAGTGCGATGAATCCTCTGGTTTCATAAGCGTGACCGTGCTTCTGCTCTGCGATAGATGCGCCCCCTATTGCCATTGCAAGAGCTACCATGCCGTCAATTCTTCCGGCGGCTCGCTTCTTGTTTAGCTTCCTGTTGCCGGCGGGGTCGCTGTCAATGACCGCATTTGATGCACACCACGTCAGTATAGGGTGCCCGCCATGCCGGAACCTGCCGTTCAATAGCTCTGCCTCAAGCGCATTCAGCGCCGGTGCCATATCCTTAAACCCCTGGCCATGAGGTTCAAGCGGAAGCTCTTTAGACCCTATGGCATCAAGCTGGCTTTTCAGCTCCGGTATACCCCATCGGTCAAAGCGTATTTCTCTAACCCCGTACTTCTCGCATGTTTCAGCTAGATACTCCGCAACAAAGTCATAGCCAACAGTCCGCCCTGGCGTCAGAGTCAAATGCCCCTGCTCTGCCCACAGGTCATAGGGAACGCGGTCACTTATCGACCTTTCAGCAACACCCTCCTTTGGCGCGAAGAATTGACACGCCACTGACCAGCATCCGTCATCACCCTTGCCGATAATAACTGCTGCTGTAAGATCCACCCTCCTTGACAGGTCGAGGCCCATCACTGCGCCTTCCGCGAAATCCTCCACCCTTGGAGGCAACGCGTTTTCATTCCAAACCCTTTGAGAGATAAACGGCGCTTCCCGTGCAACACGCTGGTTTAGGACTAGGTTTCTATAAGCGCTTTCTGCTGATGGCATCCTGCGGGCGTCTTCTGCTTGCCGGCGTACCTCCTTCTTGTTCAGGAAGTCTCCGAGAGCAGGGTTAGCCTGTTTTAATGCCTTATCCGAGAACGGGTCTAGGTTTTCGTCTGCCGTGTACAGGAAAAGCTTTGTCTCTGGGTCATGCCCGGCCTTGGCATCGTCTATCAAGATACTAAAAAGGTCAGCATCACTCGGGGCCTGCGTCGAGATAACAACACTTAGCGGGTTTTCGTTCGCCCCTGCTGCGGTCTCCAGTGCGTCATACAGCGGGAACCGTGGGCCGTTAACCTGGCCTAGCTCGTCATGCACAACAAATACAGGCGACAGACCGTAAGCCGTAGAGCTTTCAGCACTCAGTGCCCGGTACAGCGTCCCCAGTTCCTCGCAGTAAAGCTGCTTGGCTGATTCCCGAACGCCTATCACAGCGTTTAAGTCTGGCGACTGCCGAACCACTTTGACCATGAGGTTAAACAACACACCAGCTTGGTCGCGTGACTGCGCCGCGGAGAACAATTGCGAATTAGCCTTGGACTCTGGACCAACAAGGTGCAAAAGGCACAGGAATGCGCTTAGCGTCGTCTTCGCATTCTTCCTTCCGAATGAGATCAGCGCCCGCCGTGTCGGGGAGTCGTATATCGACCGGATGATCTTCTTTTGCCATGGGCGAAGCTTGACCTTCTGCCCGACAAACTGCCCCTCTGGTATGTGGCAATAGTCCTCAATCCATCGGATAGCCCGAAGACCACGACTCACCCCTGCCACGGCTTCCGCTCACTCGTGTTCCGTGTCTTCGTTCCGGCCTTCTCTGGGTGTATCTGCGCCTGTTGTGTCAATCGCATAGACCGAGCCAGCGCCATGATCTTGGCCGACTCTCTCTCGCGCATCTTCTGAAGCGTCTCAAACTCAACCACGATGTCAGGCGTAAAGTCACGGTCTATAATTTTGTCCATCTCGTAATCGATCTTTTCTGACTGGTAGCAATGGCGAACATATGACCTTAAAAGAGGAATGGTGTCAGAACCGAACCAATCTGCAGGCTTGGTGTTAATTACCTGCATCCATAGCTCGGCCTCTCTTGCGCTTATGCCCACAGGCGGCGGCTGCCTTGGGATTGCCTCGACTACGGCCATGTTCCTAACCGTCTGCCCCTTCTTCCCTCGCTGGTTCATCTGGTGGCCTCAAAGTTGGGGCATAAAAAACCCGCACGTGGCGGGCTAGTTGCGTAAATTAATTTAGGCTGAATCTAAAAACATTCGGAATTAAAAAATGAAGTCCCCCACGACGGTCCCCGGCGCTCAACCCTCAGAGATTTGACGCCCCCTACCCCAGTGATGCCCGTCCGACAGCGGTAGGCCATTAGCATCACAGGCCATAGAGTGACCCCTGTTTTCGTCCCGGGTCTTAGCTGAATGGCATGGCCCGCATAATGATTGGAGGTTATCAACTCTATTGCTGCCGCCATCAGCAGCCCTGATGATGTGATCTACTTCTTTTGCGTAGGTGATGCGCCCTGACTGCCTACATGAAACACATAGGTAAGCATCTCTTCTGAGAGCAGCTTTTCGGTATCGCTCCCAGCCTTTCCCGTACTTGCTCATCGTCTTAGGACCAGCATCTACTAAACACACACATCCCAAGGCTCAACCACAACTAACGAATCACCCCATGCAATGCCATCAGTGTTGATGTTATCGTATATCGTGAGTTTCCCAGGAATAGTCCCGCGCCTAAGCCCTGAAACAAGGCCAAGCTGCATTTCAACCACCGTGGCCCCATCTACTAGCGCAATGGGGTCCGCCTCGTCTGTGTCTAGACAGTAATCCCCGAACTTGAACACAGCCCGAGTAACTGCGCCACTGGTTACAGAACTGCCGTCCTGCAGGAGCTGCAAGCGCTGGCGATTGGCGCGACCGACCCACGCGTACAGGGTTGCCATTACGCAGCAACAGACCTGGGAAGCTCAAGCAAGCCCGATGCGCTCGGGGTATAGGAGAACTCAGCCCCAATGCTTGAGGCGTTACCGGATCCAGTCAGGTCAACGTGCCCCAGAATGACATCGGCAGCCTGTGGTGATGCCGCCGTACCATATAAGAGGTAGAGATACTGCCCTGACACATCGCCAGATGCGGTAAATGTGATCTTCCCGCAACTGAGCCGTACTGACGTTGATGCAAGCGCAATGGTTTTTGATGCAAGCGCTTGGCGAGAGTAATCGGCGTCAACGCACTCATTGGCACTGATGTCGCTGTATGTGTTGTCTGCCGCCCTGTCGGGTGTGTGTGCTGCATCCACTAGCACCGCATAGACGCCGGAGTTGATAAAGTCCTCTGTCTGCGCTACCTGTGCTGTATAGCCCACATCATGCGTCAAGAATTCAAGGCTCATTGCTCACCCCCTGTTGATGTTGACGGCTTGCCCGAGAAAGCTGCTTTTTTCATTGCTCAACCCCAATGCTATAGACTGTTGATATGTTCCCAATGCTATAGACTGTTGATATGTTAACTACGGAAGTATTCCTGATCGGCCTGACCAGTAGCGAGCCAAGGAACGCCTGGCCACTTCTTGATATAGCCAAGCTAAGAGACTCTGTGCCGACCGACACCCACCCCACTACAGCGCTGCCTTGTGCGGCAACCGCCCCACATCGCGCTATACGCCCCGATGCATTAATGCCTGACTTGTGTGTGCCTGCCGCGGCAATGGCCTGCGAGCGCGACACAGCGCCCGTGAGCGCCGCCGGTATTACTGATCCTGTCTGCGCAAGCCCTGGCGATGCGATTGCTTGAGAGTCGGCGGCGTTACCCTGTGCAGTGACGCCCGATATTGCGCTGCCCTGGCTGGCAGATGAGTTTGATGCCGATGCCTGCCCGGTAATTACTGCGGGAACCGTGGAACCGTTTACCAATGACCCTTGCAACGCCGATGCCGTAGAAACGGATGCAACACCGGCTGCATTTACGGCAACATCTAACGAAACACCCTTAGGCGCAAATACCCGCCGCGTGCTCGGAGTGCCTGTTACCTGTAGCGCAGTGGTCATACGATTATGAACGTATCGCCGTTACTGGGGGCCTCTGTGGTCGCAGTGTAGGTAAGCGCCTTTGTAGTGCCGTTGTAATCTGTGATG
>Ga0136596_1001241_pt1 | contig 11685 bp, 16 predicted proteins | sample AntRauTorcE11897_FD_101387 | JGI IMG/M metagenome (GOLD analysis project Ga0136596, IMG submission 101387) | Saline lake microbial communities from Rauer Islands, Antarctica - Metagenome Torckler E11 #897 | ecosystem: Environmental > Aquatic > Non-marine Saline and Alkaline > Saline | place... | reverse complement strand
TAAGAGAAAGGGCTACGACGTAGAGGCAGCACCTATGCGTCGTAGTCCTTACGATCTACTCATCAACGGTAAGAAGGTTGATGTAAAGGCGGCTATCAGAACAGAGTACAAAGGTTCTGATGGTTATCCTATCAGGGGCTACGTTTTTACGAACATGTCCCCGATTAAAAAGTGCGATTTTTATCTTTTACTTTGCCTGTCACCAGATCGAAATCGTGTCGAGAAGACGTACGTAATCCCAGCAGACGAGGTTCTTCAACGCACAGTGACTATTACTGAGCGTACCAAATACAAGAACTATGAGAATGCGTGGGATAGTATGAAAAAGAAAGCCAACTTAGCAACCTATCGAACAGGCGACAAACAGGGCCTCAACAGGAGCGCTAGAGCCAAGTCTAGTCCGAAGAGGGGCACAGCCCCGGATACGCTTCGAAAGAAGCTGTACGGCGCTGGTGGAGCTGTGGCAGGCGCAGCAATTGGTGCTGGCGTTCCTACTGTTGTCTCGATCGGCAAATCGATCGTAGGAAAGCAGGAAGCCCAAGAAAACGCAGTTAACTATAAAAGTATGCTCGGCTCGGCTGGAGGATTTGTGGTGGGTGGCATGCTTGGGAGAAGACTCGCAGACAGATGAAAAAAAAGAATCTAATCGACGCTATCGCAGAACAAACAGATCTTACTAAAAAAGACACCAACGCCTTCCTAGATGCATTCGTTGATGTCGTTAAAAGCTCCGTTTCACGCGGAGAAAAAGTCTTTATGTACGGATTTGGGACCTTCGAGACGACCCTTCACAAGGGGCGTGAGATGAAGAATCCCAAGACCGGCAAAAAGATGGAAATCCCGTCACGCATTGTACCTAAATTCCGCGTCTCTACGACGTTCAGAGATGAAATTAATGGGGAGTAAAAATGAATCAGTACCTCGACACGATGAGGAAGATCCTCGACGAAGGTGTTGACAAGGGTGATCGTACCGGCACCGGTACGCGCAGCATCTTTGGTCACCAGCTTCGCTTCGATCTTCAAAAAGGATTCCCGCTTCTTACGACCAAAAAGATCAACTTCCATGCCGTCAAGGCAGAGCTTTTGTGGTTCTTGAAAGGCTCTACCAATGTGGGGTGGCTACAAGAGCAAGGCGTTCATATCTGGGACGACTGGGCTGATGATGATGGCGAGCTTGGGCCTGTATATGGCAAACAATGGCGTAGTTGGCAGGCCCTCTATCAGGAGCTAGAGGATGGTGGTAAGCGCTTCGAGTCCTTCAAAATTGATCAGATCTCGAACGTCATCAAGGGGCTCAAAAACAACCCCAACAGCCGTCGCCATATCGTCAGTGCATGGAATGTCGACGCTATCAGTGAGATGGCTCTGCCGCCGTGCCATGTGATGTTTCAGTTTTATGTGCGCCCCATATCCATCAATGATATGTGGAACAGCCTAGATGATGACACACAACAACTTCTTGCGCATACGGGAGGCATTACAAGGCGATCACAGATTGAGGCCGTCTATAAAGGCCCTAAGGGGTATCTCGATTGCCAGCTCTACCAGCGTTCAGCAGATTTTTTCATTGGCGTTCCTTTTAATATTGCGTCATACTCATTACTCACTTCTATGATCGCCCAAGTTACGGGGCTCTTGCCGGGGGAGTTCGTACACACATTCGGCGACACCCACCTTTATTCCAACCACCTTCATCTCACCAAAGAACAACTTGCCCGAGAACCCCGGCCCCTGCCAAAGCTTGTTCTAAATTCTAAAATCAAGAACATCGACGATTTTGGGATGGATGATATCGAGATCAAAGATTACGACCCGCATCCGTGGATTAAAGCGGAGATCGCGGTGTGAAATGGAAAGCCCAAAGAACCTTCGGTGTAGCGGTCGGTAATTGTAGGCCCACCGTTAGCGTCAAGTCTGATGACCATAAAGTTGGAGATCTTGTGAGAACAGGAAGAGGTCCATCCGTCTTGCGTGACCGATTGTACGTTGTTATTCACATTGAAGACGGCCACGCATGCTGCGTAAGGGTGAATAAATGAAAATCAAAATGATAGCTGCGATGGCTAAAAACGGCGTCATCGGTAAAGACGGCAAAATTCCTTGGCATTGCCCAGAAGACCTCAAGCTCTTCAAGCAAAAGACGCTCGGAAAGCCCATCATTATGGGCAGGAAAACTTTTGAGTCACTGCCGGGAATTCTTCCAGACCGTCGTCACATCGTGATGACAAGGAATCGCCAGTACGAAGCCGAAGGTGCTCTGGTGGCTCATTCAGTGCGCGAGGCGCTGAATATGTCGTGGGATTCAGATGAGGTGTGGGTGATTGGTGGACGAGAAATCTACCAGCTTTTCACAGACTGTGCCGATGAGCTTCATCTTAGTGTGATGCATAAGTCCTACGAGGGCGATGTACGGATGATGGTTCCCACGCAATGGGAGGAAGGCAAGTGTGACATCCATCCTGATTTTAGCCTCCTTATCCTCAAAAACCCCCGCCCCTACAACCCGCTCGATGTTCGCCCCTCGTGGGATGAACTGTTTATGTCGAAGGCTCACAAGACAGCCGAGAGAGCAACCTGCGACCGCAAACATGTCGGCTGTGTCATTGTGCGTGACAACCGAGAGCTTGTCAGCGGCTACAACGGAAGCATCCCCGGAGAGCCTCACTGCGACGACGAGGGGCATATGATGGTCGACGGGCATTGTGTGCGTACGATCCATGCCGAACAAAACGCGATCGTCGATGCCGCGCGAGAAGGCATCTCTCTTAAAGACTCCACAGCTTATGTGACATGCTCTCGCTGCTGGATCTGTTTCAAGCTTCTGGCGAGCGTGGGCGTAAAAGAAATTGTCTACGACGAATTTTACCGTAATGATAGTGCGGAAGTGGCAGATCGACTTGGAATTAAAATGAGGCAAATATAATGCTAATCGGTATCAGTGGACTGAAGGGAAGTGGCAAAACAACTGTGGCTCGGTATCTTCGAGATGAACATGGCTTTGACATGTTCAACTTTGCAGACCCTTTGAAGCGGGCCGCTCAAGAGGTTTTCTTGCTCTCGGAAGCCCAGTGCTACGACCAAGAACTAAAAGAGCAGGTAGATCCGCGCTGGGATAAAACCCCCAGAAAGATCCTTCAGCTTTTTGGTACCGAGGTAGGTCGGGCCATCGATAAAGACACTTGGATCAAACGCACCATGTTTGATGCAGAACCCTCAGAGAATGCCGTCATCGGGGATTGCAGGTTTCAAAATGAAGCCGACGCAATCAGAGCCCATGGCGGCATTGTATTGGGAATTGACCGAAGAGGGATTGTCCCCGATAATCATCCTTCGGAGATGGAAATGTTCACCAACTGGTCGGACATTGTAGACATCACCATCTCAAATTCTGGAACTTTGGAAGATTTGCTTAGAACAGTAGAAGCCACGCTGGAGATGGTGCTATGATTGTAAAATTGCGAAAGAAAAAGAAAAGAAGAAGTCCTTCTATCAGCGCCACAAAGGCAAAATCCTTGCTGGTGGGGCGCTGGCTGCTGGCGGTCTTGGGTTGATGGCTATGAGTGGTGGTAAGTCTTCGGTAGATAGAAGTACCGAAAAGGCCAAAAAGACTGTTCGTAGTGCCACGAGAAAGGCTACCGAGCGTGTCAAAAAGACCAACACACCCAAGATCAAGATCGACGAAAAGAATTTCAAAAAGTCTGTTAGAGATAGAGCTGCAGAAAGATTCAATGACGCAAAGGATTCCTTCGGTGAGTCTTTTGCAAATCAATTCAAAAGCACCTACTAAGTCACAGGAAAAATCAAATGCTTAAATTCGAACTCGACACGAGTTTTCTGGATAACTATACCCAAAAACCGGTTCCGTGGGGATACGGCGACTTGTCTTGGGTCACCTTCAAACGCACGTATGCACGAGAGATTGACGGTCGTACAGAGGACTGGTGGGAGACCTGCAAACGCGTCATCGAAGGGATGTTTACGGTCCAGAAAAATCACTGCAAATCCTTGAGCCTTCCGTGGGAAGAATCCAAGGCTCAAAAGTTTGCCCAAGAAGCTTACGACCGCCTGTTTCAATTCAAATGGACACCTCCGGGTCGCGGTCTGTGGATGATGGGCACCGACTTCATTTTTGATAGAAGTGGTGCACCCCTCAACAACTGCGGATTTTGTTCCACCAAAAACATCGACGAAGATTTTGCCACCCCGTTTGGTTGGATGTTCGAGATGAGCATGCTCGGCGTGGGGGTGGGTTTTGATACTCGCGGCATCGGCAAGGTAAAAATTGTCGAGCCTGAGGTTGCAGAAGAACCACACGTTGTGGCTGACAGTAGAGAGGGGTGGCGTGAGATTCTGGAGCGAACCCTCAACGCCTATGTCGGCAAAGGCACACTGCCTTCTGGTTGGGATTTTTCTGAAGTTAGACCCAAGGGCGAACCTATCAAAAGCTTTGGTGGCGTAGCCAGTGGTCCTGACCCTCTCGAAGAAGCCCTCAACACCATCGTCAAATTGTACGACGGTTACATCGGAAAAGAAGTCGATGCCGAGCTTATCGTTGACACCATGAACATTGCCGGTCGCTGTGTGGTTTCGGGGGGTGTTCGACGCACCGCTCAAATTGCCTTTGCCGACAAAGACAACGAGCAGTTCATGGACCTAAAGCTCGACAAGGAAAAGGTTGGTGCTTACAGGTGGGCCTCGAACAACTCACTGATGGCTGAAGTCGGGATGGATTATTCTGAGGCTGGTGCCCGAACAGCCGTCAATGGTGAGCCGGGATATCTGTGGCTAGAAAATGCGCGCGCCTTTGGTCGCATGAAAGATGAGCCTAATTGGGACGACGAGCACGCCGAGGGGTCAAATCCGTGCGTGGAGCAAACGCTGTGGGATAAAGAACTTTGCTGTCTCGTAGAGACCTACCCCGACAACCACGACAGCTTTGAAGATTACAAGCAGACGCTTCGCGTAGCCTATCAGTACGCAAAGACCGTCACACTTATCCCGACGCACGATCCGCAAACCAACGCCGTGATGCTCAGAAATCGTCGCATCGGCCTGTCGATGACCGGCGTGGTGCAGGCCGTCAACAAGCACGGCTACCGCGAGTTCTTCAACTGGTGTGACGAGGGCTACGACTACATCCAGACCCTCGACAAGAAGTACTCCGACTGGTTGTGCATCCCGCGCTCGATCAAGACGACCTCGGTCAAGCCTTCTGGTACGGTTAGCCTTCTGGCTGGCGCAACCCCCGGCGTCCACTGGAGTCACGGCGAATATTATATTCGGCGTATTCGAGTGCGCGATACTCACGATCTTGTCGAGCTTTGTCGTGAGGCGGGTTACCACGTCGAAAAAGATACCTACGCCCCAAATACGATGGTCATCGAGTTTCCGGTGCACGTCGATAACGTCGATCGCTCTAAGCACGAGGTCAGTCTTCGAGAAAAAGTAGATCTCGCCGCAGACATGCAATACTATTGGGCTGACAACCAAGTAAGTTGTACGGCTGAGTTCGACCCGGATACCGAGGGTGACGAGATTGTGCGCGTCCTTGAGACGTACGAGTCAAGGCTTAAAGGTATTAGTTTTCTGCCGATGCGCGACCACGGCTACGCCCAGCCTCCGTACGAATCGATCACCAAGATCGAGTACGAGGAGATGGTCGGCGAAATTCAGCCTCTTCAAGTTGCTGATATTGAACACGATCAAGAAGATAAATTCTGTAGCGGCGAATCCTGCAAGGTGGAATTATGAGTATGATTATTAAGCAAGCGAGTGTTTTTAAAAAGCTTAAGAAGATGGTGGGCAAGAAGCCTAAGAAAAATCTTAAGCTTACAGGTGCCATGAGAGAAAAGCTTAAGAGGAGCGGCATGAGTGTTAAAGGTATGAAAAATACCTTCAAGGTCAGCAAAAACCAAGGCTCCAACATCAACTCTTGGGCCAACAAAATTACGAGTAGGTAAAAAAATACATACCCCGACCGTCTCCGGTCGGGGCTTTTTTTTACTTCCTCAACAAGTAAAGCCGGTCATGCAGGCTATCCCATTGAGGGATTGAAAAGTCTTCAACCTCCCAATCCTTCCAGAGATCAAAGAATTCATCGTCGGCTGTACACCCTCCCCAGCCTTCGCCGATGAATACTATCTTGTTGCCCTTGAAAGCCTTGACAGCTTCCGTCGCCCAATTCTTGTCGTAGCTAGGCCACGACAAAAACAAGGCCTTTCGGTCGGGGTAAGCCTCGATGGCCTCGATGGCACCCATCTTCTTGACGGGCACCCACTCGTGGGTGTGGCCATAGTAATTCCCACCAGCACTCGGGGGATCGGCATCTGTGGCAATGATGTCGGCACCGATTTCTGACAACAACATCTCGTTGTAGCCAGTACCACTGCCGACCGACAGGATTTTATCGCCTGCCACAAAACCAAATATTATGTACAGTGCTTTTCTGTCGAGGATCGACCAAGCGTACTTCTTGGTCAATTCCTTTCTGGTAAAGTAACGAGATTCGAAGTCATCTTCGCCTTCTCGAAACTTTATTTCTTCTTGGTACTCGGTAAGCATCCCTGCTCCTTTGCATGTGTAAAAAAAGTCCCGTTTCGTGGGACTAGGCGTACAGTGATTAACAACCGCCCCATCTAAGCTAACACTGTAACTCGCTTAGATGTTCGTCTCTTTTCCTACGGGTTCGACGACCGGCGGTGTCCCGCCCTCTTCTCTGATAGGTCTTGGTTATGAAGAGGGCTAGTCCCCAAGACCTTTGAGATAGATACGACTGCGCTCCCGGTTGTGGGATTGCAGAAGATGCTGTCACGACAACTTGAGTGTGTCGCCGCGTGACGCGCTCACACATCATTTCTACGCTAGCCGGTGTGAGTCGGCATCGCAACCTTGTGGGGTGATGACACGCCAAGCACAGTCAGGATCTCTGCTTGGCGTGAAGGCCTAGAGCGACAGCGCGTGCTCGCTCCAGAAGGCCTTCGAGTTCTTCAACTCCTCACCTTTGAGCGAGGGGTCGAACGGCTCTTTCGGGCTGACCGGCCCACCGAAAGCCGTATACAACACACACGACTCATCACCGTGCGGCCCAGCAATCACGCTGAGCTTGCGGGTGGGACGAGGCGCACGATCCACGAGACGGCTCTCACCGTCACGTTCGCCGCGCTTCTCGTACTGCACCTCGTCTTCTTCGACGGGATCGTCCCCCATTAGGGGGCCGTGAAGGGCGCAGGGGAGCGTGCCAAGCTCCTCTGGCAATTCGACGGTCTCGATGAAGAACCCGTCGCGTTCTTCGAACTTCGCTTTCACGAACTCGATCTGAGTCTCACTGAGATTGTGATCGAGGTGGCTGTCTTGTGAAACAATCATACTAATCCCTTAATTAGGAATTATACCATCGCTACAATTGGATGGGCTTGAGCGCCCCCGCCGAAGCGGGGCCTAGCACCCCCCGAAGTTTGCTTACGCGTAACCCACCTTCGGATGTGGGGCTGGACTTACACCAGCTTGAAAGTAGTGCTTCTGCCGCTGACCTGCTCACCCTTTATCAGGCGAAGCAGCTTCAATGCATCCTCGGCTTTGAGGGGAGCACCGAACAGCTGATCCGACAGAGGACCAGCGCTTACCCAGATGTCGCTATCATCTGAGTAGCGCTGATGCACCACGATCACCACGTCTTGCGCGCTATACAACAGCGCGTCCTCGACGCAGCTTTCGGTCGCGAGCAGCTCGTCGTCATCGCTGACGATCGGAGCATACTCGTCTTGCGAGACTTCGATGCGCAGCGCTATGAAAGCGCGTCCACCATCGTCCTCGCCGACCATGACCTGCTCCTCCAAATCCTCGTGATCGAGGAAATCGAGATACTCGGTCATGCCGACCCCGCGACCGCTGATGTCGAGTCTGGGGAGACCCCCCATCTCGCTCATCAGCTTTTGGGCCGGTCCTTCAACAGCCATGGCACGAAACTTCGCGATCAGTCCTTCTTGTTGCTTAGCCATAATAGCTCCTTTAGAGCCAACCATACTTCCTGAAGGTCACACGCTGGCAAAAGCGTGGCAGTGAAGATATGGCAAATTATTTCATAGACCTTGAGCGCCGCTCTTGCGAGCGGCCTAGCGGTACCCAACCCTCTGAGATTTACTTGCCGGGGCTACGCAAGATATTCCTGTTCACTATAATTATGCCTGATTTACCCCCTCAAATTTAGCTATTTGGGGGGGTAAATCTATCACCCGTACATGTTGATAATGTGGTCGATATACCCCAAAAGTATGTCGAGACAGTTCTGGGGTACGTTTCGACGACTTCTAGCTTCGTCGTCTGGATGGCCCACACATTGGATGATTGCGCCATCCTCGTGGGTGAGGATTAAGATGTAACCCCACTCGAACTTCTTCTTCATGGATTCGCCATTATGCTCGAATCCTTTTTGAATGATTTTGTCTTCAAAATAAGATACGTCCACAAAAACCTCCTTGAAGATATTTCCCTTCACTATAATTATGCCCGATTTACCCCCCTAAATTTAGCTACTTGCCATACGTGGCAAAATAACCCAAAATACAATCAAATGTTTTTTGAAGGAGTGATGATGGATAAGTACGCAGTTAAAACAGACACTAACGAAAAAACGGCATCAGCAGGACTTTCGTGTCCTCAGTGTGGCAAAAAACCTGAACGGCATGGAAATGTCCTCAAGTGCCCTCAATGCGGTACAGGACCTTTCGAGAATGATCTATCTAACGAAGAAGAACGTTGAGCTTATCCATATTATCTCACGGACCCATGAGGACGACCAGAAGGACAGGCAATTCTTTCTAGGGGTCTTCGAACCCGGAAATACCGTAAATGACGTAGAGCACGCCCTTTCGAGAGCAAAGCTCTGGAACAAAGTTTTGGCAACCGAATCTCTATCCGGCGCTGCTGGATACCGAGTCTCTATTATCCCCAGAGGTATCTCTGAGGGGGCTATCTTCGAGAACATCGAAGAATGCCTCAACTACCTTAAAACTGGGGTCACTTACGACGACATCAATGAAGGTTATCAGGTGAAGTTCTAAAAACTTTATTGATTGCCAAAACTCTTCTATTCTACTTGCTGAAGTGTAACAGCGAGGTCTATGCATGAATACGTGGAAATTCGACAAAAAGCCGGGAACGATCATTGACTTCCAAGATGACCCCGGAGCGGGGTGGGAGAAGCTTGCAAGCTTCTGGCCTGAAGATATGCCTGAGCCGTCCGTAGGGATGCTCAAAGATGAGGATGAGTGCGCAGCCACTCTCTCTCATGACGGCATGGAAAAGGTGGCAAGATACCCCATCAATACACCAGAGGATGCGCTTGCAAGCTCAATGTATTTTCTGCGCTACGGCGTAGATCAGATTGAGAAAGAGGCGCATATCCCTATTGCCGAAAGCCTCAAGAATGCTCGCATCGCCCATGGCGTGGAGCTTCCAAGAGATTTTGTGGACTTCTGTAAGTATGCCTCCGAGGAAGAGGATGATGAAGTCTATGCAGACGACACCCTGCCGGTTACGACGCCAAACCAGTGCGCCCAATCCATCGTGGTATTCAATAAGTATGCCAGTAGATGGAAGTCAGATGATCGCATGGTGGTGGGTAGAAAGCTTGCTCACGCCGCCGAGCATCACGGCCTCGAAGGCGTCAAGGTTCCTTATTCTGGTGAATCGCTGGTCAAGTCTGCGTCGAACGCCCTTCAAAAGCGTGAAGAGGTCATGGAGGTTTTGACCGACCATCCAGAGCATGACAAATACCTCACCAAAATTGCTTTCATGCAAAGCAGGCTTGATGAGGTCTACGGCTACGAAGACCTCGTAGAGCTTGCTGCCGATCTCGAAGAAATCGACAAAGAGGCGGGCATGGATGTTGGGTGGAACGATTACTACCCAGACCCCGCATCGACCTTTATCGATGAGTATGAGACCGACCCGCTTGAAGCGCTTTTGCCCAAGCAGGCTGCTACCAACTGGGACAATGTTGACTGGGAAGGCATGAAAAACGAGATTGATGAAGATCTCGTTGAAAAGATTGCATCCGACCCGGATACGATTGTTCCTACGCTGCCGACTCCTTATCAGGACATCCTTAAAGAGTACACGCGATGAAACCCTTTGTGTTTACTAAAAAAAGCAAACGACGCCTTGATGAGAACAGGGCAACGATCGGTGTTTTTGAGAACATGAAGAAAAGAAAAAACACCACACCTAAAGAAGTGGCCTCATTCGATAAGGGGTATGATAAACCTTACGGATACGACAAAGAGGCTAAAAACTAAGCCCCCTACACTCAATGAGCTATGAACAGAAAATTCGACCCGAGCAAGGCCCAGATTGGCCCACACGCCAATAGAGGCTCCCGTCTACCCGAATACTCCACCCCCGGAGATTTGCCGTCAATCGATGACGGTTACGAAGACCCGAGTGATTTTGAAAAGACAGCCTACGATGAGGATGACCTCTCTCTCGATTTTAGCGATATCGAGATGGACAAAGAGGCCCTGAAGACTCGTAGCCCGAACTTCGACACCACCACGATGCCTACGATGCCCGAGGCATCACCCAACGCAAGGCGTCCAAACGACTGGGGAGATACCGACACAAACCCCCATTCCGCCCCTGCGGACACCAAGGGGATGATCAAAAATCGCATCAAGCGCCTCAAAGAAAATCAGGTGCGAGGTCAGGAAAAAGAGTTCTTAAGCAGAGAGAATGAGGCAGATAAAAACGAAAGAGAAAGCTTTAAGGCAGTCTCCTCCAAGGTCGACAGACATTCTAAAATGGATGGCACTGGCGAGTATGCCGACTCTGGTCCATTTCTGTCGAAGCGAGCAGGCCATCACATCCTCGATGTCTTGGAAGATGAGGACGCCAACCCGATTCGCCTGATGATTGCGCTCGACCAAGAGTACGAAGATGAGTGGTATGACTGGGAGCGTGAGACAATCGTTCAAACGGCAGAACAAGACGGCGTAGAGATTGCCCTTATCAATCAGTACAAGATTATGGCACTCAAGGTGGTTAAGAATTCAGACGAATTCTTCGAAAACTGGAGAGCCTTTGAAAAAGTATGCGTATCATTCACAGGTCGTCTGCCTGATTGGGGGCATGTTCAAGAGGTCTCTACGCACGATATTGCGGCAGCGGTTGCTCTTACTCGTCATTATGTTAGAGAGGAGAGGTTCTCCGACGAAGTAAAAGCTTATATTGCTGCCGCCGTTCTTCGTGATGGTTATGTAAAGCTGCCTCCCGAGCTTTCTTTTGCAAAGGCACCATTTCTAAAAGAACTCTCGCGTGCTACCGATGAAGATGTAATGGAGATGCGCGAAAGAGTGCAGGCAGTACTTGATGGTGGTGACGATGAAGAATTAGAACCTGAAGATCATATCCAGTATCTTAGACTGCTACGTGTTCAATATCACGTTCATGATAAATTAAATGAAGTGTCACAATGAGTGCAAACGGCGCAAATATTCCATCTAGTCCCCTCTCTATGCAGAGGCAGCAATATCCTGATCCATTCTTGGATATTGCGAGCACAAAGCTTCCCAAGACGATGCGGAAGCTTTTTGAGATGTGCTATATCTTTGGCACAACTCATCCTCAGATCTCTCCCATTGTCAGAAAGCTTGCCAAATACCCGATCACAAATGTCATTGTGAACGTG
>Ga0136596_1001237_pt1 | contig 11706 bp, 9 predicted proteins | sample AntRauTorcE11897_FD_101387 | JGI IMG/M metagenome (GOLD analysis project Ga0136596, IMG submission 101387) | Saline lake microbial communities from Rauer Islands, Antarctica - Metagenome Torckler E11 #897 | ecosystem: Environmental > Aquatic > Non-marine Saline and Alkaline > Saline | place... | reverse complement strand
GTAGGGTACATCACCCCAGCGGTGCAGTTTGGGTTCATTAGCGGCACGCTGCTGTTTGCATTCCTGAGCCTGGCCGACCGCATATCGCCGAGCAAAGTATTTCTTGGCTGTGCCATTTTGGGAGCAAGTGCCAATGCGCTCACAGTATATTCAGATACGTTTTTCCTGCTGATGGTCAGCCGTTTTGCCACCGGCTTCTTCCTGGCGGGTATCTACCCGGTGGGGATGAAGATTGCTTCCGATTGGCACAAAGAAAGACTCGATAAAGCGCTGGGTTATCTCGTCGGCGCGCTGGTGCTGGGCACGGCATTCCCGCATCTCATCAAATATTTTGCGTCCGATTTGCCGTGGCGCATTATTCTGTATTCCACTTCGGCCTTTGCAGCTCTTGGCGGCGTGCTGCTACCGGTTTTCTTTGAGTTATCATTCGTATTATTTATTACACTGCTTTTAATATGGGGGATGTTTGTGGTTTCTGATTCCCCGCAATTTTCAACCCTGGTGGCCCACTCCGCCGACCGTGGCTACGTAGCCACAGGTTTGACGATTGTTAACAGTATTGGCTTTGCGATCACTATTTTCAGCATTCAGCTGGTAAATTATTTGTGGGCGGATTGGGAAAGTCCGTGGATATTTTTGGTGATGGCGGCCGGACCGGCTTTTGGGGCGTGGGCGATATCAAAATACAACTATAATAAGTAGATTGCGGTCGTATGAGATTATCTCAAAAATTCAAACTTCCAATGCTGCTGTGTAGCCTGTTGCTGGTTTCCTGCGGCAATGGAGTGGATAAGCCTTATGCTGAGATAGCTGATAAAGAGGTTCGACCAATTTTAAAGATGGCTATAACAAAGGCAGGAGGTTTGGATACCTGGCAGCATATTAAGACCATAAGCTACACCAAGCGAAGCCGATTATTTTTGGAGGACGGCACCGTAGAATCGGACCGGATACAGCATCACACTTACACAATGCAGCCCGAATTTTCGGTGCGTATTTGGTGGCATGAGGAGGGCCGGCGCCATGAAATTGATTACAGTCCCTGGAGGGTGATCAAGAAAACTGACGGTAAGAGGGATGAGTCAGTGGATACAACTGCGCTGAAGCAGAATGTAATGAGCGGACTTTATACGCTTGGGATGCCTTTTAAACTGTTGGATGAGGGAACGAGCCATAACTATGAGGGGACGACTTCCTTGAAAAGCGGGGAGGAGGCCGATGTAATTAAAGCGACCTACCGCCCCGCCGAGCACCAGAACCATTCTACTTCTGATGTGTGGTGGTACTATTTCGATCACCAGAATGGGCGTTATCTCGCGGCGATGGTCTATCACCGCCCGACATACGCCTATATCCAGAATCTGGCCTTCCATACCGATTTGCCGGTAAAACTCTTCCGACACCGCAAAAGCTACCGGGTGGATAGTCTTAGGAATGTACAGTTTTTACGGGCTGAATTCTGGTATACCGATTTTAAAATCGAAATGGCTGAAGCGAACACTGATTGACATGAGATTGTACGAATATACTTTCCGTTAGCAAATTGAAATACTTTAAACTCTACTAACTCCGGCAATAAACCCAATAACGTATGAATAGAAAATACCTTTTTTCCTTTCTTGCACTGCTGCTTGTTCTTCCGATCGTTACAAACGCACAGCAAGCACAATATCCCATTATCAAAGAGTACGGCGGTATTTATAAAGTGCCGGGCGCGGTCAACCCGGATATGGATATCAACTACAAGATTGTTGTTGATCTGAAGACGAATCAACCCGATAAAGATAAAATAAACCGGGGGCTGAATAACGTGGCACGCATGATGAACCTGCATGGGCTGGGCGGCGTGCCCGCAGAAAAAATGCAGGTGGCGGTCGCCGTTCACGGCAATGCGACGGATGTGATTCTCAATAACCGAACTTATAGCGACAAGTATGGCATGGATAACCCCAATATGCCACTGATTGAAGCCCTAAACGAGGCCGGCGTTGAGCTATACGTTTGCGGGCAATCATTGCTGGGCCGCGGGTATGAACACGGGCAGGTGCATGAAGAGGTAACCATCGGCTTATCCATGCTGACGGTGGTTACCGAGCACATGCATGAAGGGTATAAGTTGCTGGTTTTTGAGTGATGCTCATTAGCGAGTGAATTAGATAAACTCTTTCTCTATATCAGTGTGACAATTTTCAATTTGTCACCTCCACCTTATTAGCCAGCGTGTCGTGGTGCTTGAGCAACAGTGACCGAAGGTAGCTGCCAATAAAGTTCACCCCTTTGAATCCGGCTTTTTTTGCTGCTTCATTTTCTTCTTCATAGCTAAGATCCGGACTGCCGACGCCGGCAAAGTCTTTCAAATCTTTATAGGCACCGATGGTAAAAATATCCCAGGACGGACCGAACACCCGCGTAAAAATGAAGTTGGGGCGGTGATTAATATAGTCGTAAAAAATATTTTCATCCTGGCGCTGTTTCAGCAGTTCATCTTGTTTGCCGGCCAGCGCGGTAAAGATTTCGATGTGGAAGTAGCTGTATTTTTCAAACCAGTCGTTGAACCTGCTTGTATCGGGCCCTTCGACGACGGCCTCTTCCTGGAAGCTTACTAAATCGAAGAAACCATCCCCGTACGTTTTTTCGAGTGAATGGGAAGAAGATCGCCCGGCAATATGTTCCTCAGAAAAATAGGTGCTCATTCCCTCAATGGGGTAAATGAGCATCAGGTCCCAGTGGTCGCCCTGGCTGTGGCGCAGCAGGTAGGGCTTTTCGATGCCGTACGTTTCGTGATTGGTGATGTCTTCTTTTATTACGTCAATCAGCTCCAGCAAGTCGCCGGGCGCAGCCCGCAGCAGGGTAACTTTATACTGTTGCTGGGCAAAGGCAGGTAACGTAAATAGTAAAACAAAAAAAGTAAACAAAATTTTTTTCATGTTGGTTTATGGCAAAAGGTTAATGGTATTTATGGTGAAAGAAATTCAGCATAAGGGTTGATTTTTAATTGGTCCCGTAGGGACCGAATATTGGTAGTAGTAGTAGTAGTAGTGGAAAAGAAAAAAGAACAAACAGAGTGTGCCGTAGGTACGCAATGTGATTAGATCTTATGGCATACGTGGCTATTCTCTAATAATTTCTTCAAGTTTTTCCCGTGCCTCCAGAAAATGACCCAGCAGGTTCGGGATTTCCGTATCGCCGTAGCCTTCTTTCAGGCGCTGTTCGGAAATGCTCAAAACCATCAGCAAATTGCGCGCAGCTTCTTTGGCGGCTGTGGAATCGACGCTGCCCACCGTGCCAAACCAGACGGGGCTTGTTTCTGCATAAAGATAACTGTCCATTGCCGGCCAGCCGGTATTTTCACCCAGCACCCGTGCGGTGACCCATCCGCCCTGCGGTACGTCAACGGATCCTTCGTACATCTTTGTGCCCGGTTCGGGGTGGCCTTCAAGCGTTTCAACCGCGGTACCGTTTATAAATATCTGCACGCTGTCAACCGGCAAGGCGGAATGCACTTTTAGTTTCCAACTTGCCTGCTGTGCTTCCGTTTGGATGCTACCGCCCGGCTCCCGGCCGTCAACGCTAAATTCCAGCATAGGACCGTTGCTTACAAAACTTTTTCCCTCTTTTAGTGCCTGCAAATAGCTTTGGGTGGTCAGTTCTCCTTCCGGTTTTACGTACACCCGTGTGGCGCCGATGGACATGGTGCGGTAGTAGTCGGTCATCACATCACTGCCGGCTGATGCGGCCAGGGGAATGCCCAAGTTAAGGATATGGTGCCACAGACTGGCGGTTCCTATTTCATCTGTCCATAGGCAGGCTACTTCGATGAGGTCCACCTCACCCAGTACGGCATCGGCTACAAAGTTGATGGGAACGGCCCCGGCAGTTTCTTTGGTGAAGGGATCCCGGATAGAAACCGGGTGAACATATCCGCCGAGTCCGCCCTGATCTTGGGCGAACTGCAGTGCCTTGGCATTCAGTCGGTCGTCATCTTTGTAGACCTGGTAGTAGGGTCCCCAGATCCACGGCCAGAACAGTTCATCAATACCGATTAAATTAAGGTGCCCTAAAAAATGCGACCGAATCTCCTGTCCGAAATTAACAATGGGTCCCTTGCCATACTCCCATCCCCAAAGGTCTTGCTGCAGAAAGCGATTATGCAGGTTTGCCAGCAGCGGCCAGGCCACATCCAGCCCTTCGCCACGGATGTTCGTTAGTATATCTTCGGGCGCCAGCCGGTAGGTGCCGCCGTAGTTTAAATGGAAGTGGTTATCACCGGAGTACCAGCCGTTTTCTTCGGGGTTCCACAGCCGCTCCAGATCAAGGGTGATTTCGGTAGTTGTTCCCGGTGTGATGGTGGCCTTTTGTCTGATTTCAGTGGTGGAAAATCCGTGCACCGCCGAAACAGTAATCTCACCGGCGGGGGCAGTTATTTCTACGGTGCCGTCCGAATAAAAGAACACGCGCCCGTTTTGGCCCTCGGAATGAATGGCGCCCGGATCGGGGATGAGTGGGTGACCGGATTCATCCAGAATATTCATGCGCACCGGGGAAACTTCTCCGTCCACGCGGGTCGTGATTTGCAGCGAGCCGGTCTCGGTTCCCCAGTCCCAATTCTTTACTGAGAGCGGTTCGGGGGATCCGCCGTACACGCTCATCTTCTTTATTTCCATTCGCTCCCGGTCATTGGCCTCGGCGTAATAAATCCACTCTCCATCCGCACTGAAGGCGGGCGCAAGGGGCAGACCCAGGCTTTTAGTTAATAATACCGATGTGTTAGGCGTAGAGATATTCATTAGCCGAAGTTCGTAATCATCCTCATCCGGCCAAGTATATGCGAGATAGTTGCCGTTGGGTGAAACCGCCAGACCGGCCTGCGAGGCAATGCGGTCTTCCGCTAAAGTTTGGGACGAATCAGAAACGGTATTCAACAATTCAATCGAATTGTAGGAGCCGTCTTTATGGAGATATACAAGCAGGCTGTCTTGATCAAGAATGACGGGCCGCCGCTGGAGGACTGGATTTGAGGTGATGGGTTCTTTGTGGAGCGAATCGAGCGAAACCTTCCATAAATCCATGGGGCCATTTACCGCCGAGGCGTAATAGACCGACTGCCCGTCAGGCGAATAGATGGGATCGAGGTGGATGGCTTCTTCATCAACCAGCACCCGCTCGTTCCCCGAATCGGGGTTGACAGTTACAATTTGCAGCTGCTTGCTGTCATCGCGTATGAATACGATGTGCTCCCCGTCGGACGACCATTCCGGGCGTGAATCCATGCCGGGCGATTGGGTGATGCGGCGCGCGGTTCGAGTCTCATAATCCATCACCCACAGCCAGCCTTTTGCAGAAAAAGCAATTTCATTTCCGTTGGGAGAGGGTGCGGGATCCATCGGCCCGGCATTCATGATGGGCAGTTCAAATCCCTCCAGGTACACATGATGACCGAAACCCTCAATTTTGGGATAGCGGTTGGTCCATTGCGAAAAGGCATTAGTGGCACAAAAGGCGAGGAGTAAAAGGAACAGTGAGGCTTTTTTCATAATATTTATTTTACTAAAATTACGGCAAAAATTTATGATGCAGACGTATGATGGATTATAATAGGCTGCCAATTTACATTAATATAGCTTCTTTCGTGTAATATTCAATTGTAATGAGCCGCAGAATTTTGTATTTCAATAGTAGTCCCTCAACCAAATATGCTTCTATGAAATCTTTTTTCTTTTCTCTCATTTGTCTTCCCATGCTCTGGATATGTTCAGCCGGCGGTTTGATTGCCCAGACGCAGGTCCTGAAAGGCGCTACGCTCTTTAATGGCACCGGCGCCGAGGCCATCGAAAACAGCGTGGTGATTATCCGGGATGATACCATAACATGCGTGGGTACCGAAGTCGACTGCACCATCCCCGAAAATGCAAATATTACCGACGTAAGCGGCAAGTACATCACCCCAGGGTTGATTGATGCACACATGCACTTTTTCCAGACGGGCTTTTTCGACAGCCGCCCGGATGCGCTCGATATCACTGATACCTATCCTTTTCCGCAGGTAGCGGCCTATCAACAGCAGTATCCGCAGCGGTATCATAATAGTTATTTATGCTCCGGTATCACCGGAGTCTATGATGTAGGCGGGATGAGCTGGTCGGTTGGCTTGCAGGAATCTGCCGAGCAGAATCCCATGGCACCGCATGTGGCCGCGGCCGGACCGCTCATTACCCCAACACAAGGAGCACCCTTTGATCTGCCGTCGGATAAAGTACTGGTTCCGCTGAACTCTAAAGAAGACGGCATCAAAACCGTACAGTATATGTCGGCCTTGGGTTCAACGGGCATAAAATTTTGGCAGCTGGATGCCGATAATAAAGAATATATGGAGCGGGTTGAAGCAACCGCTGAAGAAATAGAGGCGCAGGGCAATAAAATGATCGCCCACGCCACAACGCTAAAGCAGGCCAAAGCCGCTCTCCGAAATGGAACGAAGCTGTTGGTACACAGCGTGCAGGATACGGCGGTGGATGATGAATTCATCAAGCTGGCTAAAGAAAACGGCACCTATTATAATCCTACGCTTATTGTGGGCAGTGGCTATATGCAAGCGTACCGCGCGGCTGCAGGTATTAAGCCTTTTGCAATCAACGATCTCAATGGTTGCGTGGATTCAAAAACCAAGAGATTGCTGACTAATGCTTCGCAGTTCAGTGATCACTCCCGCTTTACCAATGCATTTAAGAAACGGCTTAAAGCGTTTAATCCTGAAACGGATATGGTCAGCGAGACGAATTTAAGGAACTTAAAAGTTCTGTACGATGCCGGTATTCCCATCGTGGTTGGAACCGATGCCGGCAACCCCGGCACGCTGCATGGTATTTCCATTTATGATGAGATGGAGGCTATGCAAAGTGCGGGCATCCCGGCCAAGGATTTAATTGTGATGGCCACTCGCAACGGCGCAATGGCGATGGAGCGGGGTGATGATTTCGGGACATTAGAGCAGGGCAAGCTTGGAAACCTGATTGTGCTGGATGAAGATCCCTCTGCCGATATTGCGAACATGCGCTCCATCACCCATACCATGATAAAGGGGAAACTAGTGCAGGTGGATGAATTTGGGGAAAATTAGTGACGGGTTCTATCATAAGCACCTGCGTTATTATTAATTGCCCGGGAACCCTTTTTTTAGTAAACTTAGCTAAGTTAGACTAATATATTATACCTTATGAAAATCATTAATATTCATAATGCAAAAACACATCTTTCGAAATTAATTCAACAAGTTTTGAAAGGGGAAGAAGTGGTTATTGCCAAGTACGGCAAGCCACTGGTACGCCTTAAGCCGTACCGACCAACAAATCAGCGAAGTCCAGGCGTGTGGAAAGACCAAGTATGGATGGCAGACGATTTCGATGAACTTTCGAAAGAAATTGAATCCGGATTTCAGGGAGAACTCGAATGAGCTATCTGTTAGATACACACGCCTTACTATGGTGGTGGGCTGATGACCCGAAGCTTTCGGCTGATGCCCGTAAGGTAATTGCTACCGAACCGGTTTGGGTGAGCACGGCTGTTGTCTGGGAGATGCTCATCAAAAAAAATCTGGGAAAGTTGAAAATACCGGATGCCATTGACCGTCAGCTACATGCCGAGAATTTTAATGTGCTGGATATCAAACTGCCGCATGTGATGGCATTAGACAGCTTGGCGGGTCACCACAGCGATCCGTTTGATCGGATCCAGATTGCTCAGGCAAGAGCTGAAGCGTTAGTATTCATCACAAAAGATCGTAGAATTCAGGAGTATCAGGAAATTGATGTTTTGCCCGCTTGAAATCGCTGTTTTTGAAAATCCTTGACCCTATTCTCATATACCTTCGCCCGGCACTCCGCTCGGGAAGGAGAAAAGGCACCATATTAAATAAGACAAATAAAAAAAGTTAGTCGCTCATGAAAACATCTTACGCGTTCTTCCTGTCGATCATTATTATTCTACTTCCATTTGAAGCAAACGCCCAGAACAACCTTCTCGGCAAGATTGAGTTCCCGAACTCCGGCGCGCCCGAAGCGCAGGCTGATTTTATGCAGGGTATGCTGTTCCTGCATAATTTTGAGTACGAAGATGCGGCCCGCGCCTTCCGTCGGGCGCAGCAAAAGGATCCCGATTTTGCGCTGGCCTATTATGGCGAAGCTAAAACCCATAATCATCCCATTTGGCAGCAGCAGGATCGCGAAGCAGCGATGGGAGTTTTGAACCAATTGGGTGAAACGCCCGAAGCACGCCAGGCCAAAGCCGGCACGCAGCACGAGAAAGACTACCTGCATACGCTGGAAGTACTTTATGGCAACACACAGGAATCAAAGGGAAAAACCAAAGAGGAGCGGGATGATCTGTACCGGCAGGCCATGAAAAAGCTGCACGAGAAGTACACAAACGATAACGAGGCGACTGTATTTTACGGGCTATCTATTTTGGGCACGGCGCACGAGGGTCGCGATTTTGGTACCTATATGCAGGCCGCTGCCGAACTGATGCCGGTGTGGGATACCAACAAAAAACATCCCGGCGCAGCGCACTATCTTATTCACTCCTTTGATGACCCTATTCACGCTCCGCTTGGACTGCCGATGGCCAAGGCCTATGCGGAAATTGCCCCGGCTGCCGCCCACGCCCAACACATGACCTCCCATATTTTCCTGGCTTTAGGGATGTGGGAACGGGTGATTAATGCCAACGTAATAGCCCGAAATGTGCAGACAGACCGCCAAAAGGAATTGGGTGAACAGACTACGGTTTGCGGGCATTATCCCTGGTGGCTGCAGTACGGCTATTTACAGGAAGGTAAAACAGAGAAGGCCCGGCAGGTACTTGCAAAATGTTATGAACGCGTGCAGACTTCACCCGATTCAAGTGAAAAGTGGCACTTTTCGGTGATGAAAGCGCACCAGATTGTGGATACCGAAAATTGGGGACAAGCAGATGCGTGGACATCCAACTATCAACCCAATACCAACGGCAGTCCCAACTATTATTTTACCAACGCTTATGCCGCTATTGAGAATGGAGAAATGGGTCGCGGCAAAGAATCACTTGCTAAACTGGAACAAACAGAACAGAATCCGGAGCGGGATATTCAAATCAAACAACTGAAAGGATTACTGCAGATAGCGCAGGGTAACACAGAAAAAGGTGTGAGCTTGTTGAGAGAGGCGGTGGCCGCCGAATGGAAGCTACCCATCGATTTCGGTCCGCCCACCATTGTGAAACCGTCCGCTGAACTATTGGGCGATGCACTGATGAAACTTGGCCGGCATGAAGACGCGATGAAAGCTTACAAAAAGCAGCTTGAGCGTACGCCTAAGCGGAGATTATCGCTGGATGGGGTTGAGCAGGCTCACGGCAGCTAATTTTTCCACAGTTAGAGTTGGTTCTTAATCTTAACGCAAGTTTTAAAACCCTTGGGATTGTGGTCAGAAAAACCAGTGAAAAATATCATCCAGAACAGAACGGCCTCTATAAACGCTTAGAATAGCAACTACCCAGGCAGTGGCGTGAAGCAAGGGGTTGATGAAAGCAATTGATATGCCAAACCAGCCCAGCCCGGGGCCAAAGAAATACAGAAACATCCATCTTAGAACAAAAAGCAACAGATAGGATGTGGCAAGGGTTAGAAAAAAGAGTGTCGTCATATCCGCATATTTATTACGGTACTGGTTTTTAATTTCTTTCATTTCGCGGACATCTTTTTTCCTCTTAAGATCTCGCGAAAGTTCGTACTCCAATTCCTGTTGGCTTCGCTCTTTTTTAAGTCTTTTGGCTCGCTGCTCTTGGGTTTCGTTTTCCATTGTACCGGATGTTATAACTCAAAACCATTTCTAAATTATAACAATCATAAATCATAAAAGATACCCAGCGAGTAGGAAGGACTGGCCAGAATATTTTGCCCGCTCGCGGCCCCGCGAACCGAAAGGCTCAATCCCCAGTTCTGGGCATAGGGTTTTGCTTACTTCACCGCCCATGGAAGAATATTCCAGATTGTTCGAAAACAGCTTGTATTGGACACAATGTTGCCATTCTCAAGGGAGTTTAAGCTGTAAAATTTGAGCACAGCCATGACAGTGCGTTGAAAAGTGACACCAGCTTCAAGGCTTGCGTGAAATTCATTTGAGAGACCTTTGGTACGGTCGTGTAAATAGGAGATGCATTTATGTTCTGCGGCAATGAAAAAGGAAATTTCCACATTTAGGTGGGCCGAGAGAGTTAATTTTTTGCCGGCAAAATGTTTAACAAGTTATCACTCCCAACGCTAAAATAGGAATTAAACAATCGGCGGAAAAGTGTTTAATGAGCAGGTTCAAATAATAATGAAAAGATTGTACCCTTGCTGCTGTTTATCTTAAGAGTGGCATCAATTTGTTTAGAAAACTTACGGATCAATTGCATGCCTAAAGTGGCTTTTCCGGAGTCATATTCCGGGGGTAAGCCTATTCCGTCATCTTCAATAATAAGTAGTAATTTTTCATTTCTTTCATCAAGCGAAATGCTAATGGTACCCTTTTCCCGGTTTTTAAAGGCATATTTAAAGGCATTAATTAGAATTTCAGTTACTATAAGTCCAAGTGTGACGGCCAGTTGCGTATCAACGGAATGTTTATTTAGATTGAACTTTAATTCAATTTCAGTCTTATCATTTTTAAATGATTGATGCACGCTCCTACAGAGTTTCTTCAGGTATTCCTCTAAAGAAATGTTGGAGTATTCTTCTGTATCGTAAAGGGCCTGATGAATAAGAGACATAGAGTTTATGCGGCTGGTTGCATCCTTGATAAGCCGGGTATATTTTTTGTCATCTACGGTCATCATTTGAAGCTGCAAAAGCGCGCTTATCTGTGCAAGGTTATTTTTGACCCGGTGATTTGTTTCTTGTAACAAAAGTTTTTTCTCTTCCAGTGCTTTTTTAAGATTTTGCTTGCTTTGCTCAAGTTGTTTGGTACGCTCATCTACTTTATTTTGTAAATTTTTATTCCATTGGGCAACCAAGTAAATAGCGGTATACCCGGTTAAGACGATAAGGCCCATTGATATCCAAAAAATAATTTCAAACGAATCGAGTGCCCCAATCACTTCTCCCCGCGCAATATCGGGCAACCTGTTTAATACCTCGCTAAGGCGAAATCTGCCCAAGAGCTGGCCGGAAAACATAAACATCACTAAAGCGACAGTGACGCATATCACGGTCCAGTAAATCCATTTCATAGATACCTGCTTGGTTGCTTCGGTGCCATAATACGTTTCCTTGAGGCTTTCTATGATGGGAGTAAATAAAAATAATAACGGACCGGTAATAATTATTGATTGAAAGAAAATTCCTGTCCACCAGCTCTTCCATACCAGGCCTGTGTCGTAGGCTGATAGCTGGTGTGCCAAACTCCAGATTAATGCACATATAGAGCTTGCAAGAGACGCAATAAAGGAAACAGAAATAAATAATGAGATGCTTTTGAGGTCTCTTAGATCATGTGAAACGGGCAGGCTGTGATAGGCCAATCCGAAAAGAGCCAATCCGAAAATAAATGAAAAACTGAATATAATAGACAGGATCAAGCCAATACCGGATTGAAAAGCAAGCGCGAAAGAAGATATAAACAAGGGAATAAAACCCCATTCAAAGCCTGCCCAAAATAATAAAAGCAAACCGATTATGTAGATGGGAAAAAT
>Ga0136596_1001234_pt1 | contig 11718 bp, 14 predicted proteins | sample AntRauTorcE11897_FD_101387 | JGI IMG/M metagenome (GOLD analysis project Ga0136596, IMG submission 101387) | Saline lake microbial communities from Rauer Islands, Antarctica - Metagenome Torckler E11 #897 | ecosystem: Environmental > Aquatic > Non-marine Saline and Alkaline > Saline | place... | reverse complement strand
CTCCGGCTTGGTCGAAGGGCATCTGAGCATACTCGCCAGTCATCTCATCCCGACGACATGGGCACGGCATGCCGGACTGGCGCTTGATGAACAGCTTGACCCTCTCACCGCCTTGTTCCAACACCCACCGGTTCCGTGCGACTGCCTCACGCCAGATGTAGTCAGGCTGCTCGACCTCCATCACGTTCTTGGGTGGGCTCCACTCCAACGGCGTCTCGACGAGACCTGTAGGACTCGTCCCCGACTCATCCACAGCCACTGTGGTGATCCGGTAGAACACCTTGGCCTTGTGCTCCAGATCGTGCTTCACGAGGTTCCGGTTGTAGCGGTAGGTGACCAGCACCTCTGAAGTCCCGTCAGCTTTGGGGAGCACGGGGCCGAAGGTCCGCTCTGTGGCGATATCGAACGACGCCACGTTGATCAGAGTGACCACACCCGTTGGACCGAACACAGCATGAACCGGCACCGTCTGCCCGTCGATGGACACCGACACATCCGCAGGGGAGTTGGCAGCGATCGCCTGTCCTACATGCTTCACGATGGGGCGTAGACGGGTGCAGAACTGCCATGTGTCATCGTTGGGCTTGTCGCCCTTCGCCACCCATTGACTGTTCCAATCCACTACCTCGTCTTCAATGAGGATGTTGTCGGTCCAGTCCCGAAAAAAGCGAGTGCCGATGGGGATGTCATTCAGCCTGAAGTACGGGCCACGTTCGCCGGTCTCGCTCCGGTACACGTTGATGCCGACGATGTTCCACTGGCTGTTGTTCTTGCCCTCGCACCCTTGGATACCGGACCCTCCCAACAGGCACGCCATGGACAACACCATGAGCGTCGAGTTGCTCACCTCGACAGCGATGCCGTTGCCCTTTGCTCCTGAGGGGACCGCCAGGATGGTGACCTTGCCGAAAGCTGCGTTCGCTGTCACCAGAGAGGTGAAGATGTTGAGGGGGTCGTTGAAAGCATCCGCGATGCTCTGGGCGATGTCGAAGGTGGTGCCCGTCGCGTTGAAGTCATTGGCCCCAGGAGTACGGGGGCCGTCCGTGGCTGTCAGCGTGGCCACCCCGCCAATGGTGATGGTGTCCGCCTCCACCCCACCCGACAGAGCTGTGCCGGACAGCAAGATGGAGAGGGCGTCACTGGTAGACAACACGATGCCATTGCCGTCAGCTGCCTCTGGCACAGCCGTGAGTGTGACCGTCGCACCGGAGGCAGATGGGGTCACGACGGACTGGAAAGTGTTGCCGGCGTCGTTGATCGCATCTTGGATCTCGGAGGCGATCAGGTCTGCGGTGCCCAAGGACCCGTTGAAGTTGTTCAGGCCCGGGGTGCGGGCACCTGCCACTGCTGACAGCGTGGCCCCACCGATGGTGACCGAGGTCCCAGCAGGAACAGGCACCGTCAAGACGGTGAGCGTACCTGTAGCCCCCACCTGAACGGCAGGTGCTCCAAGCAGGGTGAGGTCTGCGCAGGCTTGTACGACGGGGCAGTTCGGACCGGTGTTGAGGATGGAAGGGTCATCCCAACGCAGATCCATCGCCCCGACGAACATCGGGGATATCACCTGTAGGTTCGCCGGAGGGTACGGGAACTGGCCAATGTCTGGCTTCCAGCTGTCTGCGCTCATGTACCCTCCGGTGGGATCACTTCGCCGTGGGCGGGGTGGTCTGACCTGTTGGGGAAGACACCACCTCGATGACACCATCGGGGCGAAGCTTCCACTGCGCGTTCTCGGGAATACCGAGCCGCTCGACCTCATGCCGGACCATCGCCTGGGCGCGCTGCTCGATCTCGGAGATCTGATGAAGCTTGGAGAACTTGCTGATCTCCAACTGACCGATCTCTGCACGAAGGGTGTTGGCTGCGGCTCTCCAGCCGTTGATCTTGACGTTGACCTCGGGATCGATCCGGGTCTCGACTTCTTCGTTGGTGCTTTCAGTGCTCATTGCCGTTGTTCACTCCGGGTGGGTGGGCCTCACACTACCCAGGTCCACGCCTACCCTTCCCGGCGTATAGGAAGGCTACGGAGAATCATTCAATGAGCCTGACATCTGATCTGAAGCCTGACGCCAAGAACTTCTTCCACGCCTACGTCCGCAGGGCCATGATCGGTTGGTGTGCCCAAGGCATCGCCAACGAAGACGGCCGGTTCGTTCCTTCGATCCCAGACGAGTTTCCGTTGATGAGTTCGGATGCGAAGTCCCGCCTCATCGAAGCGATGGTCGAACACGCACGCTCCAAGGGCTGGGTCAGCAAGAATGACCACCGCATCCTGACCTCTGGCTACAAGACCGCCAAGGGGATGATGAAGCTCGTCTAGTCCCCCTTGGCCTCTTCAGCAGCCTGCCCCTCGGAAGAACGCTCTTCGGAAGCTTCCGCCTGTTGCTCCCGGGACTCATCTTCGGGATCTTGGATAGCCAGCCTTGGACGAAATGGGTCCAAGAACACTGGGTCCAAGAACACTGGGTCCAAAAGACGTTGTGTGGGATCAGTGGGCGCGACGTAGGGCGCTTGCTTGGGCAGGCCCCGCTCTGCTCTGAGGGTGTCGATGATGTCAGCAAGGTCTTCGTTGATGTCCTCTGCCCGCTTGTTCTGTGCCTCGATGACTTCCTCCGTGTGCTCGACAGCCTCGATGATCGGGTCGGCCGGATCGACCTCGACCACATGGCTCGGATCCTCAGGGCCCTGGTGACTGGAGCCATCTTTTGAGCCTTCGACGGGGCCAGCGGGCGCAGTGTCTGCGACGGGGTCGGTGGTCGAGGTGGCTGGCGGATCCGAAGCCTCCGGCACGCCCTCCCCAGCGAGCAAGACCGGCACGCCCTCCGCACCGCCGTCCAGAGCTGTGCCGTCGGGTTGGATCCGCACACGTTCGATGCGTTGACCCTCTAGTTGCCAAATTTCCTGGCGGCGGTTCCCATCAACAACGATGAGAGAGGGCTCGGGCGCGGGGTCAAAAACAGGCTCCTCCACTAGCGCGGCCATCGGAGCTGGGATTGGAGGATGCTCTACCCGAAAAGCTTGATCCGGCGGAGACGAGCTTGCAGGTGGTTCCCCGCACCCCATCAGGATCAGCAGGCTACTTGCGCAGAAGTGAAGCGATCTCACTGAGCCTCCCATTGGCCGTGTCCAACTTACCCGTCAACTCTGCAAGCTTCAGCGCGTTGGCCTGCACCCCATCCTCGATGTCCTGAGCTTCTTGTAGCTCAGCCTCCAGACTGATGAGGTCCTTGTCCAGTTCGCTGATCTGTAGATCGCGTTGGGCGTTGCCGACTTCGAGCTTGATCACCCAAATCAAGGCAGGGATCACCAGCAGAGAGAGACCGTCCTTGATGTGCCCCCAAGCCTTGTTCGCGTTTACGTGGGTGTCTGGCATGGGGTGCTCCGCGCGTTGGATGCTGCTCACTTGGCCGCGCCTATCGAACGGATACCGGATGGCGGGCTTACAAGCTCAAGAACCCTTGCTGGTTCACCAGCCCGAATCGGTAAAATCAACTTTTCTCGCACGAGTGGCTTGACGGGGGAGAGAGGTTGAACTAGGCTCGAATCATCATGAACAACGCTTTCACCATCTCCTATCCAAGCTCACCGAGCCGCTCGTCCCTTTTGTGGTCGAGCCTATGCCTGTGTGCCCGGGGGGTGGAGTCGAGTAGCTAGAAACAGCAACCCGACTAAACGAAACCCCCTCCGGCCAACTGGCCCGAGGGGGTTTCGTCGTTTCAGAGCCCATCCCGTGAGTTGCTTCGGCAGCTGATCGGGGACGGACAACCTTGCTTCTTTGACATCATGAAGATGGATAGATGACGTGCGCCCGCAGATCAAGGGGTGCACAAGTAGAGAACCGCGTGACGGCATCCTCGTGATGTTGTCCATCGTGTGGCGACGTGGCGGAACTGGTAGACGCGCTGGATTCAAAATCCGGTGGCCTTCGGGTCTTGTGGGTTCGACTCCCACCGTCGCTACCATCGATCGGTTCTATGGGGAAGACGCGCGCTGGGACGCCAAGGTGGCTGTAAACCACCTGTCTACGACTTGGCAGGTTCGATTCCTGCCTTCCCCACCATCGACGGCGGCTCTTCGGAGCCCCGTCACTCTGGAAAGGCCATCCGAAGGTTGGCGTCGGTCCCCGCTTGGAAAGCGGGTTGCCCCTTCACGGGGGCGTGCAGGTTCGATCCCTGTCCTTTCCGCCATCTGTACGGACGTAGCTCAATTGGTAGAGCACCGGATTCCAAATCCGACGGTTGTGGGTTCAAGTCCCTCCGTCCGTGCCATCTGGAGGAGTAGCCAAATTGGTAAAGGCAACGGTTTTAGGAACCGTGACTCTGTCACACAGCTACGACACTCGGCCCCCTTCCAGGGGCCCTCTCGTCACCAGCTCACAAGCATTGCAGGTTCGAGTCCTGCCTCCTCCACCATCACCGGCTCGCTGTCCGCCGGTCCCAAGGGCAGCACCCATGAGAGAGACGCCGTTGGTACGGCAATCGGTCAGTAAAACCGATGCTCACGCATCTCAGCTACGACACTCGCTCTCGGCAACGAGAGCCCCAGTCTTCAGCTCACACGCCCAGTAGGTTCGACTCCTACCTCTCTCACCATCGAGTTCGCTGCGCACTCCAAGCGCAGCACCTGGGCGCGTACCCAAGAGGCTAGGGGACTGATTGCAAATCAGTCATACGCCGGTTCGATTCCGGCCGCGCCCTCCATCAGCACCCCCTCTGGTGCACCTGGAAGATAGCCAAATGTTGGTTCGTTGGGACCGCCTGCTAAGCGGTTGGCCTTCACCGGTCCGTGGGTTCGATTCCCATGTCTTCCGCCATCCGATGGCGGAGTGTGCCACCCTAGGACAAGTTCCGCCTGGGGGTGAGAAGTGATCTGCTCCGTCTGCAAAGAGGACAAGCCTACGGGAGAGTTCTACACCCGCAAGAGTCCCAGTGGGGTTCGAGTCCCCAAGAACCCATGCAAAGCGTGTGAGCGCGACCGCAGGAGTTGGAGCAACCTCTCCCCAGAAACCCGTGCCAAGAAGATCCTAAACCACACTGCTTGGCGAAAGCGAGCGCGCCGTAAACCAGAGTATAGAGGGAGATCCATCTACATCGAAGCTAGGAAGTTCGACCGGGGAAAAGGGTTCGACAACGACCTCACCCGGCATATTGTGGAGGGCTTGATCGCCCAAGGGTGTGCCTACTGCGGAGACACCGAGCTGATTCAAATGTCCCTCGACCGGATCGATAATGACCGGGGCCACACCGAAGACAACGTGGTCCCCGCCTGTCTTCGGTGCAACTACACAAGAAAGAACATGCCCTACGAGGCGTGGCTGATCCTAGCTCCTGCGATGCGGGACGCTCGGATCAGGGGCTTGTTCGGCGATTGGACCGGACGAGTTCGATAGTTTGGAGCGACAAGCCGATAGCTGGCGACGGCACTTGTCTCGAAAACAAGCGAGGCTTCACGGCCCTTACGAGTTCGACCCTCGTTCGCTCCGCCATCAAAGGTGGCCCACCGGCCTGAACAGGTGGGAACCACGAGCGGTCGTGGCGGAACTGGTAGACGCGCAAGGTTGAGGGCCTTGTCCCCTTCGGGGGGTGGGGGTTCGAGTCCCCCCGACCGCACCATCGATGAGAACCGCCTAGCGGAGCCTCTTGCACAGAGGACGGGATCAGCGGAAACGGGTGAGCCGAGCAGGGACAGGTGATGAGCCGAGATCCTTGGGAGGCAGGAACCCGATAACGCCCTGCTCATCACACTTTGGCCAAGTGGCGGAATTGGTAGACGCGCCGGCTTCAGGAGCCGGTGAGCGAAAGCTCGTGGGGGTTCGAGTCCCCCCTTGGCCACCATCAACAAGAACACCATCAAGGAGAACATCATGACTCGGAGGTCACTTTGGACGTAGGGCTCTGACCGGCATCAAGCCCACAGGCACACCCCACCTTGGGAACTACCTGGGAATGATCCGCCCTGCTCTCGCCCTTCAGGACGAGGGCTACGAAGCCTTCTACTTCATCGCCAGCTACCACGCGCTGACGACCATGCGGGACCCGGAAGCCTTGCGGAGGCACACGTTGTCGATCGCGGCCACCTTCCTCGCCTTGGGGCTCGACCCCAACCGCACCACCCTCTACCGGCAGCAGGACGTACCCGAGGTCGCAGAGCTGGCCTGGATCTTCAACTGCCTGACCACCATGGGAACGCTCCGGAGAGCACACGCCTACAAGACGGCATGCGGTGAGGACGACAGCGAGATCAATGCGGGCCTGTTCACCTACCCGGTGCTCATGGCCGCAGACATCCTTGCCTTCGATACCGATGTGGTCCCTGTGGGGCGAGATCAAAGACAGCACATCGAGATCGCCCGTGGCATCGCGAAAGGTTCAACCGACTCTTCGGAGACACCTTGAAGGTGCCCCAAGGGGTGATCAAACCCGAGGTTGGAACGATCGTCGGGACGGATGGCCGCAAGATGTCCAAGAGCTACGACAACACGATCGACCTCTTCCTCCCCCCGCGCAAGCTACGGAAGGCCGTGTTGTCGATCGCGACGGACTCGACTCCCATGGATGATCCGAAGGACCCAGAGACCTGCTCGGTGTTCCAGCTCTTCAAGCTCCTGGCTCCGCCAGATCACATCGAAGATCTTCGTGGCCGCTACCTCAAGGGAGGACTTGGCTACGGGCATGCGAAGCTGGAGTTGTTCGAGGTGCTCAATGCCCTGCTGGACGATCCCAGAGCGCAGTACGAGGATTTGATGGCCCACCCTGAAGAGATCCTTGGGGTGCTCGAAGACGGAGCCGCCAAGGCTCGTCCGGTAGCTCGGGAACTCACAGACCGTGTTCGCTATGCCGTGGGGCTTTAGAGCTTGAAGTGGTGTTCCATGACAGCCATCTTCTTTCCGCCAACGACTCCGATGAAGAGGGTCTTGAAGCCCTGCATGATCTTCAGACCCTTCACACCCCGTTCGTTGACGGTGGAGCCGAGACGCTTCCACTTCTTCGTCACCCGCTCGATCTCGACAGGATCAAATGTGGCCATCCACATGCCCGGCTCTGCTGAGTTCAGAACCCTTCCCAAGGTAGCGACAAACTGCCGACGGCCGATCGTGTTGTAGTTTTTCCACACGTTCGTGGATACCGTTGGCTCTGCTCCAAACTCATCCCAGTTGATGGCTGTGCGGGCCGAACCCTCTTCAGAGAGGACCGCGAGCAAGCTCTTGCGCTCGGTAGAGTTGGCAGGGAGCCCGTGAGCGATACGGATAAGTTGGCTGCGTAGCGACATACAAAAACCTCTCACCTCTCGAAGCGTATCGAAGGGCTATCAAAACTGCCGTCCCCAGCGCGGCATCATGCGACCGTGGCGGAACTGGTAGACGCGCTGGACTTAGGATCCAGTGCCTTCGGGCATGGGGGTTCGAGCCCCCCCGGTCGCACCATCAGTGATCTAGCGTACAGAGATCATGTGACCACAGGGACCACGGGAGACTGCACATGCACTTCGGGCTCGGCCAGATGATCGAAAAGAAGAACATCCCTTCATACAAGGGGACACCTTCAGGGACTGGGCCGTTCGAGCGGACTGCTTGCGGGGTCTACGTGCTCCCGAACAAAGCGACCATCAGCAAGAGCGAGGTGCTCTGCAACCACTGCACGCGCACAAGGACCTTCAGGCTCGCTGGATTGGCGGGAACGTGGGTCGCCCTCGACTCCGAGGACGGACTGGTTCGGAGACGGACCTCCCGCCCAGAGGGTCCGTGGGTCGCCCTCGTCAGAAAAAGCGGGCCCCGGAAATGGCATTGGGAGGTCGCCACCCCCCCTTGGGAGAACACTCCACGAAGTGGATCAACCACTTCAGAACGCTACGCCAAAGAGGCAGCCGACGCCCAGTTGGGCCGGATGTCGAAGCACACTAGCTTCAAGAGATGGCTCGGACAGAACTCCTTGTAGTTCTAGCGCGGGCCCTTGAGGCCCCCACCCATTTACCGTCCCACCCGCGTAGAGGCTCGATGAGTCTCCGCAACGGGACACCGCTCCTGGGGCAGGCGAAATTCTTCGTCCTCACCATCAGCCTCAACCAACCCGTGAACACGCGGGAAGAGGTACACCATGTCCGAGAAGCTTCACGTCAACGTCGGGACCATTGGCCACGTCGACCACGGAAAGACCACACTCACCGCCGCCATCACCAAGATCGCTGCTGCCCTGCACGGTGGCGAAGGGGTCGACTTCGACAAGATCGACAAGGCCCCCGAGGAGAAGGCGCGCGGCATCACCATCAACACCTCCCACGTCGAGTACGAGACGGCTGTCCGTCACTACGCGCACATCGACTGCCCTGGGCACGCCGACTACATCAAGAACATGATCACGGGTGCGTCCCAGATGGACGGCGGGATCTTGCTCGTGGACGGCTCCCAGGGACCCCAGGTCCAGACCAAGGAGCACATCCTCTTGGCGCGGACCACCGCCAACATCGAGAACCTCGTGGTCTTCGTCAACAAGACGGACATCGCGGACAAGGAGCTGTTGGAGTTGGTCGAGATGGAGACGGCGGAGGAGTTGGAGGCCCAGGGCTACACCGATGTGCAGTTCGTCTACGGCAGCGCTCTGAAGGCTCTTCAGGCTGTGGACGCTGGTGACCTCGACAATGAGGCCATCGCGCCCATCAAGGAGCTGCTCGACGCTCTCGACGCTCGGATCCCCGATCCGGTGCGTGACTACGACAGCCCGTTCCGCATGTCCATCGAAGGGGTCCACACGATCCCTGGGCGTGGAACGGTCGTCACGGGTCGCATCGACCAGGGTGTCATCGAGCCCGGCGTGGATGTTGAGATCATCGGACTGTCCGAAGACGGCAAGCCTCGCAAGGTGACCTGCACTGGAGTGCAGCAGTTCCACAAGGACGTGATCGGCAAGGCCGGCATGAACGTGGGCTGCCTCCTGCGGGGAGTCAAGCGGGAGGAGGTCGAGCGTGGGCAGGTTATCGCCGCTCCGGGATCCATCGCCTCGCACAGCAAGGCGACGGTCGAGTTCTACGCCATCCCGAAGGATGAAGGTGGGCGACACAAGGAGTTCACCAGCGGATACCGTCCGCAGTTCTTCTTCGGGACGACGGACGTGACCGGGACCATCGACCTCGGTGAGCAGGCTGTCATGCAGCCGGGCGAGCGCGCCACGATCGAAGTGGAGCTGATCCAGCCCGTCAGCATGGAAGTCGGCACGCGCTTCGCGGTTCGTGAAGGCTCCAAGACGGTCGGAGCGGGAGTGGTGAAGGCCATTCGCTCTTGACCTGATGGGGGAGGGTAGAGCCCGCTCTGCCCTCCCCCTGGCTAGGCGGAAGACATGGAGGGTCAAGCAGATTGGCGACTGCACCCGATTTGAAATCGGACGAGCTTCGGCCTTGGGGGTTCGACTCCCCCACCCTCCGGTTGCCTTGACGTGTACTGCTTCCCTATCGTTGAGACCTCCCACATCCGAAGTGCCATCACCGTCGACCCCCTGGGGATCACCCTTGAAAAGTTTGCTTCGTCCCGGAAGGTGGCTGCCGAACAATATCGAAACTGCCTTGTTCTCAATGGGGAGAACCACCCCCTCAAAAGCTCCACGATCCTAGTTCAATAGGCGGAGACCCTCATGACCACCCTGACTGACTGGCCTACTGCAACTGGCACACTCCGCGTCAACCCTCGGGGACGCGGTGGCCGTATGAAGGGTTGGATGATCCTCGACGCAGGACCCGACTGGTTCGCCATGTACGAGCGTTGGATGCTGCGCCAAGGTGGTGGGCAGTGGGTCAAGGACCGCCACGGGAAGCTCCAGTGGCGGAACCACACACTACAGCCTCCTGCGTTGGGCCCCCACATCTCGGTGATCCGTGGTGACGCTCTGCGTAGGAACAAGGACGCGTGGCGGAAGCTCGATGGGCGGGAGATCACTTTCTCCTACGACCCGGACCTTGCCGACAACGGTGATCACATCACTGACGGACGGCACTACTTCTGGTTGTGGGTGAACTCGCCCGAGCTGGAGGAGGTTCGAGCATCCTTCGGACTGTCCCCCCGGCCGCCGCAGTCGAGGCACCGTCGTCTTCACGGTGTGGGTGACGCACCTGCACCGTTCTACATGACGCTAGGCACTCTTCACATGGCCCTGGGTCTGGTGGCCTCCCCCGCCGGGTAGCAAGGCGGGGGAGGTTCTATGACCACACACCGACTAGCAAGATGCCAACACTGCGGGGTGCGCCACTACTGGCAGCCCTCAGGCGGAGGCGCACCTCAAGACGACAACCCGTATCACTGCTTGGACTGCTCGGCGGTGATCCGTGAGGCGCTCTCATCGGTGCCACTTCGGGTCGAGAAGATTTGGGTGGACGCGGGACCCGAGTTCCCCAGTGCACCTGTGATCCACGAAGAGGAAATGATCCGGATCAACGAGATGAGATCAGAAGGGAAGCTCGTCGGACGAAGAATCGCCGCCCCTCTGTTCGACCTCAAAAACCCCTCCAACCGAAACGAGGTGGGGTTCGCCCGACGCAACGAAACGCTCTGCCGGTACAGCTTCTGGACCGATGATCCAGAGGAAACCTCTGTTGTCGTCATCCCCATGGAGAAAGACCTTGTGACTGGCGACACCGTTCCTTGGGAAGACACCAAGCGATGGAAGTAGGCTGGTGCCTGTCGTAGCCGATGTATACGCAGATCAGTAGCCTCAAACAGTAGCCTGCGTGGGTATAGATCCACAGACCCCAATCACAGGTCCACAAGACTCCACCCCACGTAGGATCGTTCCATGAACAAGACCGAACTGACCGCCGCCCTCGCCGAAAACACTGGCCTGTCCAAGGCTGATGCCGGCAAGACCATCGCCGCCCTCTTCGACGCAGAAGACGGCCTCATCGCCAAGACCTGTCGAGGAGGCGAGAAGGTCGTACTCACCGGCTTCGGCACCTTCGAGGAGAAGACCCAGGCCGCCCGCAAGGGCGTGAACCCTTCGACGGGTGCTCCGCTCAGCATCCCAGAGAAGAAGGTCGTGAAGTTCAAGCCGGGCACGGGTCTGCGTAAGTAGACCTACTGCTACTGCTGAACGCTCTCGACGGCCTCCGACAGCTCGGTGGGCAAGATCCGCAGCGATCGTTGGTGATCTGATCAAAAAAAGGGCGGTGCTTGAAACGCAAGCACCGCCCTTCTTGCACTAGACCACAGCCTTAGCGCATGTACGCCATGCCCCACGGACCGTGGGAGCCTTGCCACGTGCTCTTGTCGAGGACGTTGCCGCGAGCATGCTTGGCTGGAGCTTTCCAGCTGGCTGCCTTCAGCAGGTTGCCATTGATGCGGTCGACGAAGCCGAACACGGATTGTTGACCACCACTGTCAGACTTGATGATCTTGGCGTAGCGCCGACCCCAAGCGATCGACAGCTCGGTCTTGGTGTTGTAGCCCTGCTTCTTGTTGTAGGCGTCGAGGGTCTTCTGGGCGCTCTTGACGAAGTCCCCGATGGCACGGTCGACGGTAGCCTTGTCTGCGACCTGACCAACCTCAGCGGTCCGGCTGGGAGGCTTCCACCCGAGATGCTGCTCGCCTTGTGAGGAGAGGGTCCACATCCGCTTTGCGGAGTCGTGCTCAACGAGCCCCTCTTTCTGAAGCTTCCGGAGGATCGTAGCCGCTGCACCGCCCTGCATCCCAGCGTAGGCTGCTGCGTCCTTGGCGGACTGACGGCCCCGGAGGGCCCACTT
>Ga0136596_1001222_pt1 | contig 11796 bp, 12 predicted proteins | sample AntRauTorcE11897_FD_101387 | JGI IMG/M metagenome (GOLD analysis project Ga0136596, IMG submission 101387) | Saline lake microbial communities from Rauer Islands, Antarctica - Metagenome Torckler E11 #897 | ecosystem: Environmental > Aquatic > Non-marine Saline and Alkaline > Saline | place... | reverse complement strand
GTCGGTGGATAAGTCGAGTCGGTGGTGAGGACACCCGGGAAGCTGTAGACCGTCTCCCGCCAGACGAACTCCGCCGCTTCCGGCCGGCCTACCGTGTCCGCCTTGACTACCGCCACGACCGCACCCGCATCGCCGACCGGCACGACCTGTTCGACGGCCAGCCGGGCGCCGCTGTCCCCGCCGGTGTCCATGTGAAACACCTCGAGGGTCGCATCCGGCGCGACGATGCTATCCCCGAACCCGCGGACGGACGTCAAATACGCCGGGCCGACCTCGACATCGTCGGTCGTCCGCACGTTGAACTCGTAGATCAGGGCGTCCGCCACCGAGGCGGTGATCTTCACGTTATCCACGACCGCATCCCACACGGCCGTAAGCTGCGTGCCGTCAGCGAACGCGACCGACTGGCCCCAGCTGGCACCACCGTCGATCGAAACCTCCGCGCCAGACACCGTCGTGAACTGTGGGAAGTACGTACCGACGCCGGTGCCGCCGACATTGACGTCCGGCATCGATCCTGTGTCGATCGCTGGTGCTGACATCAGTCTGCCCACCCGGTCCGGTAGCGCGCTTCAGCGGTCAGCCCGGACCCGCCGAGAACCGTCACATACAGCCGCTGGTCGCCAGACCGCACCGGAAAGAACCGCGACGCGACCGACAGCCGGTCGAGCGCCGGCACCCCGTCGACAGTGACGAACTCTCTGCCAGGGGCGCATACAACCTCGACAACCGACCCGGCCGACAGCGTCAGCCCAGACAGCTCCAGCCGGCGGCCGACCGTCTGGTTGCCGACCGTCAGTTCGGTGGTCGTCCCCGACGTCGGCCCGGCGACCGTCACCGTCGGCCACACCTGCGCGCCGGCGTTGGACGTCAACGTGCCCGGCAGCGGGGTCAGTGCCACCACCGTCTCCCCGGTCGCATACGCCAGCGGGTCCGGGCAGGTGAACGTCAGGTCGAACGTCTCCCACAGGTTCGGTGCTTCATCATCCGGCCCGAACTCAGCCCGGCCGACCAGCCGTCCGGACGCTTCCACCTGGCTTCCGTCCCGGTCCCAGCGGATCCGCACCAGGTGGTCGGACACGCCGACCCGGGCGGCGACGTGCGACAGCTTGCGGGCCAGCTGCCGGGTGTGCGCCGGGGAGCTGCCGACGATCCGGCCGGCCAGCCGCACCTGCCGTGCGCCCGCCCGGGTGCGGAAGTCGTAGGCGCCCGCCTCGGTCGGCCGGTCGCGCACGTCGGCAGTATGTTCGATCCCGCCGACGTCGGCGACATCCAGCAGGAAGTCCAGGTCGCCGGGCGGCTGCCATCCGAGGGTGACGCTGGCGCCGTCAGGTGCTACCAGCGTCACAGTGTTTAGCAGCATCACGGCCTCCGGCGGGCGGTCGTCTGACGGGTACGTCGGTCGATCTCATCTGCGACCGTCGGCGCAAGCCGTCGGACGGCAACCTCATCGAGGGTCTGCGCTTGGACGTTGACGGTGACGTTGATCGTGTTCCCGCCGCCGGTCTTGTCGAGCGGGGTAACCTGTGCGCCGCGTGGCAGGTTGAGGACCTCCGCGCGTTTCTCGCCGACGATGACTGCGCCGCCGGTGGCGGTCGTCCCGCCGTCTTCAAGTCCTGCGAGGTCGGCGAGCCAGTTGCCGAACTCGGTGCCGGCGCCGGTCTTGTCTTCGATGTACGACCCGATGCCATAGCCGGCAAGTCCTGAGCCGACCACGGCTGCGGTAGTGCCGGCGGCGCCCACGGTGAGGCCGGACGTGGCCGCGCCTTTGCCGAGCGCGAGGCCGAAGCCGGCCTTACCGGCTGCGGCGGCGCCACCGGCGGCGGCGCCACCGGCTGCTGACGCGCCCTTCAATGCGGTGGCCGCTGCGACCACCCCGCGGACCGCGCCGGCCGTCTTACCGAGCAGCGACAAGGCCGGGCCGAGCGCCAGCACCGCCACCAGACCCATCCCGCCGGTCGCATCCTGGAAGTCGACCAGCGTGCCTACCAGGCTCTCCACAACAGGCAGGCTATCCTCAAGCAGGTCGAGCATCTGAGGCAGCGTTTCCTCAACCAGCGGGGTGGCGTTGCTCTTGAAATCCTCCCACGCGGTAGCTAGCTTGCGCGCCGTGTCGTCCGCCATGTAGTCCGCAGCCCGTCTCGTCGCGCCTTCCGCATTGCGGACCTCGTCGAGCACTGCCATCGCATTTTCGGCGTTCGCGCCGACAAGCGCACCTGCCGCCGTCGAGGCCTCTACCGAAGAGAACAGGCCGGTGAACGCGTCCCCGTCCTCGCCGACGCTCTCGTACAACGCCTGGAGCACACCTTGTAGCGACCCGAACTCCACCACCGCGTCGGAGAGAGTGTCGTGACCGAGCGTCACCATCTGGCTGTTCAACCCGGAGGACTCACGGTTTAGCTCTGCGAACACCTGCCGCAGCCCCGCCGAGGCGGACCCAACTTCGGGGATCTGTAGGGTCACCGCAGACAGCGCTGCGGCCGTCTCGTCCATCTTGACGCCCGCCGACGCCGCGAGCGGGCCGACTACGGAGAAACCGCCGGCCATATCGGCGAGGCTTACTGCCGATTTGTTGGACGCCGCAGTGAAGATGTCGGCCGCTTCGGTGTTTGACATCTCCTCCTTGCGGAACGTCTCCGATGCCAGCACCAGTGTGCGCATCGCACTGTCCATGTCGGTGTTACCGCCGATCGACAGCTGCGCGGCCGTAGACAGCGCCTCGCGCATCTCGTCCGACCCGGCGCCGCCGAGACCGCCGGACACGCCGGTGAAGTACGCCTCGGCCGCCTGCTGCCCGGCGATCCCCCATTCGGTGCGCACCTGCGTCGTCTGTTCCTTGACGACCTCGAGTGCCCGGTCCTTCTCCGCCTGCGACACGTCGCCCAGCAGGTTGACCGCACGGCGCGCGCCGGTTTCTAGCTCCATGAACTCCTTCGCCAGCATCGCGCCGGCGCCGACCATCGGCAAGGTAACCGCCTTGCTGAACGCCGAACCGGCACGGCCGGCGGTCCGCTCGACCCTGCCGAGCCCGCGGGTAAGCCGGCTGTTCATCTTCTTCTCGGCGTTGCGCAACGCGGAGTTCGTGCCGTCCGCCAGCTGCCGGCCGAACTTCGACGTGTCCGGCCGTACGGGGATGACCGCCTCACCCTGCGTCAGGCTCATGGGACCCTCCTGTGGGTGACGACGTCGGCGAGGTCTCCTGTGACCTGACCGTCGGCGTCGAACAGCGGCCCGGCTGCCGGTGTACGCCGCTGCCTCGTAGCGGCCTGGCGGTCAGCACCCGCAACGGCCGGACTGCTGCCGGCAGGGGTCAGGCCCCGCACCAGCGCACACACCCGTGAGATCGGTGCTGTGCGCAACGTCGCGGCAAGATCGAGCCCGTACTCACGTTGGAACGCCGGCTCGTACATATCGCGCCGCTGGTCGAGCAGCGCCAGGACACCGAGACCGTCGAGGACCGGGGCGGCTATCGCCCCGGTGTAGGGTCCGGCTCATCAGCGACCTTCGGTGACAGATACCGGCGGACCACGGCGAGCACCAGGTCGTTGACCGCATCCCAGTCGATGTCGGTCTGTGCAAACGCTTCGGCCAGCTGGTCGCCGTCACAGAACGCCGCCAGGATCCCCCGCACGTTCGAGAAGTCGACGATCGGCACGTAGCGGGCCGTCCCGTCCTCATCGGTTACCGGTGTGACCGTGAACGCGTTCGCTTCCAGCGCACGGAAGTAGCACTCTGCCGGCGCGACCGCCGGCAGCGTGACCTCCACACTGCCGACGGTCACCGTCTCCGCCGTCGCGGTCAGCTCGTCAGAGAGCCCCATCAGGCTGGCGGCAGTGCGTCGCCGGTCTTGTCCGTCACCGTGAACAGGGAGCCGGCACCGTCGTCTAGCATCTCGAAGGTCACTTCGATGTTGCCGAACTCGTCGCGGTCCTGCGACAGCTTCAGGTCGGAGGTGACCACCACCAGCGGCATGTACACCCGCCGCGGCGAACTGCCCGGACCGCCTTGCGGCGCGTCGATCAGCAACGACATCTCCTCCAGCTGCCCGTTGTGTGCCAGCTCCAGACGTTCGGACGCCGGCAGGTCCACCGCCGCTTCGGTGGCGGTGACCGTCGCCGTGCCCGACAGTGCGAGCTTCAGGTTATCCAGCGAACGTTCCGCCAGTGCGACGGTCACCGTGCCTGCCAGCGACGTGCGCACCCGGCGGACGGTCACGGTCGTCTGCTGCGGCCGTGCTTCCGCGTGCTCTGAGGTGATGGTCGCCGTCGCCGGCGAGTCGGTGTAGCCCGCACCGCGCCATTCGGCACCCGGGTCTTCGTCGATGGTGATCGGATCGTCCGTGCCGGCAGGGGAGACGTAGAGGTCGGCCCGGCCGATCGTCAGGTTGCCGCGCTTGACAGTCTGTGCCACGATATCAGCTCCATGATTAGGTCACCAGCTACCGTCGGTGCGCGGTCACACCTCACGTACCGACAGCGCCACCCGGAACACCTGCCGGGCGTTGTGCGTGTCGTCGTCCTCCATCAGCTGTTCCGCTTCGATCGCCGCACGGTCGATCCGAAGGCCTTCGGACGTCTGGCCGGGCGCCTGCTCGAGCGCACGGCGGACCGCGTCAGCCAGCCTGACCGCCCGGTCGAAGTCCGGACGGCCTGCTGCCAGCGCCACCGGGTTTCCGGCGTCGACTTCGGTTTCGGTCGTCTGCCCGGCGATACAGTGGATCCGGAACCGCGGTTCGTTCACCGGGTAGCCCTGTTGGATCGTCTGCCGCGGCCGGCCAGGCAGCGGTTCGACAACCAGCAGCGGAAGTTCCGTGTGCGGGGTCGGCCGGGATGTGACCTGGTCGACCGCGACCTGTGACGCCACCTCCGGGAAGCCGGACAGGTAGACGGTGAGCGCAGCAAGAGGGTTCATACCTGCGACCGTCGGCGCCCGGTCCGGCTACTGGTATGGCGGCTCGTAGCTGACCCTCTGCTTCTGGAACACCTGTTCGAACACGTCGTTGCCGCCCCAGCTGTAGTTGGCACGCGGGCCGGACGGGTCGTAGCCCCACAGGTACACGCCGGCGTACTCGACCTCACCGCCGGCACCGGCACCAGACCCGAGGATCAGCACCCAGCCGTCTGCGGTCTTGCGCACGTGCGACCCCCACGACCCGGCCAGCCTGCCGGTGGACGTGTACGCCCGGTCGCGCTGCGCCTTTGGCATCCGTTTCGCCGTCTGGACCCAAGCGCCGGACGTGATGTCGTCTGAGGAGAACCCGAACCGTCCTGCCCGGGTGGCGGCGACCGCCTTGCGGGTCGTGTCGTCCATATCGTCGGCCAGATCGTCGCCGGCTGCGGTGAGCACCTGTTTTAGCTCGAGCGAGTTCGCCAGCGCCCGCTCGTCCTCCAGCGTGTAGGTCACCTGCGCGCGCTTGTGACCCGCCTGCCGAGCCGGCCCGGACCGTCTGCCGGCCACGGTCAGCCCTGCCCGCGGACGCGGGTAAGCGACACCTGCCAGTGCGACAGACGGCCGGCCTGACGCCACACCGCGTCGGCGACCTTCCACCGGTCGCCGGCCGCGTCGACGATGACATCGCCCGGCACGAGCGCAGACACGCCGTAGACGACGGCGGACGCATCGACGGTCGACACCCCCGACGGGGACTGCTGCCGGTCTGTACTGCCGGGCGTCAGCCGGCCGCGGCACGTCTCCGCAGCAGCAGCAGCCAGCTTGCGGCCGTAGCGGTCCACCCTGACCGTCTCCCCCGCATGTTCGCGGGACCAGCTTTCCAGCATCTTCACAGCCGGACCCGCCGCATCGTCGCCAGCAGACGGGCCGCTTCCGACCCGAGCGGGGCGGCGATCTCGAAGCCGGCCGGCAGCGTCCCGCCGTCTGCGGCGCGGACGACCGTGTCCCTCTTGACGGACACGTCGCCGACGGTCACCGACGCGGCGTCGGCCGGCAGGCCCAGGTCGTCGCCGTCGGACGGGGCGGCCAGCTGTGCTACCCCTGCTGACAGGGCATGAAGCAGCCGTCCGGGCGCGTCGCCTGCGGTGTAGCCGACGGTGACCGACACCTCCGCCTCCCCCGGACGGCCGAAGAAGATACGGTGCGGCTCCACGTCCAACGGGTCGCCGTCGCTGTCGGCGGCGGCGGTCACCGGTCCGGCCACATACACCCAGCCGTCGTAGCCGGAACGCAGACGTTCCGTGCGGACAGTGGCGACCAGCGTAAGCCCGGTCACCGCTTCCGCAAGTGCGACCGCCCGGCGTTCCAGCCGGTCGAGGTCAGCGGCGTCGACCGTCACGCCGGTGTACGCCTCTACGGTTTCGACAGTCAGCAGGTCAGCCATCAGCTACCCGCCTGAAAAATCGCGTAGATCAGCTCGGCTTTCCGCAGCCCGGCCGGATCCACCCCGGCGGACGTAGCACGCTCCCGCAGCTGCGGGAGTGTGAAGGCCTCCAGGTCGCTGGTCTTGTCGGGGGCGACTACCGCGGTCTTCTCGATCGCGTCGTCCGGCTGTGGGCCGGCGTCGACCAGCCCACGGCGGACCGCCACGTCGTACGGCATGACCGTGCCGGCCGGCACGACCAGCTCCCGCAGGTACGGCGAGCCCGGCACCGGGCGGTAGACGTGCGCAGGCACGGTGAACATCTTAGGCATCAGGGTCCTTCCCGTCTGTCGGCGACCGTCGGAGCGCACAGCAAGACCCCCGCACCTGGCGGGGGTCTCACCTCAGCGTTGGCTGTTCAGATCAGACGCTGGGAGCTTATGAGCGGATCTCCACAATGTGGAACGCCCGTGGCTTGACGACCGCGAGGCCGACCCCGTCGATGTGGGCGGACAGGTACAGCGCCCGGCCGCGAGCCTGGTAGTCCTCGAACTGGTCGCCGAGGAGGATCGCGATATCTTCGTTGAAGTACACCCGCGACGCAGGGCCGGAAAACTGCCCGATGACTGCGGTGCCCTTCGCCACCGCGCGCGATAGTGCGATGCGCTTGCCCCAAATGTTGACGGTCGAACCACCAGCAGCCGGGCCTCCAAGCAGGTAGGAGCCGGAACCGTGCTCGAACTCGTCGCCGCTGTCGGGGGTCCCGTCCGGATCGACCGTGGTGTAGCCCTCACGGGCTACCCGCATCGTGTGCCAGTCTTCCGGGTGGAGGACGATGCCGTCGGCCTCGTCTTCCGTGCCTTCGTTGACCTGAAGCCCCAGCGAGATCATGTCGAACTCGTTGAGCCCGGCGACGTGCGCGAGCGTGGTCACCCCGGCGGTGTTGGACACCCCGACGATCGTCTTGCCCGTCCCGTCGCCGTTGATTAGGCCACGGTCGACCTTGTAGCGCAGGTCGTAGGAGAGCAGCTGCTTGGCGTAGGTCAGCGCCTCAGTGCGCGACGCGCGCCGCGACATCGGGATGCCGGCCGCAACGTCCTTCAGGTTCAGCGTCTCCAGATCCCACTTGAACTCGCTGTCAGCGGTCCGCGGGAAGCTGGTCGTGCCCTCGTCGTACTCGACCCGCCACTCTGAGTTGTCCGTGTGCGTCTTCAGCACCGGGTACTCAACAGAGCTCTCTTCGGTAGGCACCCAGGTGAACAGGTCCGCGACCGCGAGCGTATCGCGAGCGCCGGTCGGGTCGCCGGAGACCAGTTCCGGGCGGGTGAAGACCCCTGCCGAGTCTGCGGTGACGACGTTGAGGTCCTTCACCGCCTCGGTGACGAGGATCTTGTTGCCGCCGTCGTACGACTTCAACGCTTCGACGGCCGCGTCAGCAGCCTTCTCAGCGATGCCGGGCTCATCGTCCTTGGTGGAAGTCACGGCCGCAGTGAACGCAGAGAAGTCGAAGCCATTTTCGGCCCGCTCGTATGCGTCGATGGTCTCGCCGGCACGTTCCGCGCCGACATACACGGTCGCGTCCTCGATGAGGGACTTTGCTGCGGTGAGTGCCGCGTTGTCCTCGTCGGTGCGTTCCGTGCGGTTGGTCAGGTCTGCGATCTGGTCGCGTGCGGACTTGGCCGCCTCAACGGCCTTGTCGACGCTGTCCCAGCGCTTGGTATCTGTGGGCATCTGGTCCTCCTAGGACCTTGAGCTTGTGTGCTGTGGGTGAGCCGCTTAGCGGTCAGCACCGCGGTAAGGTCCTGCGGTCAGGACCGTGGCCGGTGCGGCCCGGTGTCAGAGCCCCGCGATGAGGTCGTCCACCTCTCGAAGCACTGCGTGTGCGTCGATGGTGTGGACCGTCGGTGCGTCCACCGCGGACGCAACCCCTACCGCCTTATTGGCACCCCGTGCCAGCAGCGCTTCCGCGTGCGCGGTTACCGCCGAGGTGTACGGCTCGCCGAGCGACTTGGCCGCAGCCCGCAGCTGGTCGAGCGGCGCCAGCTCCGCGGGAAGGTCGTCGGCGGCAGTCTTGGCGGCCGTCTCGGTGGCGGCAGCAGCCCGCGCTTCCAGCTCGTCGGCGATCAGCCCGGCCAGCTTCCCGGCGTCGACCGTGCCACCTTCCGACTTCACGTGGACGCGGCCGTCGGCGTCAGCTTTCGCGGTCAGCACGAACGCGTGCGGGTTGGACGGCACGGTGACGACGGAGACCTCAAGCAGCTCAGCACGGTGGATTACGGTCCGGCCCGCGCCGTCAAGTCTGGCATCTGATTCGTAGTAGCGCACCCCGACCGACAGGAACGGGAACCCGCCGTCTCTGGTGAGCGCCCGCGCTTCACGGCCGGAGGTCGCGTCAGCGAACGCCGCCTCTACATACAGCCCGACAGGCTCAGACCGCAGCAGCGTAATCCGGCCGACCGGGTTGTCACGGTCGTGGGACCGCAGCAGCGGCACCGGCAGCTCCGCATCGGCGAACGCGCCCGTGGCGAACAATTCGTTGTCGCGGTCGGCTTTGCCGTAGATGGCCGCCAACGCTGTCAGGTCCGGGCCGTCGGCGGTGTCGTCGTCGTCGGCCTTTACGTTGGTAAGGGCGTAATGCTTGGTAAGATATATCGCGTTGTTCACAACGTCTCCTGGCTATTCTCACGCACGGCACGCAGACGGCACCGGCAGTTGACAGTTTCGGACGGCGGTCCCGTCCGGTCGCCCGGGTGAAGCAGCCCGTTCGGGAACCGCTGGCCGTACGTGACGACCGTCCCCTCAAGTGCGGCGTGGGTGGCGCGCACCACATCGTCGACCGCGGTGCGCCATCGCACCTGCGAGACGACCCCGGACGCGCCGTAAGTCGTGTAGGCCGACGTGTTGACCGCACGCACCGTCTCTGTCTGAGCGATCCGCCGGGCGCGTTCCGGATTTCCGACCGTGTCCTCCATGTTGCGGGCGATCTTCGCGACCGAATGGCCTTCCTCGAGCCCGTCGGCCAGAACGCGGGCGATGTCGTCGCGGACGGTGTCCAACACCACCGGCAGGTCGGCCGCCTGCCGGGCAGCCAGATCCCGGAACGTCGCCGAGCTTGCGTCGACCGGCACGCCGACCGCGTCAGCCGCCGCATCCGCAGCGGCTTTCACCTGCTCGTACAGCCAGCCGGTCGCGTCGGCAACAAGCTCGTCTGAAAACTCGCCAGCGCGCAGCAGGTCGACCGGCGTGAACGACGCCGGGTCGCCGAGATCGCGGGCACGGCCGGAAACACGCCGACCGACCCGGCGGAAGAACGCGGCCAGCTGTGCGGACAAGGCAGTCTCCAACGGGCCGATCAGCCGGCCGACCGTGTCCGGGTGTTCGTCGCCGCCGTCGGCTTTGGTGGTCGTCACCGGCGCCGACTTCGACGCGTCGCCGTCGTCGCCTGTCCGGGTGTCTTCCCCACCTGCGGTGGCACCCGGTGCCAGCCGGGCAGGCAACGTCGGCGGGCGGGTCGCGTCCGACAGCGTCGCCCACCGGCCCGGCAGCTTCACCAGGAACTCGTTGAACAGCGGGTCGTCGTCGACCGGATCTCGGCCGACCGCGACGCGCAGTTCGTTCCGGGTCACCGCACCCGCCTCAAGCAGCGGAATGTTTCGCTTGACGACCGCGTCCTCACCTTCACGCAGCGCCGGGATTCCGGCCGTGTCCCACACGACCGTCAGCCCGTCCGGCAGCAGCATCTCGAACGCGCCGAACATCGCCTGAAGCCACTGCTCGAGCGTCCATTCGATGTAATGGCGGACCGCCTCCCCGGCGTTGGAGAACGTCTCCCCGGACGTCTCCCCCAGCAGCGCGCGCGACAGGCGGAACGCCCTCAATACCTGCCGGTCGTGGTAGTCGGCAGACCCGGTGATGTCCAGATCGGACGGGCTGAACCCGGTGCGGGACAGCTTCACACCACCCGGGCCGGACTTCGTGCCGATCGGGTCGCCCGCCCGTTCCGGATCATGCGCCCGGGAGCGGTACTCGTCCATGAACGCGCGGACGTCCTCGTCGCTGTCCGTGTCGAGCGAGACTATTGTGGTCGCCATCCCGTCGTTGTTGAGGATCGCCGCTAGCGCCGTGTCGAGATACCGGCCGGTCTTCACCGCCGCAGAGGCCGCCTGGACCGGACCCCACACCGACGTCAGCGACCCGGGGTCAGGCAGCCGGGCGACCGCCACGTCTGCCGCTTCGTAGACGTGCGCGCGGGTGCCGTCACCCAGATAGTGGGCGTAGGCGAACACGCCGGACGGGACCGACTGTGCGTACCGCTTGCGGACGTCCGTCAGCTCCACCCGGTGCTCGCGGGCGTTGGTGTCCCACCGGCCGGTCGGCTTGCTGATCGCATAGACCGGCTCGACCCGGCCGGACAGCAGCGGCAGCAGCGCCTTCGGGGCCGACGTTCGGTCGCCCGGCTCGTTGCGCAGCGCGGCGACGTAGACGACCGCGGACACCCCGAGCCGCAACGCCATCCGCTTGCGCAGCTCCCACGCGCCGAGCTCCGGGTTCGCCCGCCGGTTCAGCAGAAGCTCCCACTGTTCCGCCGTCTTGCCGTCCGGCCGGTCACCGTCGTCGGTCATAACCCGGGCAGCGAAATACCGCGGTGTGGCGATGTCTCCGGCGATCTTGTCGAGGCATGCGTACACCAGCGGCGCCCGGCGAAACCCCTCGGTGACCACCTCGCGGGTGCCCCAGCCCGCATCAAGCAGCGCTCCCGCCTGACCGAAGTTCACCTGCCCGGTTGCGAACGTCTCGGCCAGCGACTTGACCGCAGTTACAGCGCTGGCCGCAGCAGCAGCACCGGCAGCAGGGTCAGCGGCAGACTTCGTGCGGGCCGATGGTAGGTGGGACACGGAACTCTCCGGATGTCTGGTCGATGTGACCTAGAACCGTCGGAGCGCACGACAGCGACCGCGCGAACGGCAGGGATGACCGTGCCCGCCGTCGTACGCACACCCGTCCGGCAGCCCTCCCGCCTGCCTTCACCTGGTCGACAACTTCCGGCGTAGCCGAAGAGGTTCTGTACGTCAGTACTGGGTGTAGGTCAGTACTTACTACTGTGCGGTTTTCGCGTACGCGGTTATCGCATCCGCGAAAACCGAGTTCTGGACAGATCGGGCGAGTTTGGGCCTATAACGGCAAGATCGGGCCTGCGGGAGGGTGTCGGCGTCCGGCCGTGTGGCACCGGGTGCCAACCTGCGGCGGGTTGGTTGCCGTCCGCCCGTCGGCACCCACGGTTCCAGGTACACCACCTGGAGGTCACCGTGTCCAACCTGCCCGCCCGTACCGCCCTCAGGATCGTCCACGTGCTCCTGGCTATCGCCGGGCGCCTCAACGGCTGGATGTGGCGCCGGTGGCATATTACCGGCAGCCCCGTCTCCAAACCGGGCTACGACCCGACCGCACCTGCGCACGTCTACTACGACTACCAGAGGCTAGAG
>Ga0136596_1001219_pt1 | contig 11807 bp, 8 predicted proteins | sample AntRauTorcE11897_FD_101387 | JGI IMG/M metagenome (GOLD analysis project Ga0136596, IMG submission 101387) | Saline lake microbial communities from Rauer Islands, Antarctica - Metagenome Torckler E11 #897 | ecosystem: Environmental > Aquatic > Non-marine Saline and Alkaline > Saline | place... | reverse complement strand
TATCTACCGAACGGGGCGGCGGGAGGTTCGCCTAACTTTGGGGTGGGTTTAGTGAGGTTTCGGCGAACAGCTACGAACCCTTGTCGACGAAAGCGCGCCCGACGATGAAGGCGTTCATGCAGGGGCCGGTGTCCGATCCAGGTCCGTAGACCTCAACGGTTCCCTTGATCGGAACGTCGAAGTCGTCGCCGTCTTCATCGCAGAAGAAGACTCTGATCTCGTCGGACATCGCATCAACACCCACGAACACACCTTCCGGCAGGTCCTTGACGCTCTTGGCCGCGCCGTACATCCAGCGTGCAGCAACTCGAATCGCAGATGGGGTCATGAAGGTCCTCTCTTGTAGAACCCTCTCCGATAGACGGATCACCACCCTCTACTGGAGCGGGAGTGGGTCTGGGGGTGTTCCTCGTGGGGTATGCTAGCGGTATGCTTGGCTTCGTCATCACACTCGCTCGAAAGCCTCTACCTGGAACGGTGGTTGAGACGGTGCTGGATCAGGGTGCCGGCGCTCTTCATATTGAGGCCACCCGTATTCCTACGGAAGATGTCCTAAGTGGGGGTGCTTACGCAGAGGCGGGGAGCCACCGGCACGACGGCACCCAAAATTGGCGCTATGAGCGTCAGGGTGGTGCAGGGGACTTCGTTCAACCCTCAGGTCGGTGGCCAGCCAATGTGGTCTACACTAGAGAGCCCCAGTCGGGTGACGACCAGGGCTCTAAGTTTTTCCTTGTGGTGAAGGGCTAGGAGCCCTTCGCAGCCTTCTTGTGAGACCCCAGCTTGCCGTTGAGCTTCGCCTGGATCATCACATCGGCATCGAAGAACCCAGCAACCGCTGTCACCAACGCAGCGTCGCTGAGCATGGTTTTGTACGTGTGGTCATCGTAGATATCTCGGCCCTTCAGTCCAAGGACGTGGATGATCCGGGCCATCAGCATCCCCGAGTAAACCTCCAACACGGTGTCTTCGATGATCGACTCTGACCCAGGCATGTGCGCGAAGCGGTCCTTCCAACGCTGCATGGTCTTCTGGAAGATGTGGTGGCTCGCGAACACGACGAGCTTGCGCGCCTTCATGTTGTAGCTCGCGGGCCTCGCTGCATCGGGCGACTTCAAGGCGTCGATGATGTCGAAGCTGGGCATCGCCCCACCTCCGGTGCGCACGGTTGGCTTGCGCTTTCCTCGGGGGTTCTTCACGGTCTTTCGCGGCTTCGGGATGGCGTTTGGATCTTTCGGACCCCGCGCCCTTGGTCCTGTGTACAGCCCGTACTCCTTCCCGATCTCCGCCACCGTCTTCATGACGCGGTCGTGGAAGTTCGAGGTGTCTCGGAACTGTCCACCACCCCGACCGACAACTTCTTTGATCGTGCTCGGCATGTTGGCCGCGAAGTCGGTCCCCCAAGAATCCCAAGGGAGTGACGAACGACCATCAAAATCCAAGCCCGACCGGACTGCATTCGGCCATACGCCGCTGTCCTCGGTGTAGTTAGGCTCGACGATGATCACCACCCGCTTACGGACCTCCTTGTCGTAGATGCCGAAATAGTTGAACATGTGGTGGCACCCAGAATCGGTCACTGCGCGCATGTCGTACAACTCACCCTTGTACAGAACGGCGAGCATTCCAGGTCCCGGGGTGTACGAGTGTCGATCCCACCCTCGCTGGTAGGTGTTGTACAGGCCGGTGCCGTCGTCAAGCTTGAGCCTGCCTGCCTTCATAAGGCCGTGCTCTATCCGGAAGGCGTCTTTCTTGCGGAACTCTTTGGGGTCGATGTGATCAAACAACCACCAGTGGATCTTCCCATCCGAGATGTCGAGTGTGCCTTGGTGGCTACAAGCTTCGTCGAAGAAGGTGGTGCACCCCTGGACCAATCGGTATTGCCCGTACCGTGGCTGCTTGTTGGAACGGGGCTTGTAGAGCGCATGCCCCTCCTCGACCGTGCCACTTGCGTCGGCGCGACAGCGTGCCCAGAGGGCCTCATCCTTGTGGGCGGGCCCGTAAACGTACACTTTCAGGTTCGGGCGGTTGAGCTTCGCGAAGCGCTTGTTCAGCTCCAAGGTGTTCGTGCGGATGGTCGTTTGGACGGCCTCCCAAGTACGGTTCGTCGGCCCGAGGTAGGTATGGTCAGACTCGGAGGCGCCCTTGAAAATAACCAGTGTTCCCTGTGTGCGTTCGACGCGACAGCCCTTCTCGTCGTAGTAGAAGTCGTAGGCTTCGGGGGTAGGTGCTACCTCCACGCGAATGGCGTCGCCGAACTCGTTCACCGCATGTTGGCGGTAGAGCCCATATTGACCATCCGTTTCGTTCTGGTGGAATACAATCATGCTCCCAACCCCGTTCTGCCAAGACATGACGATCATCCCCGCTGGATTGATCGGGAGGGCGGCGATCTTCCCCCCCATGCCGAAGTTGGTGTGGCGACCCCGCGTGTCACTTTTGGAGCTGTGGAACATGTGGTGGAACTTCAGAAGCTGCTCAGGGTTCATCCCGACCCCATCGTCCCAGAGGGTCCACCGGTAGATGGGGTCCAACCCCGATTCGATGAGGTTTTCGATGAAGATCCAGTCCGGCTCGATGATGATCAGTGTGGCTAGCGCCTCAATGGCGTTGACCACGAACTCTCGGAGGTACTGGTAGGGCAGGGCCTCGTCGAAGCTGCGTTCGATGAATGCCGCAACGTTGTAGGCGATCGCGGAAAGGGTGCTGTGGGCACCGCTGTCCACAGCGAACAGGTGGTTGAGACCGTCGTTGTTCTCATTGTCCATGTGTCGTCTCTCTAGGTAGGCGAAATCCTCTGGCTCTAGGCTTGAGACACGACCACTCTCGAATGAGTAGAGGCTTGGTCTCCGACTAGCTTCAGCTGATCTCCCAGGGGGTTAGGCGGGCCTCCAATGGACCCGCCTCCTTAATACGGGTTGTGGAGCCATTCCAAACCCCCCTAGACGAGAAAAACACCCCGCAGCCCGTCGAGGGGGCCCTGTGATGGAGACCACCTCACGAGTGATCCCTCCCACTACGAAGACGTTGAACGCGGCCATGCCTCCCCAGGACGTGTGTTCATCATCGTCTTCCGTCTGCCTCAGCTTCGAGGCCGGGACATGCGCGCTCTTGTTGGCTTGGAGGAAGGCGTTTTGATCGGCGTCGCAGTCAGACCACCCCCGGCCTCTGAGCAAGAGGCTGTAGGTCCCCTCGGGACCTTTGTCGCGCGGCATGAACAAGGTGCAGTCGTCGAGGGGATGGTGTTCCAAGGTCGCTCCGTTTTGGACCCCTACCCGAGTGGGACCTCAGATAAACCGGGCTCCCCGGTAGCTCGCCTATGGGAGAGGGTGGGTAGCGTCTCCACTCGGAGGGAAGGATCCCATGATCAAGAAGGACCGCATGAACCGACCCAGAGCCGGCTACAAGTTTGGAATGGAGACCACCCAGCCGTACGCGGATGGCTTCGATGCTGGTGTGCCTCGGGAAGGCAAGCTCATTCTCGAAATGCGGGATGCCCGCACGGGCGAGCAGATCCACTACTTCGAGAAGAAGAACATCATCACCTCGGACGCCTCGATCCTCGCGGCCATCCTGTTCACCGATCCGGCCGCTCGCGACCGTGGTGTGTACATGCTGGCAGTCGGCACAGGTGCAACCGGAGCGCTGTTGTCTCCGGACGCACCCGATCAGCGGCAGCGCTCTCTCAACGCAGAGATCGCTCGCAAGCCGTTCACGGCCACCCAGTTCCGGGACGCAGGCGGCAACGCCGTCAGCATCCCCACCAATGTGGTTGACTACACGGCCTCCTTCGGTGAGTCCGAAGCGGTTGGGCCGCTGAATGAGATGGGTTTGGTGTCTCCCATCAGCGACAACATCCTGACCACGAACCCGAACCCTGATGTCTTTCCGACTCGGACGCTCACGTTGGACCTCGGCCTCTACGACATCCTCGTGAACTACTTGAGCTTCAGTGTGGTTTCTAAGCCTTCAACCGCTATTTTGACGATAACTTGGCGACTCAGTTATTGACGATTACATGGCACGGGGGCTTTGTTTCTGGGTAAGCTGTAGGCTGCGCACGCCATGACAACGATCGAGTACGAGTCTCAATTTCCAGATGCGTTGGTAGAGGCGTCCGGGAGCCGCACCCGGTCGGCAGAGACCCGTGCCAAGCAGTCGGCAGCCGCGAAGAAGCGGTGGTCCAACGAGTCAGAGCGCGAGGCTCAGTCAGAGCGTTTGAAGGAGTCGGCTCCTTGGAAGGGCAAGAAGCTCTCGCGGGAGCACCGCTACGCCATCTCCAAGGGTCTCCTCACGTCGGACAAGCAGGTGGGTCGTCCCTGTGTTCACAATGCGGTATCAGACCCCGCAGTGAGCAAGCTGTTCAGCTAGAACAGCAGGTTGATCAGCCCGCCTTCGATGCGGTCGAGATCAGATTCTAGTTTGGCTCCCCAGTGACGGGCGAGCGCGAGCGTGTGCTTGCAGGGCCCCACCGCACGACCTCGACGCCGACTGTCTGGACAGGAGCAGCGGTAAGCTCGACGAGGAGAGACGGTGATGCTGACGGTGTAGGCGGCCCCCACACCTTGGATGCTCGCTTCGATGCGACCGTCGGCCTCTGCGACTCGGATGATCTCGATGGGCCTGCTCTCTGATCGTGCGGTGCGACCGTCTTCACCACGGGAGAGCAACGCGTCCATAGCCTCTGCTTGAGCGAGGAGCCGATCCGCCTCTGCGGTGGCTTGGTCGAACAGTTCTCGCAGGGCTGGCAGCTCCATGGGCTCACTCCTGATGGGACACCTAGACTACGGGCGGGCCGGGGGAAGCAAACCCTTTTTCGGGAGAAGTCCAACAAGAGCCAACTCCATCATCTCCACGGACACGTCACCAGGATCGTCTCCGGTGAGTTGGCGGTAGGCGGCTCTGAAGGCTGGGATGCCTAGATCAACAGCAGAGATCAAATCACCCCCCTGCTCGACACGGAAGACCACGACCATGGGGCTTCGAGACTGCCAGACCTGGAGCCGGACGCGCCCCTCTTTGATCTGACCCTCCCAGAGATCCCCTACGAACGTGCCCGCGATCTTGTCGACGACCCCATTGGGGGAGTCGTAGGTGTTTCCGCCGATGGTGATGCGGTCCGTAGAGGTATGCACCTCTGAGGGAGGGAAGCGTCTCTTGCGTTCGGGGACAGGAACCCCGAACGCAGCCGCCAGTTGGAGGATGTGCTCGTTGCCAATTTCCCAGACGAAGGGATCGTCATACTCCTCTCGTTCAGGGTAGCTGTGTGGATCAGACAGCATTTTCTGGAAGAGTTCTTTGGGCGTGGTGGGGGTAGGTGTAGCCATGGTGTTCTCCTAGAGAGCCAGCAGGATGTTGAAGACGCGTTGGTTGTAGTTCCCGAAAGCCCCGCTTCCGAGCAGGACAGCCCATTCATTCCACCGTGCCTCGGGCTCGCCTTCGGATGCCTCCAGCATGGGCTCGAACACCGTGTCAGGGCCCTCGAACGTGAAGGTGATGGAGTCTGGGTTGCCTCCGCCGGACTCGTCCGTGCACACCCCGGCGTAGACCAAGGTGAGTTCTTCGGGCTGGTGGGTCACCCCGGTCTCCTCGGCCAGTTCGCGAACAGCTGCACGACGGAGGGTGTTGTCGAGGTCGAAGACCAGATCACCGTCTTCGGGAACAACTTTTCCGCCGGGGAGGCCCCACGAGTTTGGATCATGTCGACGAGCGGTGGTGGCAACCTTTCCGTCGTGGTTGTGGAGAACGACAGCAACACAGATTGGGACCATGGGCCCTCCAAGGTCCTCCAAGAGGAGCCGGTAGAAGTTTTTTGGGGGGTGCGAAGCTCACGCGATGGAACCTCATGGACCCACTACTCGGGAGTCCCCGGAACCCAACCCTGTCTCGGTAGCCTGCCTATCAGGCCGGTCTTGTTGAAAGACCACCATAGGAAGCTCATGTCGTCGGCCGACTTCGAGACGGTAGCCACCCTATCGCCTCCCTTGTAACGAGGGACCCAACGGTAGCGGCTCTATACGCCCACATGGGTAGGGTCACCTCTCGGAGCAGGATCACATGGCCGACCACGACAAGTACCTGACCGGAGCTGGAACCTCACGCTACTTGCGTCCTGAGGAGCGTTCCTGGGGTGGCATCGTCTACCGCAGCGGCTCCCCGGTGCTGGACTCCGAGTTGATCTTGGAAACCGACATCGTCAAGACCATGCAGAGGGTGCTCGGTCGCGAGCAAGCTCCCTCTGGGTGGTTGAGGGGCCAAGAGCGTCGTGACAGCTACGACGACTTCCTCACACCTGCCACAGGGGCAGGATCGTTCGTCACGGACGCCTTCTACATGTCGAAGCGCATGGCGATGGTGAACGGGTGGCCGCTCGTCATCGAGTACACGGACACGACCGCTGACGACCTCAACCTGATCCAGCTTGAGACAGCTCCCGTCAATGGCGGTGCTCCGCCCGACGTGAAGAGAACAGACTTCGTGTTCCTCGAAGTCTGGCAGACCATCATCAGTGACTCTGCGAACGCGAGCGGGACCATCACGGTGGCATCGCTTCCCTCTGCGCTCGACACCATCACCATCGGCGTGAACACGTTGACTGCGGTGGCAGGTGCTCCCGGTGTAGACCAGTTCACCATCGGTGGGAGCCCTGCGGCCACCGCAGCGAACATCGCAGCGGCCATCAACAGCTCGCCTCCGAACAGCTTCGCCGATGTCACTGCCAGCTCTGATGGTGTGGACACGGTGACCATCCGGGCAGTTGCAGCAGGTACAGCCGGCAATGCGGTTGCCTTGGGTAGCTCTGTCGCGCTCGTGTTGATCCCATCCGGCGCAACCCTGGTGGGCGGTGTGGATGAGGCCGGTAAGCCCAGCCAGGACACACTCTACAGGTACGGCAACGTGCTTTCCCCTGTGGGCGTGGCTCTTCCGGACGACATCGCAGACCCCGCCATTGGGGTCGAGACCAGCAAGCGCATCCAGATTCAGTACCGTGTCCGAGCTACGGGCGCGTCGGAGGCCGTCAACTTCAAGACGGAGTCTGACGGGTTCAGCAACACTGCTGTGCTGGCTCAAGGCACAACCCTAGCACCTGTTGCCGGCTACCCCTTCGTCCCAGCAGACAAGACGACCATCGCTGGTAGCTCTTCTGCTGTGGCCTACGATGTGGAAGATGCGGGTCTGTGGGTTGCGGGCGACGGCTCGCCTGCCGCCGCTGCCGCTCTCGGCACTGTGGATGGCTACGTCTACGCGATCCCGATCTGCTTCGTGTTCCGTCGCAACGATGCGTCTGGATCGGGTGGGTGGGACCCCCAGACGAACACCAACGGAGCGCTCTCCGAGAGCCACGCCGGATTCGTCAGCCCCGCTGTAGGAGCAGTTCCAGCAGGGGAGAGCGATCGACCCGATGCGCTGTTCTTCGACGCCATCAGCGGAAACGACATCCTCGACCTCCGCCGGCACGTGGCTCTGATGGGTCACGACATGGCCTCCGAGCTGGACTTCCAGATGAAGTCCTTGCTGGACGGCACGACCCGCACTTGGGCCATCGACGCGGCCGACAAGCAGACTCTCGGTGGTGGATCCGGCGACGTGTCCACACGGTTCCTCGTGTGCAACCAGATCGGACGTTCCGGCGGCGACGGCGGCGTTCCCCCTCTCAGTGGCGACACCACACGTGGTGTGACCATCCGGAGCTTCGACCACATCGCTCGACGCTTCAGTGACTCTCCGGTTGTTGAACGTGCGGTGTTCGCAGTGCTCCCCACCTCGACGGTGGGCGCGAACCCGGGTTTGTACAACACCCAGGCCAACGGTGTCTATGCAGGTTGGGCAGAGAACGACGAGATCAACATCGATCTCACCGCGCTCAACGCGACAACGTTGGGTGACTTTGATCCATCGGGTTCTACCGTTCCTGGTGGCTTCATCGCGAACTACGCGCCTCCGGGATCAGCCATCACAGACATCAACGTGATCACTCACGATGATGGGCACTACACCAACCCAGTGCCCCAGGTCGTGCAGACCAAGTTGGTCACAGGCATGGGCACGCCGCACGCCAAGATCGTGCTCGACCGCAACGACTCTGTGGTCAACGAAGGCGACCCCGGAGTGCTAGATCACCGGATGGTGGGCGACGCAGGCACTGACAATGGCTCGATCCGCCGCATCTTCGTGGAGATCGAGTTCACCTACCCCTTGGGTGTAGGACTCACGGACACGCCCGACGAACAGCTGACGCCCGAATCGGTCTACCAGCCCTTGGGTGCGATGTTGGAGAACGACACCTCCCAACGCCCGACAGACTACGAGACGCTGACTCCGGTGAAGTTCCGGGACCGTCGACGGGAGGTGGGCATCGAGTACGTCGCCAACCTGCCCGGCTCGGGCATTGGTTCGGGCACCCCCATCACCGACAACTTCGTGTCGCAGAACACTACGGACATCTGCACGCTCCGGCGTCTGTTCGGCTCGGGAGCGCTCCTCACTGGTGTCACAGACAGCACGGGTGGCGGCCCTCGTGCTGTGGACACCCTGCTGACCACCTGGGGCTCTTCAGAGCGCAAGCTCGTGACCACAGTGGCCCTCACGGGCGCGGGTCAGACGCAGGTGGACGTGACGTACTTCGGCCAGGATCCTGTTCCGAACTACGGCGCGCCGGGTGGCGGCTATCAGGTGGGCGTCTACTACCGCAGCAACGCTCCACAGACGGTGGGCGTCATGGCCGGTGCGCTGACGACGATGGAAGACCCCATCAGCATCCAGCCACTCCTGATGGACCAAGGCTTGTGGGCTGGGACCGTTGGTCCAGGCTCGGTGGACATCCCCTTCCCCTACGACAACCCGCTCGATCAGATCGCTATGAACGATGGTGGTACGACTTCGTTCCCAGGGGATTGGTACTTCGCGGCCACTGCCCAGATCAGCATCGACGACTTCAATGCCGAGACGGGCCTCCTGAAGCTTCATGCGGTGTCTCCGCCGGACGGCACGGGCGACCGGTCGTTCAACACGCTCGCGAAGGACGCCGAGTTCCGGGCCCACTACCGAGTGGCAGACGTGGGGAGCTACCGTCCTCATGCCTTTGCCCAGAACCTCTCGAATGTGAGCCGGCACAAGGTCTTCACGCCCTTCCTCGCGAAGGCAACGACAGACACCGTTCTCTACCGCAAGGGCGAGATCCTGCTGGTGGTTCTGTCCAGGTTCGCCGAGTTGGATGACGAGAACACCATCCGCTTCACCGACACCGATAACCGTTCCGCTGCGGCTCTCTACCGGACGCGTAGCTTGCTCCTCACCTTGAGCTGATTCGGTAGACCTTCGATGCTTTCATCTATGCAGCAGCACGCTCCCTGGGGAACCAATGCCTCGCCCAAATGATCCCGGCACAATCACCGTTGGTGGCGGCCTCGCTTCCAGCGAGTCCATCGAAACCAACGCGTTCATCCATCCGGCTGGTGGACAGGAAGGACTGCGGGTTCACATTCAGGACCCCAGTAGGGCCCATGAGGCTCGGGCGATTCACGTTGTGGATGCTGCGGACCTCTTCACGTCAGATCACGTGGAAGGGGCGCTGGAGGAGCTGGCTGGCTCTGCCAGTGCTGGCCGCAACAACGGTCTGGTCAACGGCGGTCTCTTCACGTCTTCCGTGGGGTTGGTGTTCGAGCTGGACGCGACAACGGAAGCGCTCTTGGGAGGCACCGTCACAGACGTGAGCGGTCTTCAGGTGGCGCTGACGCCTTCTGCGACCCAGTACGTCTACCTGGACTCCGGCACAGGTGTGCTGACCACATCACCCACCGCCCCTCTTCTGGCGGCAGAGCCCATCTTGCTATGGGAGATCACCACCAATGGTGCGGGCATCACAAGCTCGCGTGACCTGCGCTTCTTCGTGTTCAACCTCGACCGCAAGGTGTCTCTGACGGTTCGGTCGGCCGGATCAAGCTTCAACCAGCGTTCAGAGGCGCAGTTCGTCACGCTCGAAGCAGCGCTGGCCTACTTGGATCTGTACGCCGGTGACGGCTCGGATCCGGTCGAGACCCACAAGATCATTGTGCGCGGCAACATCGACCTCGCCACGACACAGACCATTCCTGTGAACGGTGTTGTGTTCGAGGGGGATGGCACGGGCGTGTTCACGAACACAGCTCTCGTCACGCCTCTTTTTGATCTCAACGGACAGTCCCAGATCAAGTTCATCAACCTGGGGTTCATCGCCTCTTCAGGGGCCTCGACAGCCATTGGGTCCTCCTCAAATGTGGATGGGCTGCGCATCGACCAGTGCACGTTCGGCACCTCCGGGCCCAACTGGGCGGGCATCGTCAACCTCTCAGGGACAGCGAACACGAACACCGTCATCCGGGATTGTGTGGTCACGGGGATTGACGGCGATGCCTTCACCATCGAGCGCCCGACGGACCTCGTGATTGAGAATGTTCGGATCACGGCTGTGGCAAGCACAGCCGGCACCAGAGGCATCCGCTTGAACGGAGCGGCCGGCAGCGCGACTCCTGGTGAAGGGTCCTGCGTCCTCTCCAACTGCACCATCGACGGGTTCACCGACTCGGTGGTGGCTTGGGTGAACAGCTTGGTCGTGGAGAACTGTCTTCTCACCGATGCACGCCAAGCTCTCACAGTTGGCGGCGGGCAGATGACGCTCAAGGACAACGTCATCATCTTGAGCACTGATGACTCTGCCACGACGGGTGCGCTCACGGGGATCAGCTTGGAGATTGGGTCCAACATCTCTGTTGCGGGCTGCGAGATCTCCTGCCTACGGACCCTTTGGACAGCGGGCAACAACCCTTCTGGGATCCGGATCGCCAATGTCGGCACGGTTTCAAACGTGCATCTCGACGGCTGCAACATCTCCGGGTTCTACAACGATGTCGCGCTCTCTGGTGTCGGCGTCGGACACGACGACACCATCGACGACTTCAAGATGACCAACTGCGTCATCAACACAGCGTTCCTTGGTGCTCAGCTCGAAGGCAACCGGGCCGTTGTGTCGGGGTGCTCGTTCACCAACGTCACTCAAGGTCTCGTGGCAGGAGGAAGCCGCGAGATCGCTCTGTCAGACAACCACATCGAGTTGTCCAGCTCCACCGGGTTGGTGGGCATCACCCTCTCCAGTTGTGATGGGGCGAAGCTCACGACCAACGACATCCGAAACCCCCGCACGGTCTGGCCGGGGTCGGCCCCGATCGGCATCGACGTGAGCGGCTCCGCAGACATCGTGATCTCTGGGTGTCACGTCGAAGGCTTCCTCGACACGACCAACTTCTTCGGTGTGGGCATCAATCTGGCGGGGGCCTGCCCCAACCTACGAATCAGCGACACCGTCATCCGGTCGGTCATCATCGGTGTGGAGATCCTCTCCAACACCAGTGACCACACCCTCATCGAGTCCTGCACCTTCGATGTGGTTCGCATCGCCATTCGCTCGGGAGGGGACGCGACCAAAGTGTCGAACTGCGACATCCAGATGTCCCCCGTGGACGACAACTCGGGTGCCATCTACGGCATCCAGTTCAACCGATCCCAGGGCAAGGCGAGCAACTGTCGCATCGAGAACGACCGGCGTTGGTTGGCGGGACCCACGGGTGACATCCCCATCGGCATCTTCTTTGGGACCTCAAGCTCGGATGTGGGGAGCGTGGACTCCTGTTCGGTGGCTGGATTCTACAACGAGACGGATGACCTCGGCATCGGCATCAGTGTGACCGCTGGTGCTAGCAAGGTGACCATCGCCGACAGCTACATTGACTTCGCCGCCATTGGCATCAATGTGGAGGCCACCCTCTGCACGGTGG
>Ga0136596_1001207_pt1 | contig 11907 bp, 13 predicted proteins | sample AntRauTorcE11897_FD_101387 | JGI IMG/M metagenome (GOLD analysis project Ga0136596, IMG submission 101387) | Saline lake microbial communities from Rauer Islands, Antarctica - Metagenome Torckler E11 #897 | ecosystem: Environmental > Aquatic > Non-marine Saline and Alkaline > Saline | place... | reverse complement strand
GGTAGCCGGCGTTATTGAGGCCTTCAAATGCAAGCCCGGCCGTCATAGCGCCATCACCGGTAATGGTTACTACATGATTATCGCCGCCGCTTAAGTCGCGGGCAACAGCCATGCCGAGTCCGGCCGAGATGGAGGTGCTGGAGTGGCCTACCCCAAAAGTGTCATACTCGCTTTCACTCCGTTTGGGGAAGCCGGAGAGCCCGCCGTGTTTACGGTTGGTATGGAACTGCGGGCGGCGGCACGTTAAAATTTTGTGTCCGTAGGCTTGGTGGCCCACATCCCAGACCAGGCGGTCGGCAGGGGTATTAAAAACATAATGCAGTGCCACGGTCAGCTCTACTACTCCCAGGCTGGCCCCGAAATGCCCGCCGTGCACCGATACAGTCTGAATAATGTAGTCGCGCAGCTCATCGCACACCTCCACCAGTTGGTCCGGTGACAATTTCCGCAAATCATCCGGCGTGTGGATCGGTTTAAGCAGCGGGCCGGGGGTAGGTTTATCAAGCTTCATAAATACGATGATTTAATTTTGAATATGTTCTTCGTTTACTTTTTCAATGCGTAGTTCTGCTTCCTCAAGGGTTTTTGTACATTGTTTGGAGAGCTTTATGCCCTCCTCGTACAGTTCGATTGATTCTTCCAGCGAAAGGGAATTTTCATCAAGCTTTTCTACAATGGTCTCTAATCGTTCTAAAGCCTTTTCAAAGCTGATATGTTCCTTTTCATTCATGTATACGCAACTTTATTTCAGTAAGATTTAATCAAACAATATAATAAAATGTTTTGCGGGGCAGAATACAATTCTTTTTGGAGGTCTACCTCTGTATCACGGAATTAAACGTTAATCTTTCGTTATGAATTCAGTAATTCCCTTTTTTAGGTTTATCAAAGTAGTCTGTGATAAATACTTAACTAAACGAAGAAATTATGCTTGGTACAAAAACATGGATCGGAATATTTGGCGTGATGCTAATTGCCGTACTGCTAATTGCTTTTAAGCCCGGTGACGGCGATACACAAGAGCAGCATCAAACTGACTTTGAAGGCGAATCATTCGCCGTGGTAGAACTCTTTACCTCTGAGGGATGCAGTAGCTGTCCGCCTGCTGATAAAGTACTTGGGGATATTGTAAAAAAAGCGAGGAACGGCGACCAGCGTATATTTGCACTGGCGTTTCATGTGGATTATTGGAATCGGCTTGGGTGGAAGGATCCTTACAGCAGTTCCGAATATTCCCAACGGCAGCGCAGGTATGCACGTGCGTTAGGTAGCAGCGTGTACACCCCTCAAATGGTTGTTAATGGCAAAGTTGAATTTGTAGGATCCAACAGCCGGAGTGCCCGAAGCAGTATTGAAAATAGTCTTGACAGTCCCGCTGCGGCTTCTGTTACTCTACGTGATATAAACACAACTTCCGATCAGGTGAATCTTGGCTATGATGTGGCCGGTGAATATGCAAATAACGTATTAAATGTGGCTCTTGTAGAGCGCGGCATTGTTACACGTGTTAATCGGGGTGAAAACTCCGGACGTACGCTGCGTCACGAAAACGTTGTACGTACGTTCCGCAGTATTGATCTTATTAATAATTCGGGAAAGGCAACCCTGGAACTACCGAATGATATAGATATGAGCAATGCTTCTGTCATTGCCTACGTGCAAAATCCGCAATCAAAAGAGATTTATGGTGCACAGGCAAAAGATTTAGAAAAAAAACTTTCTTCAAAAGCTAATTAAGTTGAGCCCCTAAAAACCTACACAATACTCCTGGTTTTATCTCCCTTTCGACAGCAGTCGGGAGGGAGATTTTTTTTATAGAGGATTTAGGTGTAAGGGTATAAAGTTCTTATTTATTTTGCAATCCTTATACCTTATTTCCTCTATACCTTTAAACCTAAAATCAACGCCAGGATTTTTTGTTAATCGCAAAACCGTCAGACGTAAACTGTAGCGCTCCTTCGAGGCTGGTATAAAATAATCGCGTACCTGATTGCTGTAAATGATTTATAGCCTGTTGGTGGGGATGGCTGAACCGGTTATCTTTTCCTAAAGAAATGGCAGAGAATTCAGGAGTAGCTATTTTCAAAAAAGCAGCAGACGAAGCAGTTCGGCTGCCGTGATGGCCTACCTTTAGAAAGTCACTGTCAATCATAGAGCCATAGTTTTTTGTGATTATAGATTCCTGAGCAGCCCCGGCATCACCCGTAAATAGAAATTGGGTTTCTCCGTAAATTAATTCCATAACCAGGGAGCGTTCATTGGGGTCGGTGTGATTATTGGTAGTGCCCGGGCCGTAAATCAACAAACGCATTGCCGGGTCAATGGGAATGGTCGTGCCCGCTGTAAGAGATTTGACGGGGATGCGCTTTTGGGCGGCTTGTTTAATGTATGCTTTGTATAAATCAGATTCGTAGGCGAAACCCGAATTATAAATAACATCAATAGGTATTTCATTAATCAGTTCCAGTATGCCTCCGATATGATCGGCGTGGGGATGGGAAAGAAATATTGCATTTAATTTTTGCACACCGAGTGCTTTCAGGTGCGGTATGATAACGTAGCGACCGCTGTTATAGCCGGGCGTCCACCGTCCGGCATCAATTAAAATATTTTTGCCGGAGGGTGTTTGGATGAAAGTGGCATCACCCTGACCCACATCCAGCATAGTAATCTGTAGTTTTTGAGATTGAATATTTTTAACAAGCCTTGTCCCTTGTTGCAGGCAAAGCATAGCAAGAAATAGTGTCAGCATCTTCCAGCGAAATTTTGGTATCGGCAGGGTTGCAATTAAAAAGACGGCAGCGAGCCAAATCAAGAAGATGAAAATGCCTGTTGAAGGCGTTGGTATCCAACTCCAACTCCAGGATGCTGCATTGGTAACGAACCATTGCAACAAATCCAGGAACCATCGGCAGGGCGCATTCAGCAAATATCCGGCGGTGGGAAAAAGAGCTGCAACCGGTAATAAGAATAAAGCATACGGAACAATCACTGTTAAGACAGGAACAACGAAAGCATTGGCAAGTGGTCCGGCCAGGGAAAACTCACCGAAGTAGAAGCTGAGCAGTGGGTAGAGCCCCAGTTGAACAACCACGGATACAATCATCACCATTATCGGTACGCCGTACCAACGGTATCGTATGCGGGCCGGGATAATATGCTGCACTACCGGGATGATGAGCAGGATGATATATACGGCCGAAAAGGAAAGTTGAAAACCAATTTCAAATAGTTCATTGGGATTTGCCAAAAGAATGATGATGGCTGCTACCGCGGTGAGATTTTTTGAGTCGCGTGTTTTATGAAACAGCCGTCCGTAGGTAATCAACCCGCCGGTGATGGACGCCCGCACCACGGAGGCCGAGAAACCGGTAAGCCCCGCATAACCGATCAGCAGAATCACCAAAAGTGCCAGCCCCCCTTGTTTGCCCCATCGGAACGTCCAAAAAAAGGGAATGATAATCCAGAAGGGCGCCAGAATAAAGCCTACATGCAAACCGGAAACTGCCATTATGTGAGACAAACCCACGCGCGAGAACGCAACCTTTTCATCCCTGTCCAGCTCGTTTTTATAACCCATCAGCAACGCTTTGGCCAGTGGAATGGTGGCTTCACTAAAATTTTGGTTGATGAGGGATTGCGTATGCTGGCGCAGCCGATGCCAGCTTAGCCACTTTTTGTTGGGTTGAATGCTATAGATACTATCCAGCCCGGCATGAGTGTAAATGTTTTGGGAGGCCAGATACTTTTTATAATCAAACGCATGGGGATTGCCTTTTGCTTTTAGCGGGTAAACAGTGGCCTTAAAATGGATACGGCTTCCTAATTTCAGGGATTCAGGCAATAGCCGCTCGGCGTCATAAATGGCCCTCATCTTGTACGGTTCCAACCATTGCAAAGAATCTTCAATTAGGGTAGTATCCGCTGATACATCTAACTGGTACTTGCCGCTTGATGTTTGTTTGATGTTATAAACGGTACCCTTTATTTGAATTTCCTGCCAGGTATAAGCCGATAATAAACGGGCTGAATGCGGCTGTTCTTGCTGATCAAAGACGGTTTGCCAAAAAGCCCCGAAAATAATCAACCCTGATAAGTAGCAGGCAACCGATACGTAAAAAAGGATGGGTGCCATGGTTTTGTGAAGTACAAACTGGGCAATGATTAAAACTGCTATTATGATTGCAAATGCACCGCTCCAGAATCCTATGCTGAGGCTGGTATAATGCGCTAATAATATGCCGGAAATTAAAAGCAAAGCAATGCGCAAGGCCGGGTATTTGGCGAAGGGAAATTGATATGCAAACTGATTGCTCATAGTAATAAGACAATCAAAACGCTTGTTCCTTACATATTAAAGTTTGTTTCAAATATTAAGAGGCCTTTGAAATTGGAGAGTGGCTGGTTATAATGATGACATTACACGAAATAAATTACAACTTATTGATAACGCTGTTATGAAATATCTACAAAAATGTTTGGCTATAGTACTTATGGTGATGTTTGCCGCCGGCTGTGCGGAAACCAACAGTCAAAGTGCTGAGAAAGAGAACGATAAAATGAAAAAGAAGGACTGGGCAATTGTCATTCACGGCGGGGCGGGTACCATTTCTAAGGATTTGCCTGACTCGGTTAAGAAAGGGTATATGGATGATTTGGATGAAGCGCTTTCCCTCGGTGAAGATGTGCTAAAGAATGGCGGACAAGCCATTGATGCCGTAGAGAAAGTGATCAGATATCTTGAAAATAATCCCAAATTTAATGCAGGAAAGGGAGCCGTATTTACCAGTGAAGGCGGCCACGAACTGGATGCGGCTATTATGGTTGGCAATAGCCGGCAAGCAGGTGCGGTTACCGGAGTCACCACTGTTAAAAATCCTATTTCGCTTGCCCGTTTGGTGATGGAGGAATCGGAGCATATCATGTTTTCGGGTGCAGGTGCCGAGGAGTTTGCCGGACAGGTTGGCGTAGAACGGGTGAATCAAGACTATTTTTATACTGAAAAGCGACACCGTGCATGGAAACGGGCGGTTGAGCAAGCGCCTATGCAGGAGGGGCAACAGTCCACCTTGTTAGAGCCGGACAATGGTGCGGATGAATTCTGGGAGGATAAAAAATACGGCACGGTTGGCTGTGTGGTGCTCGATAAGGAAGGTATGCTGGTAGCCGGTACCTCAACCGGCGGAATGACAAACAAGAAATTTGGCCGCGTTGGCGATGTGCCGATAATTGGCTCGGGCACATACGCCAGTGAAGTAGTGGCCGTTTCTATGACCGGAGCAGGAGAAAGAATCATGGAAGCAGTATCAGGTCATACAATAAGCAGTTACATGAAATTTAAGGAAGCCTCGCTGCAGGAAGCAGGCAGTTATTTGCTCAATGATGTCCTGAAACCCGATGAAGCCGGCATGATTGCTGTAGACAAATACGGAAATACCTACATGAATATGAATACCAAAGGAATGTTCCGCGGTAAAGCAGATTCAGAAGGGAACAGGAAGGTTGCGATATGGGAGTGATCTTGAGTGTTGAGGTTAAGGTACAGGTTGAGTGTCTCTTAACCTCAACCTGTACCTAATTCACCCAAAGCCAAAATAGAATTTCTCGCGCAGTTCTTGCACGTAAATACCTATATCGTTGCGCAGCTCAAATAGCTGTTCGTGCATAAATTTGTACTGGGGTTTATTGATGAACGAAGCTTTTTGCAACTCATTTCCAAGTATGTTAAGAGCATCATTGGCTGCCTGTAATGCTTTTTTAGTACAGGCGATGTTGGCGCCTAAAAAATCCTGCTCAAAGCCGAAGGAATACCCGCTTGCCAGCTTGGCGCCAATTTTTAGAGCCTTGCCTACAAAATCAGTACAGGCCTCGTTGCGTATTTTCGGATGAATGTCCTCTGCCCATTGCAGTATGTACACGGATAGCTCCCGCGCCCGGTTGTAGACCTGCAGGTTTTCTATGGAGCCATTGTCGCTGCGGGTAAAATCATTGCTCAATTCTTTCCACTCTTCACCGGCATCAAAATCCTCGTCGTCAAACTCATCAAAGAAAAAATCGTCCTCAAATTCATCAAATAAATAATCGTCCATTTCATCATCAAACTCGTCATCCCACTCTTCATCCTCCGGGAAATAGGCATCTTCTATTTGTAATTCCTCCTCGATATAGGCATCCACTGCGTCCAGTTTATCGGTATTTTCTTTGAGGAGGGTAAGCCATCGGGGAATATTGTTGGGCGAATCGGAGGCGATGAACTTGCGCAGCTGTTCGCTTTTACGTTCTATCTCGTTGAGGTGAGTTTCCCACTGATGCTCATTCCAGATCTCGTCGTCAAATTTGCCGTTTGACATAGCAATACGTTTGAGTTGAGGTGTAAATACAAATAATATTTTCTTCACTAAAATTAACGCTTTTTACAGCAAAAAAGGTACCTCTTTTTTAAAAACTTATAAGCGCTCCAGTACCCCTGTGATTACCTGCGTCATTTTGGGTTGCGCCATCTCTGCAGCTTGCAGCACGTCTTCAATATTTACGGCTTCCAGTGCGTCGGGGAAACACTCGTCAGTGATAACGGAAATGCCCATCACATCCATGCCCATGTGCACGGCAGTAATAACTTCGGGAACGGTGCTCATGCCCACAACATCGGCGCCAATGAGCCGTAAATAACGGTATTCGGCTTTGGTTTCGAGCGTGGGTCCGCTTAGTGCTAAATAGACGCCTTCGTGCATTTTTACCCCGTTTTCGAGCGCTACTTTTTCCGCCAGTTCCAGCAAGCGTTCGGTGTACGGTTCGCTCATGTCGGGGAACCGCGGGCCCAGCTCATCGTCATTGGGGCCAATCAGCGGATTGTCGCCCAGCATGTTGATATGATCGTTTATGAGCATAATATCCCCCCGCCGAAAGTTGGTGTTGAGTCCGCCGCAGGCATTGCTCACAAACAAGGTGTCGGTGCTAAGGGCTTTTAGTACGCGAACAGGAAAAGCAATCTGCTGCATGCTGTAGCCTTCGTAATAGTGGAAGCGGCCCTGCATAGCCACCACCTCTTTGCCGCCCAGGGTGCCGAACAACAAATGCCCGGCATGGCTTTCCACGGTGGATACCGGAAAGTGCGGGATATCGGCGTAGGAAATAGAGTCTTGTACATTAATTTCATCGGCCAGGTGTCCCAGGCCGGTGCCTAAAATGATGAGATAGTTCGGCCGCAGGTCGGTATGCTTGCTGATAAACTCCAGCGCTTCATCGCGGCGTTCACGGAATGCTTTAACAGAATCTAATGCCATTGGAATTGTGCTTATTCAGAAATTCATTTGCCTAAAATAAGAAAAGCATCGGCAAAAGAAAGGGTGTGAATTGGAATATCCAATATCGAACAAGAAGTAATTACTATCGAAGTTTGTTTCAACATTTGATATTCTGCAGTTCCCTTATTCCAAATCATCAACTAAATTTTCGATATCTTCGGCGCCGGGGGGCGATGTGTGGGCGTCTTTGGTTTTGCGATGAGCGGACGTTTCTTCATTTTCGGCGGCGGTTGATTCTTGGGTGTTGCCGGGGGAATCAAAATCCGTTTCTGTTTCTTCGAGCTCACTGCGGTGCTCAAAAAGTTTTGCACGGTCTTTCTCAAACTCATCAACCGATTCTTTGGCCACTTGCAGGTACGAACGAATGCCGCCGATTATTTCTTTGCGACGGTCGAGCAGGCGCTGAATACCCTGGCGCATTTCGCGGCGTTCCCGCTTGGCATCTTTGATGATAGTTTCTGCCTGCATTTCGGCTTTTTCAATGGTATGCCGGGCCTCTTTGGTGGCGCTTTCCGTCCTGGTCTCGGCGGTGTCCTTTGCCGCCTGCAGCGTTTCATGCAGGGCTTCTTCCACCCGCTCATAATGCTTTAGCTTTTCCTGCAGATCATCAATTTGTTGTAGCAGTTCACGGTTTTTGGATACCATGTGTTCCCACTCGTTCGACATCAGGCTGAGGAACGCCTGTACTTCGGCCGGGTCATAGCCCCGGAATGAAGTTTCAAATTTCTGCTGTTTTATTTCGAGTGCGGTAAGTTTCATAATTAATTATTTAAAGCCCTAAAAAGTTGATGATATTGAAACGTTTATTCTTTTAGCATGTTCCTGAGATTTCCACCCTTGTCTGTATCTTCATTTTTTTCCTTTTCTGCATTGGGTTCCTCCGAATCAATTTCAATAGTGTTATGCAGCTGCGTTTCTTTCAATCTTGATGAAGATGTTGCTTTCGGTTCCTCGTCGGTAACAATGGCTTCGATATTCTGCAGCCGTCGCTCAGAATCTTTCTTGTGATTGATAAAGGCTTTCGCCAGCCGGTCAAAGGCTTTTTCATCATAAGAATTGCTGTTTCGATCAATCCATTTCTTTGCCAGGCTGATTAATTGACTGCCTATAACGATCGCAAAAATAGTTCCAAAAACAATTAAAACAACGAGTTCATCTTCACCCATCACTTGGTCCTTTTATTATTAAGCATATTTTTCAGCTCGCCGCTGCTTGGTTGTTCGCGTTCATAATCATCTTCAATTTCTATTGCATGGCGCGATTCTAATTTTTTAGAATCGCGGCTCTGTACGCTTAGTTCAGCAGGCTCCTCATCAGTTATGATGGCTTCAATATGTTGCATACGGCGTTCCATATCATTTTTTTGCCTGATAAACGCCTTGGCCAGTCGGTCGAATTTTTCTCCATCGTAGGAAGCATTATTGCGGTTAATCCACGTTTTAATGAGATCAACGCCCTTTGTAATTACGGTAATAATAATTCCCGTGCCCATTGCCATGGCAACAACAGCTAATACAAATTCCGGTCCCTCCATTATTTGGTCCTCTTTTTGTCAAGCATATTGTTGAGATTACCGCTGCCTGATTTTTGTTCTTCCTGTTCTTTATCAACTTCATCAGCTTCAATTTCAATTGAACGATGTGATTCGGATTTGCTTAAAGGCCGCTTTGATGAGGAAAGTGAAGCCGGCCTATCTTCCGTAACAATGGCTTCAATGTTTTGCAGCCGCCGGTCGGTATCTTTTTTATGTTGAATAAAAGCTTTTGCAATCCGGTCAATTTTTTCATCATCGTAAGATGAGTTACCTCTATTGATCCAAGCTTTAATTAAGCCAACAATTTTGCCGAAAGCATACCCTACAAGCAGCGTACCAAAAACAATCCCAAAAATAGGGATGAGCATTTCTAAAATTGGTTGTAACTCTTCCATTACTGTGTCCTCCTTTTATTGGCAATATCAGAAACCGATTGCCGGTTTTCTTCTTTGATGCCTGTATCCTCAATTTCAATTTCACTGATGCCCGCTCCGGTTCCGGTTTTAAAATCATCGGGTGCGCCGGCAGCTATTGCCTCCAGGTTTTCAATACGGGTTTTAAGCGAGTTTACCAGCTTGCGCACATCTTCAACCTCCTCTTCGTTCTGTCGACTCATATTCATCATTTTCATCTTGTTTTTTTGATAATCAATGATATATCCCCCAATGATTGCTACTAACGGTATCAAGACCCAGATCCACGCTGCCATAAGAAATATGCTTAATGATGGTTGTATAATGTAGTGCACTAAATATTTTTTGTGATAAGTGTCCACGCTTATCACCTTGAAATAGCCGCACAAGTAATGTACTAAATCTCAGCTAAATTGTAAGATTTTTAGCGTACGAATATAATTAATCATAGTTGCGTTCACCGAAAATGGCGCGGCCTACCCGCACCATGGTTGAACCTTCTTCGATGGCCACCTCCATATCATTGGTCATACCCATGGAAAGATGCTCCAGCTGAACGCTTCCTTCGTTATCTTCAAAATGGTTATCAAACAGCTCTTTCAGCAGCTTAAACTCATCGCGCACCACACTCATATCATCGGTGAAAGTAGCCATACCCATTAGTCCGCACACCTTGGTATGTTTAAGGGGGCGTGCATAGTCGAGCAGTTTCTCAAGCTTTTCAGGAGCGCAGCCGCTTTTTTGGTCTTCATCACTGATGTTAACCTGAATGAGTGTATTAATAGTGCGGTTGATACGGCCGGCACGTTTTTCAATTTCGCGCAGGATTTTCTTTTTTGGAACGGAATCAATCCAATTGACGCGTTCAACCATGTACTTGATCTTATTGGTCTGCAGGTTGCCTACCATGTGCCATTGGATGTCCTCATTTTCATAGGCATCCATCTTGTCCTGCAGTTCTTTAGCACGGTTTTCACCAAAATGTAATTGTCCACAGTTAAAGGCTTCTTTAATATCGTCCAGCGGTTTGGTTTTGCTGATGGCGACAAGTTGAATTTCTTTGGGGTTGCGGCTTGCTTTTTCGCAGGCGTTTGTAATACATTTGTTTATATCGTCTATATTTTTACAAATATCGGGCATGAAAATAGTTTAAAGGTTGAGCCGTTGCCAAACAGGCTTAACTAATTATGAATTAGTTATACAAAATAAGCTTTTAACAGACCGATTTAAATCGTATTTTGTTCTAATGAAACGCAACTTAAACATTAGTTCAAGAAGTACTGGTTCTGAATATCTTTAGCACTGACTTTTTTCGATTACGTACGATACGGCTTTCCTTGTTTACAACCTGGAACTTTAAAAAGCGAGGCAGGCACCCCCAATGAATATCCAGGTTCAGCATATTTCTACCTTTCTGAATCAATGGGCCCCGCCCGAAACCAAACTTGATTACGATAATGTAGGCCTGCTAATAGGCCATCCCGGTCAGTCGGTCAGCCGTGTGCTCACTTGTCTGGATATAACCCTTGCCATTGTTGAAGAAGCCATTGAAAAAGAGTGCGAACTGATTGTCGCCCATCACCCCCTTATTTTTAAAGGGCTTAAACGCATCAACCCCACCGGCGAAAAAGGAAAAATTATTTACAAACTCATTCAACATGAGATTGCCGTTATTGCTGCCCATACCAATCTTGATGCTGCGCTGGACGGGGTTTCCTTCACCCTTGCAAAAAAACTTGGGTTGCAAAATCTAAAATTTCTGGACAAAAGCTATCCCATCAGCCGAAAGATTGTGCTTACTACGGCTCGCGCTGAAAGCGATGATGTGCTAAAACTGTTGAACTACTATTCGGCGGAAGAAGCGCATGTTCATGCAGTAGAAGGGCGAAAGGGCGAGCAAAAAACGTATGAAGCCATCATTGATCAACACAATTTAGATGGACTTGAAAAAGAGCTTAAAAAGAACGGTTTGCTGGACCAAGGCAGTGTACAGGTTATGAAAGTAGCCAGCCCATCGGATAATGCGGGCATGGGGGTGATTGGATTTTACCGTGAACAGGGATTAAGCCAAAATGATTTTCTTGAACTGGTTGCCCACCGTTTGGGTACGGAAGCAATCCGGTTTTCGGGCAGTGCTGAGTATGTGAAAAAAGTAGCCGTATGTGGAGGGGCAGGTGTATCACTGGCCGGAAAAGCTATTGCCGAAGGCGCACAGGCGTTGGTTACAGCTGACGTTAAATACCACGATTATTTTACCGACGCCGAAAATTTTTTACTGGTTGATGCCGGGCACTACGAAAGTGAAATGCCCATAGTAGAAACGCTGCAAAAGGAATTATCGGAAGCATTTGAAGAAATACAAATTTTAGCAACAGATGTGATTACAAATCCAATGGATATTTTTATCCCTCATAATAAACACAACTCGCAGGAATAAACGAGATACAACTTATGGAAGAAATACTTCAACAATTAGCAAATCTTCAATATATAGACAGCCGAATTGATGAGTTGAAACAGCTCCGCGGCGATCTTCCGGAGGATATTCTTGATATCGAAACCGATATTAACCGGCACAAGGCAAAAATTGATAAGCTTAAAGAAGAGCAAACGAACCTTAAAATAGAAAAAGATAATCTTGACCTTGAGATTAAAG
>Ga0136596_1001200_pt1 | contig 11942 bp, 12 predicted proteins | sample AntRauTorcE11897_FD_101387 | JGI IMG/M metagenome (GOLD analysis project Ga0136596, IMG submission 101387) | Saline lake microbial communities from Rauer Islands, Antarctica - Metagenome Torckler E11 #897 | ecosystem: Environmental > Aquatic > Non-marine Saline and Alkaline > Saline | place... | reverse complement strand
TTTTTGGCGTTCGCGCCAACCGAGCCGCTTGATAATGGCCTTCGGGATCGTCACCATATAACTCGCACCTTCTTCGCCTGTGCGCTGTAATTTCCGAGTATTTTCTTGTCCGGCTTTTTTGTCTCCCATAGTAACTTTAGTATACCGCGTCAGACAGATTATATAAACGTTTATATAATCTGTTATATAACAAATTTTTGTGTACAAATGGACAACGTTACGCAATATTACTGTCCCATATCAAATTATTCGGCTACTTTTTCAAATACATATTGAGAAGATAGCTTTGTACCAAATATCCGCCGATAATGAGCCACATCAATTCCCAGTCCAGCATTCGTCCCGGCTCGGCTTTGGTCAGTAAGGATGCACCTATCAAAACAGCCGCCCAGATGAGTGCCATAGCAATGTGAAGTTTCTTTTTATTCATGGATTATATTTTACCATGCGCACTTCCGGCTCCTTGTTCTCACTTATTTAATTGTCTGATTTTTTAGCCATGCTTTCAGTATAGCAAATGTTATATAACACTTGTGAGTCTGTTATATAACAGCTTTATTTTTGTTATATAGCAGATTCCACACCGTCTCGTGCTTCATCAAGTCGAGCTATGGGCTTGTGTAGCAATTCTTAAGCGACCAGAAAACAATGTAGTACACCAGAAGAGCTAGAAGCAGCCCCGCCCGGCACATCAAGAATGTAAAGCTGTTTAAGAAACACCGTCGCCGGTAGACAGATCATGGTTAATCGTACACAGTAGCAGCTTTGAAATCCCAGGTTGCGAGAATTTGACCAACCACATCAAGTGCTGCTCTTTTCTCCATCCCTGAACCGTTCTGAATGCCGGCAACATGGTACAGTCTGTGCCCATCTGTAATAGTTATACCAACAACGGAGACTTGAGTCTCCAGCCCGATCTGTTCAGAATTAAACCCCATTGCTTCAGCCAGTTCTCTGTCGTGCTGATCATTAAAATAAATAACGCTGCTTGCAACCACCGGCGGATATATCTTGTCGTCTAGCCACAGAGGTAGCGCATCACTCGCTCTATCGCTTGGTGATACCAAAAATTTCTGCCCGGCAGCAGAGTCCGGAGCAAACGTTTCAATGACAATGACTCCCTCCCCGTCAGGTAGCCGGTTCACCTGAGCTGAATCACTCGACCAAGATGTGAGTACCAACTCTTCCTGGTACGCCTTCCAATCTCCCGGATACTGAAAAGAAAAAACATTCTCTGTACTAGTAAACGTGGTCGTTGCTCCCTCCCCGGAGATACCATTGCCCGGAAAGCCACCCCAAAACCAGTACCCTGCCATCGCCACAACTGCAAGCAAAACAACAGCAGTTATAAGTAAGTTCTTTTTAGACATGCAAATATATTTAATTGAGTAAGAATAATTCTATTATACCACACTCACAGATTGTAAATCATCCCCGGGCTAAAGCCTGGGGTTATCTCGTAAAGCTATATAACAGCTTTTGGTTTGTTATATCCAGCAGGTCATTCAGGGCATTCGGCTGTTGTAGAAGTTAAAAAACTTCCATGCAAACCTCATTTCTGGCTGTAACAAGGAATTTTTGCCATATAACACCCCTCTGCGTCAACTACTTTATTCATACGTCTATCGTCTAGAAAGAAAATATACTATCGGACCCAAGAAACTTAAGGCGATAGGTTGGAAAGGATCCGACGATCTGTGTACCTTCTTTGTAAACCAGCACCGACTGATTACCCTCTCCCCATCCGGCTGCGGAGCAGCCTGAATCCGCAGGAAGACCGGTCAGGACAACCTGCTTTTTGTTTCGCAGATCTAAAAGTAGTATCTCACAGGACTCTTCACCTTTAGTTGGGTTTGCCAGCGCTAGCCATGGCTTATCTTCAGCCACGCTCGTACCAAGCTCAACCATAGACATGGGGTTGAAGTCTGCACCACGGAAGCGATCATCGGGCACAGTGATCGCACGAACTGATTCCTCTTTTGAGTCATAAACTTTCAAAATATTTCGATCATAATCAAATAGCAGTGCATACTGGTTATCAAGCCAACGAAACATCCGGCCTGGATCTGAAAGGGTCGTGGCCTTTTGCTTCGTAGCATCGTATACAAACAGTTCCTCACAAAGACCTCTTTTTACAACCTGACTGGCGTACTTGGTTTGATCTGAGGTAAAGGTTTTAGGGGCTAAGAAATCATATGCACAGACATCACCACTTTCTTCCAAGACCTGACCCGAGCTATCACGAAATTGCACAATGGTCGCCCCGGTGGCGGGATTTTTCTGCACGAAAAACTCTCCAGACACGGCAGCCGGCTTTGGCACTACAGTTATGCCAGATATACCAAGAGGTCGCGACTCCGCGGCCGGAAAGCTGTCTTCAAATGACTTGCGGGGTAGGTCAGAAGATTGGACGTCAAACATATCTGTATTTTTCGATACATCATACGTTACCGTTGTAAGCTCTTGCTGGATTGCTCGCTTTTCAACACCACCCTGAATCATCGCCGGTACGCTCAAAACGTAGCCTAAAAGTGACCAGATAAACAACGCCAAGAAAGCTGCTAGTAGCGAGTGCATAACCTTACCTCGCGATAGGTAGCGATACATCGGCAAAAGCCACCAGGAAATAAGCCAAGATAATCCCCCGGCTGCGATCATGGAAAAAAATGGGATGATGAATAGTGCTCCAGCGAGGCCGCTTTGAGAAAACAAACTGGCGGTAATATTATTACCTACCAAGCGAAGAGAATGACCAAAAAATAACAGCAGTGACCCAATAGTCATCAGTGCCGCCAGAATAATCCCGGCGCGAGTAAAGCCATTCTTCCAGCGGCGCCGAGCAAAAATTGCTAGTAGAGAAATTACTGTGCTGATAGCCAACAATATTAATCCTGTCTTGAAGGTACCTTCAAGACCGACGAGATTCTTGGTAAAAAACGGATAGCCGAAATACGGGATCGCGAAGAAGGCTATAAGAATAAGCCCAACCACGACCGTTCGCAGTATGGAAAAATGTTTGTAATCTGTGACTTTTTTATCTCTCATAGTAGCTTTAGTATACCACGTCAGACAGATTATATAATCTGTTATATAACATTTTCCAAGACATTCTTGCCAGCCTCGTGGGTAGAAGAGAGTGATAAAAAAATTTATACTATTTTTAACTTCCTAAATAGGTAATACTCTACTTTCTAATACTATATTTTGCACTTTACTTTTTAAAAGTATTGGATTATAATAACTGTGTATTAAGACAAAAAGGGATCCAAGCGGCCTCGTGCCTAAGGAGCCCTTTTTTATTGCTTATACTCTATTCTCTCCTTTATTCACAATGTGCTTGATTTATTCTATTTGAATGGTTATACTTAATATTGTCTTACAGTCCTGGTCTTCTTGACTGTAAGGGTTTTACATCCAAGAGTAGCCCTCCTTGCGGAGGGCTACTTTGTTTTTTAGCCCCTTTTTTGCTTCCGATGACGAAGCTTTTTACCCCAGATTTCAGCGTCAATTTTCAGAACATCTGTGTAGCCATCACTGCCGGTCCGAAGTTCGTGGGAAATATTATTCTCTGATGAGTATACATATACCGACTTATCCTTATTACGCAGATATGATACTAACGCCATAAAATCTGAATCACCAGAGAAAAGTAAGACAATATCGTATTTTTCTACATGATGCATAGCATCAACAGTAATCTCTACGTCCATATCGCCTTTCTCCTTCCATGCCTCACCCTCCTCTGTAGTGACACGAATACGTTTTAATTTCTTTTTACGAACATTGAAACCTAACCCCTTTTTAAGGAATGTATAGAAACGATGCTTAGGATCTAGATCATAATCACGAGTATTATTGGCTGGATAGGCGGCATAATAAAAAATTTCAATCTCCGAAGCATTATATCTTCCCTTCAAATACCGCTGTAGTTTCTGCCAGTCAAAAAACTGCCCTTTAGACTTTTGTGCTTGCCAAATATTAGAAGAATCTATGAAAGCGTAGACTGTGGGGCTTTTGTCTTGCTTCTTTGCCATGCTTTCAGTATAACAGGTGTTATATACCGTAAGAGTTAATCAATTCGAGAAATGTGTCCTCAGTATCCTTCGTAATCCCCTGCAGGAATAATTTCATATTATGATCAAGACCAGTGTCTCTAACATAATGCTCTTTGGCATACCTTAAATGCTCTTTAGTAAACATTTCGTCTCCCTTGAAACCAAAGTAATTTTTCAGCTGCGACATCCGCTCAGCTATTTCATCCCCAGTAAATACGTAGTTATGCAAGTAACCATCTCTGAATTCTTCTGAGTCTATCTCTTCATCAGTTTCAACGAACTGATTGGCCGGATTTTCCAAATTTCGCTCTAGCGCGGCCAGAGAAGCTTCATCCATTTCAACCTGTGAAATATCAAAACCAGCTCGCAACTTGTCGGTCGACTCGTCGTAGTTACGAATTAAATGCCCTTTTTCGTGGGCCTCAACGATGCTCATTTGTTTTGTGGTGGCTTTTTCTCCTGTCCACGACACTTCCCAGTTGATGGGGATCACATCTGCATTCGGAGCAGCTGTGGTGTAGTCGATGTCTGTTTTTTTTGGATACTTTCTGTATATTCTGTTCTAATGCTCGTCTGATGTCGTCCTTATCAGGTTTAAGTAATTCTAGTTTTGCCTGCAGATCACCGGCACTGATAATCTCCCCTGATTCCTCACCTTTGAGAAGCTGCATCGGCTCTTCTCCGGTCCACCCCTTGGGGATATGCCTTTCCCAGGTTTCGTCCTGGTAAAAATTATATTGCTCCAGCTTTTGGCGGTAATGTACCTCCACAATCTGCTTAGCTATATTCGGATGCTTTAAACGGCTGATCAAGACTAACGATTCATTCCCTTCAAAATTTGCCTCTTTTTCAACAGGATTTTCATCCGGCTTTTCTTTTTGATTATTAGGCTGTTCAAATGATGCGGGTGACATGTAATATTGATTACTACTCACCTGAATCCTCTGCCTCAGCGCTTGGGCTGTCGGCGAGGTTCTCCAGTAGCGCGGCAATCGCCTCGAGGCGCTGTTCCTGCCCGCCGATACCGTGGCGATCAGCCACGTAGCGCGGGTCATTGTAGCGGATGGTGACAACGCCGGTCTCGCTCTCGGTCACGAGGAGTTTCTGCGGGAGATCAAGCCCGGCCGACTGGGCTGATTGCATCAGGGGTGTGCCGGCCGCGGGGTTACCAAAGATAAAGAGCATGGTCGGGGCAAGCTCGAGATCGGCTGAGGCCGCATTCTCAGCATGGTCAACCGCGGCCAGTAGAGTAAGGTTCTCATTCCCTTCTATGGCCTCACGAATGGCGGCCGTCGTCTCCACAAACGTCCGCTCACTGGTAGTGGCGATGATACCAACGCTTGGTGGAACTGTGGCATCAATAGCAGCCGGCTGGTCAGGGTCGGGAGTAGCCTGATTACCGGAGCCGAGAATGGTCGCAAATAAGAGGACTATCACGGTGGCAGCAAGAGCGATGATAATGGTATTCTTCATAAAAATTCTCGGTTAGTGGATAGTACCTCTATTGTAGCCCATGAAAGGCCTAGATTACTAAGCAACCGAGCCGGGTGGCTTGAGCTCCTCTTCGTGTAGAAAGATATCTGGTCGCGTAAAGCCCTTGACCGCGAAGTAGTTGTACTGGAGATCATGACCAGACGGTTCGTGGGCAAACTCATAGAAAAGCCTAAAGAAGTCTGAGGCCGGGAAGCACTCCTTAAACTTCTTCGATAGCTCCTCCTTATCAATTCGGAGTGAAAACTCAGCTTCTCTGATCGCTCCACTCTCGGCCAGGACAATCTTGCGGGGAATCATATCAAGTAGGTTAAGCTCACGCCAGAAGTTTTCCTCGAAGCGATTCTGGAGATCCTTATAAAGCGTAGAGGTTAGGGTATACGGTGGGTCAATTTCTGGTTGCTTAAGAAAATCTTCGGTGTGATCACGGTCACCGGAGACAGAAAAAACATTCGCCTGGCTATCCAAAGCTGCCCTAAGAATATCCTTAATGGCCTGCTTGTCTTTTGGGCTGGTCTGATCGAGGCGATTAGTGGCCTCTGGGCTGCCGGCCACAATCGAGACTAGATCCCGGCGGTGAGCTGTGGCGGGATCCTCAGGCGAATAAACCTTACGCTCATCCACAACCTGATTTCCCTCTTTGTCATGAGTTACTCGATCGCGATCATCTAGCATCTGTTTGGCCGAGGACAACAAGGCTTGAATGTCTTTATCAAGCTCCTGGATGGCCTTCGCGGCCGCCTCCTCATCGCTAAATTGGTTCTTGCGTGGTGGGTCACCTTCACCTGGTTGATTTTCAAAATTAAAGGGTGTTTCCATAATATGAATCAATTCTCTGATTTAGTCTTTATGTCAGCGGCCGAGAGGCTAATAGTATCGCCTGCCTGCAGACCAGACTCAATGATTTTATCGGCAATCCGGTTCTCGACGGTGTCCTGGATCTCCCGCTCGATTGCTCGGGCACCAAACTCCGGTGAGTAACCGCGCTCGACAATGGCGGGAGCGACATCATCAGCCAACTCAAGCCGGTAGCCGCGCTCGTGAATCAGCGCAACCAAATCAGCCAAAAGTAAGTTGGTGACCGCGAGCAGGTCATCGCCAGAAAGCGGCTGGTACAGCACCACGGCGTCAAAGCGATTGAGAAGCTCGGGGCGAAAGACATTATCGGCAATCAACCCATCAATGATATCGCTCTCGCGCTCACGTAAATCGTCGCCCGCCTCAACCAGCCGGAAGATCTCTGCTGCTCCGGCATTGGAAGTAGCAATGATGATCAGGTTGTCCAGGCTAACCAGCCGGCCGGCGCCATCAGTAAACTCACCCTCGTCAAAAATGCGCAAGAAGAGATCATGCACCGCCTGGCTGGCCTTCTCAAACTCATCTAAAAGCAGAACACCGTAGGGCTGTTCGCGCACGATCGTGGCCAGCCGACCGGCCGAGCCGGATGCGCCGCGCAGCTCCTCAAGCGCTCCTTGACCACTGTACTCGGACATATCCAGCCGGCGGGGCTCGCTATCATCAAAGTAGACCCGCGCAAGAGTCTTGGCTGTCTCGGTTTTGCCCACGCCGGTCGGGCCAAAAAAAAGAAAGGAACCAATCGGGCGATCTCCCGGCTCGACCCCGGAGCGGTTGCGCCGCAGCGCCGCAGCGATAGCCATGACAGCCGGATCCTGCCCGATGATGCGCTCGTGAAGGGCCGCGCCAATACCCGACAGGGTGGCCCGCTCCGCCTCGCTGACAGCGCCAGTCGGTACACCGGTCGCGCCGGTCACGTAGGTATTCACGACCGACTCGTTAATTAGCTCAGCAGATGTATTGGCCGTAATCTCAAGCAGAAGATTAACCGCCGCATTGGCCATGGGCGTATCAGTAACTATCTGCCGGCTGGCCTGGATTAGTGCCTCAATCCCCCCAACCGTCACTACCGAACTACCCTCAGTACGCTCAGCCACCTCACTGAGAAGCTGCCGCAGCGTTTCATCGCTGACATCATGGACGGAAACGGCCCCGAAATAATCCATCACTGACCGGCCCTCAAACTGACGATGGTAGCTATCGGTCGGCGTAGTCGCAACGATCGGTAAGCCGGAATGCTCAAGAAAGGGTTCAAGAAGCGGCCAGATATCCACCCCGAGCTTTGCGGCCTCAGCCCAAAAGCGGTCGATCCTCTCTATCACGAGAAGGACATTCCCGGCGTTTGTTGCCTCAACCAACAGCTTCTCAAGCAGGTACTCAAGGCGCGCCTTGGAGCCGGCCGCCTGGATCAACTGCTCGCTATCGAGAACCTGCAGGCGATGGCCAACCAAAAGATCCGGAAAGCTCTCACGCCAGAGCTTGCCTTTAAGCGTCTTGAGGATGTCGCCAATGCCACCGGAGGAACGGCCCACCAAAAGCGCGTTGGCCGCCCGGGGTCGCGTAAGGATTCGCAGTACCGCCTCCAGATCAGACGAAAAGGCTGAGCTGACTGAATCGACCCCTAAAAATACCGACTGACTCTGGAGTGGCCGAGAAAACTGCTCGAGCGTGTAAGCTTCGCCGTAGGCAAAGCTTTCTCCTAGCGGCGTAATCTGGCGCAAATTCTCGGCCGACCACCAGCGCGTTTGCCGGCGGAAACGCTTATCACTCTCCTCCACCCAGCGGGCGGCCCGCTGAAAGGTCTCCCGGCTTATCCCCCGGGAGAAAAGTGCCGGAACCAGTCGCGCATCAACCGCCAGCAGAGCAGTAATAAGAGCCGTGAGAGTGACCGCGGCTGAATCCAAGCTCTCGGCTACGCTAGAGAGGGAAGCCGCCGGGCCGGCCGCCCTCAGCTCGGCCTGGAGTGTGTCAGGATTGATGCCGGCCCGCAGGCAGACCAGCCGGCCAAAGCGGCTGGCTATAAGTCCCGTCGTGGCGTCGGCCGGATTGGCAGCGAGTAAAACGTCAGCCGCCGGATAAGACAGCTGATAACCGGGAGTGCTGGCTGGCTCGGCCGGTTCGCTTAGGCGATAGTAAAGATAGAAGCTCTGAAGCGCTCCAAGGAGAAGCGCCCCGGCCAGCGCGACTAAAGCTGTCGTACTGGCCGCCGGAGCTACAAAGGCAGGGAGCGCCAGCGTGGGGTAAAACTCTAAGGCGAGGCGGGTGAAGGCGGCCACGAGACCAAGCCCGACACTAGCCCCAAGCAGCTTCGAGCGAGTCTCGGCCGAGAAGCGGTTATCGAGCCAAATAGCGGCGCGAAATTCTTTGGCAGCTGATAAGATGGTCGGCTGGGTTGTACTATTTTCATTCATATAAACAGTGAGATAAGTGTAGCAATGAGAATACCGATCACCACCGGCAGAAAGACCCAGAGCGCGAGGATAACCACGGTCAGAATCCCGCTGGCCAGCAGTACTCCCAGACCAAAGCAGATGATGATGAGGCGGACCACCAACCCGACCAGCCGCATCATTGAGTTAATCAAAAAGGTGCTAATCAGCTCCGGGATATCGAAGCCGTCGGGGTAGGACTCCTGGAGCCGGCGCCACGGAGCCAGCAGAGTACGCACCAAGGTCGGGATGGCAAAGAAGCTCCACAGGAAACGAAAGGTGATCTGGATGTGACCAAGCAGGGCTATCAGCCCCCGGCCGTAGTGCCAGTATGCGTATGTGCTGAAAAATACGAGGGCTCCCATAGTAAATTAATTACGGTTGAAATAAGGTCTCCGGTAAAAATCGCACCTCTGCCACCGTCGGAAATTGCAGGACCGTCTGGCGCACCTGCCCGCGCAGGACGGTGGCTCGACAGGCACCACCGCTGGTCTGGCTGCTAGGATCATCGAGCGCTACCGTCGCAACACCATCAGCCAGGCGTATTCCCACCACCGCCAACTCCGGCAGTGGGAACTCGGTGGTGACGCCCCGAGCCCGCTCGGCTGGGCTGATCTCACCGGCCAAAAGGAGCTTAAGGGCCGCAGAGACGGCCGCCTCGGCATCTGTCGGGGTGGCGATGGTGCGAGCTACCGGCGTGAGGCCGGCGCCACTACAGCGGAGGTTCCCGGACGCGTCGATATCCTCCTGGGGACTGTAGTAGTAGAGATTAACCGTTGTGGTAGCCGGCGTGGCCGGGGTAGTGCTGACAACTGAGGCTTCGCCGGCCGAATCGGCCCGCTCTTCAAGTGAAATAACGAAGGCCACGCCGATCACTACGATGGCGGAGATCAGGCTAATAATAACCGACTTTCTCATGGAATTATTATAGCATCGCATTGACAAATCCCGGCCACGTAATATGATGAAGGCAGTTATTCAAATATCTATTTGAGTATAAGCCAGCCAAAGCTATGACCACTGCCACACAACCAACTGCAAAAAATGCTCAAAAACTGCAGGTTCTTGGTGAACCGGCACGACTAAAGATCCTCTGTCTTTTGTTTGACTGGCAGGAGGGCTGTGTATCTTCGATCGCCGAGGCCGGCGGCGCTAGCGTGGCTACTACCTCGTATCATCTCAACACCCTGGCTGATCACGGCTACTTAACCCGCCACAAGGACGGACGGCGCGTCTGCTACCGAATTGTCGAGGATGACTTCGTGGCCGGTGTACGAGAGCTACTATGCTTAAAGAAAGACGCAAACTAATTATTCAGACTAATTTATTTTTTATGAAACAAGCTACCTCACACAAAATTATTCACGGCATGCTGGCCGGACTGATCGCTTCTGGTGTCTTCGGTATCATAATGATGCTTTTGACGCCGGCCACCTTAGGGAAAATTGCCGCCCTCTATGGCGGCGAGGCTCAGCTGACCGGATTCTTGATTCATCTCATTCACGGCGTTCTAATCGGTGGATTATTTGCTGCCCTCACCAGCGGTCAGATCAGCCGGCTTCGCGGCAGCTGGTACGGCTTTGTCTACGGAGTAGCCTGGTGGGTGGCCGGACCAATTCTTATCATGCCCACCTGGCTTGGTGCCGGACCGCGGCTGTCAGCTGAGGGAGTCCAGGCGGCCCTTCCCTCCCTCACCGGACACATTGTCTTTGGTCTTATCCTGGGATTTTTATTTATCGTTCTCATTCAAAATGAAGCAGCCCGAGCGAAGTCGGCCGGGCAGTCTAACCAGTAAGTAACATGGAAAAACAACCAACAGATCGGATATATGACGTCGTGATTGTCGGTGGTGGTATCATCGGCGCGGCCACGCTCTACAGCCTGGCTCGCTACACGAACGCAAGCCGGATTGCCCTGATTGAGAAGAACAAACAGATCGGCGCCGGGGTTTCTCACCGTGGCCAGAACTCCCAGACGCTTCACTTTGGCGATATTGAAACTAACTACAACGCCGAGAAGGCAAAAAAGGTAAAAGCCGAGGCCGAGCTCTTGGCCGGTTATCTAGAAAACCACGAGCATGAAGGCTTATATCAGCCGATCCAGAAGCTCGTTCTGGCCATTGGAACCAAGGAAGCAAAAGAACTACGAGAGCGTTTCGAGAATATTACGGACATCTTCCCGAAGCTGCAGCTGATTGAGCGAGCAGAAATTGCCCAGCTGGAGCCAAAGCTAGTTGAGGGTCGGGATCCGGAGACTGAGCTGGTGGCGCTCTTTAATCCCGACGGCCACACGGTTGATTACGGTAAGACTGCACAATCGTTTGTCCGCGAGGCACGCCAGACTGATACAGATATTGATCTCTTCTTTAACCAGAAGGTGGCTGACGTGGCTCGGGTAGACAATGGCTGGCAGGTAAAAATGGAGAATGGTAGTAGCCTGCGAGCCAAGACGGTCTTGATGGCGGTCGGGGCGGCTAGCCTGCGCTTTGCCCACAAGCAGGGCTTGAGAAAGAGCTGGATTCTCCTGCCGGTAGCGGGAAACTTCTTCTGCGCTCCCGGGCAGGTCAATGGCAAAGTTTACATGATGCAGATGGAGAGCATACCCTTTGCGGCCGTGCATGCTGACCCGGCGGTTGATAACCTCCAGGAGACGCAGTTTGGCCCGCTAGCCAAAATCTTGCCCATGCTGGAGCGCGGATCCTACGACACCGTCGGCGACTTTTTCAAGCTGGCGCGGCCACGCCTGGATGCGCTCAAAGCACTCCTTTCGATTGGGCTCCAGCCCGTCTACCTGCAGTACATGGCTAAGCAGGTGCTGTATGATCTCCCTTACCTGGGCCGGGCTGCCTTCCTACGCGAAGCCCGCAAAATTATTCCGAACCTGTCCTACAGCGATTTGATGGAAAAGAAGCGCCACGGCGGCATCCGACCACAGATTGTTGATACCAAGGAGAAAAGCCTCAGCTTCGGAGAGGCGAAGATTGTCGGTGAGAACATCATCTTTGACATCACGCCTTCACCAGGAGCGTCGGTCTCTCTGGCCAATGCGAAAAAGAATACTGCCGAGCTAGTTGAGTTTCTTGGTGAAAGCTTTCAATTTGATGAGGAGGCTT